>ERZ1047472.1242-NODE-1242-length-20190-cov-6.636156_pt1 | contig 20190 bp, 18 predicted proteins | sample MGYA00383095_ERZ1047472 | MGnify/ENA primary metagenome ERZ1047472 (study PRJEB29581, sample SAMEA5548365) | metagenome | biome: marine; feature: coastal; material: water | depth 1 m | study: Short-term variability in the microbial, nano- and picoplankton... | reverse complement strand
TGGGAGTACTTATTATGTGGGCTTGCGTTACAGACTAAATTAATATCTATGAAAAAAATATACTTATTACTCACAATGTTTTGTTTTAGTGTCCTAAGTTTTGCGCAAAACAAAAATGCCAAAGCCTCCTTTGAAGTAGATGGGGTCTGCATGATGTGTAAAAGTCGCATTGAAAAAGCGAGTCTTAATACCAAAGGCGTTAAATCGGCCGTATGGAATGTTAAAAGTCACGAATTAAAACTTATTTTTAATGAACATAAAACAGACCTCAGTACCATCCAAAAAAATATTTTGGCTGTTGGTCATGATACTGAAAACCTAAAAGCTACTGAGGAAGCTTATGAGACCGTTCATCCATGTTGTAAGTATCGCGAAGAAGAAGTTGTAAAAGATCACAATTAATATCATATCAAAAAAAAGCTCCTGAATTTCAGAAGCTTTTTTTGTAATTAGTATGTAATAGATTACATCATTCCTGGCATCCCGCCACCCATTGGAGGCATTGCAGGCGCATCTTCTTTAATGTCTATCAAAGCACATTCGGTGGTTAGAATCATGCCTGCTACAGAAGCCGCATTTTCTAAAGCAACCCGTGTTACTTTTTTAGGATCAATAATTCCTGCTTTAAGCATGTCTACGTACGCATCGTTTTTGGCATCATACCCAAAATCGCCTTTGCCTTCTAATACTTTATTAATGACCACACTTCCTTCACCACCCGCATTTTCTACAATAGTACGTAAAGGTGCTTCAATGGCTTTAGACACAATTTGAATTCCAGTTACTTCATCCAAATTGGCTGCGGTTAGTTTCTCAAGTGTTTTTTGAGCTCTTACAAGCGCAACTCCTCCACCAGCAACAATGCCTTCTTCAACTGCTGCACGTGTAGCGTGTAGCGCATCATCGACACGGTCTTTCTTTTCTTTCATTTCGATTTCACTCGCTGCTCCAACATATAAAACGGCAACACCGCCCGCTAATTTAGCCAAACGCTCTTGTAGTTTTTCTTTGTCATAGTCACTCGTCGTCGTTTCAATTTGTGCTTTGATTTGGTTCACGCGCGCTTTGATGTCATTCGCATTTCCAGATCCGTTGACGATCGTTGTGTTGTCTTTGTCAATCGTTACTGTTTCGGCAGTCCCTAGCATGGTCAAATCGGCATTCTCTAAAGAAAACCCGCGTTCTTCCGAAATCACGGTACCCCCTGTTAGGATGGCGATATCTTCAAGCATTGCTTTTCGACGGTCTCCAAAGCCTGGCGCTTTTACAGCAGCAATTTTAAGCCCCCCTCTTAGTTTGTTAACCACTAAAGTTGCTAAGGCTTGACCATCAACATCTTCTGCAATAATTAATAGGGGACGTCCCGATTGCGCTACAGGTTCCAGGATTGGAAGCACTTCTTGAAGATTTGATATTTTTTTGTCAAATAATAAAATGTATGGATTTTCTAAATCGGCAATCATTTTATCGGCATCGGTCACAAAATAAGGACTTAAATACCCTCTGTCAAATTGCATCCCTTCAACCACATCCACATAAGTGTCCATTCCTTTGGCTTCCTCAACAGTGATTACACCTTCTTTACCTACTTTTCCAAATGCTAAGGCAATAAGTTCTCCGATAGTATTATCGTTATTGGCAGACACAGAGGCAATTTGTTGAATTTTCTCAGAAGAGTTTCCAACTTTCTTCGCTTGTTTTTCTAAATCATTGATGATTGATGTTACTGCTTTGTCAATCCCACGTTTTAAATCCATTGGATTGGCGCCTGCGGCAACATTTTTCAAGCCTTCTTTCACAATAGCTTGTGCTAAGACGGTTGCGGTAGTGGTGCCATCTCCCGCTAAATCATTGGTTTTAGAGGCCACTTCTTTTACCATTTGAGCACCCATGTTTTCCAAAGAATCCTCTAATTCAACTTCTTTTGCAACTGAGACCCCATCTTTAGTGACCTGTGGAGCACCAAAACTTTTGCTAATAATTACATTACGGCCTTTTGGGCCTAAGGTTACTTTTACTGCATTTGCTAACGCATCAACGCCACGTTTTAATCCATCACGTGCATCAATATCAAATTTTATATCTTTTGCCATTTTTTAGTTTTTTAAAAATTAAACAATTGCAAGAATATCACTTTCTCGCATGATTAAATAATCAGTTCCTTCTAGTTTAAGCTCTGTGCCTGCATATTTTCCGTAAAGTACAGAGTCGCCAACCTTTACGGTTGTAGGCTCATCTTTTGTACCTTTACCAACAGCAACGACCGTTCCTTTTTGAGGTTTTTCTTTCGCATTATCAGGAATGATAATTCCAGAAGCGGTTTTTGTTTCAGCCTGCAATGGTTCTACGAGAACTCTGTCTGCTAACGGTTTGATGTTTAAAGCCATATGATTCAATTTTTAGTGTTGTTTTTATATGATATAATCTAGTCTAAAAGTGTGCCAACCCTTCTAAACTGACAAACTTTCAGAAACAAAAAATGTCAACGTGTTGGCGTTGACATTTTGTAATTTTTTTGAAGCATTTCTATTACTCTGAATCTGTTGCTTCTGGTGTTGAGTTCTCTTCTGTTGGTGTGTCTTGAACAGGCACTGCTATTGGCTGAGACGTTGTTGGTGCTGCATCTAAATCAAGTGCTTTAGACTCTTGGCTGTTATCAGTACCTCCTATAGCAATATTAGATAATAAAATTAAGGCTAGTAATAAGGTTGCAAGTGCCCAAGTACTTTTGTCCAAAAAGTCAGATGTTTTTTTAACACCACCAACTTGTTGGGTTCCTCCGCCACCAAAAGAAGAGGATAATCCTCCGCCTTTAGGATTTTGAACCATTATAACAACGACAAGTAGAAAGGCTACTATGACAATAAGAACTAGAAATATAGAAAATGTACTCATTAGATATTATTTTTTTCTTTTAAGACTTTTATTGATTGAATTTGGTCTGCAAATAAACTACTTTTTTCTGGATATTTCAAACTTAAAATACGGTAAGACTGTATTGCTTTATCATAGTTTTTTTGCTCCACGTAAATTCTGGCTAGAGTTTCGGTCATTAAATCTTCAGTTTCAATGGGACTGACTTCTGCAATATTGATTAATTTTGAATTTTTGTCTAGAGGTTTTAGTTTAGGTTTACTAGCGATAAATGCATCAATAAGTGCAAATTTTTCATCACGAGACGCGTCATTTGTTGGTTCAGAAGCTTCGGAACGGATGATGGCTTTTTTCTGTGTTAAACGAAGCCATTCCGAAAATGAAAAAGTTTCGTTTTTTTCAAAACTTAAGGGCTTCCCAAGTTCTAGTATTGATTCAGAGGCACCTTCATTTAAAGTTTTTGGCGTGATCGCTGCGGTCTCTAAATCTAAATCAGATTCTAGAAAAGTTTGTGAGGAGATGTCCTGAAACTCCGAAACTTTGATTGTTTTGATTTGATCAAAATTTTGTTTGATATGCGTCGAAATATCATTTTGAACAAATATTTCAGAAGTAATAAAATCAAATAACACACTTCGGTCGGTTGTAAAGGCGGCGGTAGTTTTTAGCTCCTGATTATACTTAAAACTCCCGAGATCCTTTAGTCCTTTTAGGTAAATTGCTCTAGCCGATTGAAAGTAGGGGAATTCCTCAATAATAGCAGCGACATGACCAACTTGGTCTTTGTTCAAAGCCGAAGGGTTGTGTAATAGATATGTGAATTCAGAGGTGTTCATATTGTTACCAATTGGCTAGCGAGGCATTTACAACGTCTTGGGTAATTCGTTCAAAAACTTCTTCAATAGCCGTTGTTTTTTGGGCGCCAATAAGTTGTGCGCCTCCTTCGTAGTTATAAAAAAACGAAAAGCGTTTTTCAAATTCTGCATCCTCATCATTTTTATCAAAAAACCGCACGTTTACACTGATTGTTAGTTGATTCTGGGCAGCTGTATTGCTCGAAGTAGCCGTTGTGGGGGATATTCTGTACTCCACTATTTCACCTTCGTAAACGATGTCTCCATTTGATTTAACTAGATCCAAACTCGTTTGATTTAAAATTAAATCCTGAAGCGATAAAGTAAAGTCCCGTTCAATTCCAGGTTCAATCAGTGCTGCTGTGTTTTGAAAGTAATTTACCTGAAAGGTTTTCGTGTCCGCACTTAACGAAATCCCTGTAAAGGAGTAAGCCCCACACCCCAAAATAAGGGTAAAAGCACTCACCGCCAAGCTGTATTTTAAAACGTTAAAGGTCATATTGTTTTATTTTTCGATATAAAGTACGTTCGCTAATTCCCAATTCATCTGCTGCTAATTTACGCTTTCCTTGGTGACGTTCAAGCGATTTCTTAATAAGTTCTAATTCTTTATCGTGTAGAGACAGTGTCTCTTCCTCCTCTTCAATCGCTTCTGTATAAGTGTATTTTTCGTCGTTATCACTGATAATTTCAACAGGGTTTTCTTCTTGACTTTTCGCAGGAAGTGACAAAAGTTCGGGCTTTTCTTCAGGCTCTAAGGTATTATCTTTATTATATATTTTTTGAATTAAACCTTCATTATTTTTTTGAACATCACTGTGATTTTCATGCTTCATCAATTCCATGGTTAGTTTTTTGAGATCATTCAAATCGCTTTTCATGTCAAATAAAACTTTGTATAAAATTTCTCTTTCGGTACTAAAATCACTTTGCCCTTTTTCTTTTCCTTGAACTGCTGGTAAGTTGGTTCCCATATTTGGTAAATATGTTTTTAACGTCAACACATCAATCATTCTAGAGGATTCTAAAACCGATATTTGTTCGGCTACATTTCTGAGCTGTCTAATATTGCCGCTCCATCTGTATTTTATAAGAGCATCTATCGCATTATCATCAAGTCGAATCGTGGGCATTTTGTATTTCAAAGCAAAATCACTCGCAAATTTTCTAAATAACAAATGAATATCCTCTTTTCGATCTCGAAGAGATGGCAATAAAATTTCAACAGTACTTAATCGGTAATAAAGATCTTCTCGAAATTTTTCTTTTTCAATGGCTTCAAACATGTTAACGTTGGTGGCCGCTACAATTCTAACATCTGTTTTTAAAACGGTGCTAGAGCCAACCTTGATAAATTCGCCATTTTCTAAAACTCTTAATAATCGAACTTGGGTTGTTAATGGGAGTTCGCCGACTTCATCCAAAAAGATGGTACCCCCATTGGCGACTTCAAAGTAGCCAGAACGGGTTTGAGTGGCTCCTGTAAAAGCCCCTTTTTCATGTCCAAAAAGCTCACTATCAATAGTTCCTTCCGGAATGGCACCACAATTGACAGCGATGTATTTGCCGTGTTTTCGGTGCGAGAGTTGATGAATGATTTTAGGAATACTTTCTTTTCCAACGCCACTTTCTCCAGTGACTAATACCGAAATATCTGTAGGTGCCACCTGAACAGCTTTTTCTATGGCACGATTAAGACCCGTGTCATTTCCAATAATTCCAAACCGTTGTTTTATAGATTGAACTGTTTCCATAATTAATTATTTTCAGATAAACCAATGGCATTCCCGATCAGAGTTGCACTTGTACAATTATGTATTTTAACCATCACAAAATCTCCAATTTTATAGTCTTCTTTTGGAAATACAGCCACGGTGTTATGCGCACTTCTTCCAGACCATTCAGAAGCAGATTTTTTTGATTCTTTTTCAATTAAGATTTCCACCGTTTGGTTCAGAAATTGTTCTGTTCTATACAAGCCATGCGCACGTTGCAGTTCAACAACTTCAGCCAAACGTCTTTTTTTAGTTTCAAAAGGTACATCATCTTTGAGTTTTCTTTCCGCCATGGTGCCAGGGCGCTCGGAATAGGCGTACATATATCCAAAACTATACTTAATCACCTTCATTAGGCTCAAGGTATCTTGGTGGTCGTTGTCCGTTTCGGTTGGAAAGCCACAAATCATATCTTGAGAAATGGTACAGTCTGGAATAATGCTTTTAATGTTTTTCACTAATTCAATATATTCTTCACGGGTATGTTGACGGTTCATTTCATCCAAAATTCGATTGCTCCCACTTTGAACCGGAAGGTGAACATGATTGCAAATATTTTGATGTTTAGCCATCGTTTTAATGACGTCTAATGACATGTCTTGTGGATTAGAGGTCGAAAATCGGATCCTCACTTTTGGTTGTGCTTTTGCACACATATCTAAAAGCGACGCAAAGTCAACAGCCGTCGCTTTTTGCATGTCTGTAGCCTTCGAAAACTCTTTCTTTAAACCGCCGCCGTACCAAAGATAGCTATCAACGTTTTGTCCCAAAAGTGTCACTTCTTTGTAACCTTTGTTCCATAAATCATTAATTTCTTCAAGGATACTTTGAGGGTCTCTACTGCGCTCGCGCCCTCTTGTAAAAGGCACTACACAAAACGTACACATATTATCACAGCCTCTGGTGATAGATACAAAAGCAGTGACGCCGTTAGTGTGGAGTCTTACCGGTGAGATATCACCATAAGTTTCGTCTTTAGAAAGAATTACATTTACGGCACTTCGGCCTTCTTCAACTTCCGATATAAGGTTAGGGAGATCTTTGTAAGCATCTGGCCCTACCACTAAATCAACAATTTTTTCTTCTTCTAAAAATTTACTTTTAAGGCGTTCCGCCATGCAGCCCAAAACGCCGACTTTCATTTTTGGGTTGATGCGTTTAACAGCATTGTATTTTTCGAGTCTTTTACGAACGGTTTGTTCTGCTTTATCACGAATAGAACAGGTGTTTACCAATACGAGATCGGCTTCTTCCAAAAATTGAGTGGTGTTAAAGCCTTCTTTTGAAAGGATGGAAGCTACAATTTCACTATCACTAAAATTCATAGCACATCCATAGCTTTCTATAAAAAGCTTCTTGGTGTTGTCTGGGTTAGGTTCAACCGCTAAATTTGAGCCTTGAACTGTTTCGTCAATTGTTTTCTCCATAAGTTTTTCAAATCCATTGAAGGACACTAAGTGTGCAAATATACAATAAATTTATTTTTTCTGACAAAGTGTCAGTGTTTTCGTTTTTTATTTTGATTTGACGAAACAAACTACTTTATTTGAAAAAAATTACCCTAAACAACAGTGTATGTATTCATTTCAAACCGTATTAAGTAAGATACAGTTAGCAAAAACCACCGATTTTGGAGACTTATTTAACGATTCGATAGTATTGTTTAAAAAAGTTTGGCTTCAAGGGCTTCAACTTCAATTGTTTTCGTTCTTAATTATGTTACCATTTATCATCTCGTTTTATGGCCCTTATCTTAAACTGGCTTTAGACAATTCATCCAACGGGCCGTTAGACCCTGCTGTTTTAAGTCAGTCGCTTATAGAAGAGTTTGGAAGCTCTTTAGTATGGGTATATGTATTGATGTTAACGCTTAGCATCGTCTCTTCGTTGATGTATTTAGGGTTTTTTAGAATTATAAAACGAATCGAGCTTGGGCAGACCTTTTCAGTCACCGATTTTTTCTACTTTTTTCAGAAGTCATTTATCGGAAAAGCATTCGTGTTTTTATTAGTCTATGTTGGGATTGCTATTGTAGCGATCTTACTTTGTTTTTTGCCAATCTTATATGCCATCATTCCACTCATGTTTATGCTTCCAATATTTGCCTTTAATCCCAATTTGTCGATCACGGAAGTTGTGAAAGTTGGATTTGCACTTGGGAATAAAAAATGGGGTATTGCCTTTTTAACCTTGGTGCTCAATGGGATCCTAATTTATGTCGTAAGTTTAGTAACTTTCGGACTCGGGAGTATCTTTTTTAGCTGTTTTTTATACCTACCTCAGTATATTATCTATAAAAATGTAATCGGAATTGAAAGTCCTGAATCAGAACCTCAATCGGTTGATTAATAAGTTTTTAGATTAACACTAATCTCTATTAGAAATGGCTGCTGTTTAGAGTCGCTTTTTGATTTGTCGAAGAAATAAAATAAAGAAATAAAAAAAATCCTCTACATTTGTACTTCTCTAAAAATAAGATATGGCTAAGAATTTAGTGATTGTTGAGTCCCCTGCGAAAGCAAAGACTATTGAAAAATTTCTAGGAAAAGACTTTAAAGTTGAATCTAGTTTTGGGCATATCGCCGATTTACCTTCCAAAGAACTGGGGGTAGATGTTGCAGGCGATTTCAAACCAAAGTATGAGGTTTCAAGCGACAAAAAAACGGTTGTTGGTAAGCTAAAAGCATTGGCTAAAAAAGCAGAAATTGTTTGGTTGGCAAGTGATGAAGATAGAGAAGGGGAAGCCATTGCGTGGCATTTAGCCGAAACCTTAAAACTAGACAAAGCTAAAACAAAGCGAATTGTGTTTCATGAAATCACAAAAACAGCGATTGAAACAGCGGTAAAAAACCCGCGTGGTATTGATTACAACTTAGTGGATGCCCAACAAGCACGACGTGTTTTAGATCGGATTGTTGGTTACGAATTATCTCCTGTTTTGTGGCGAAAAGTCAAAGGGGGTCTTTCAGCTGGTCGAGTTCAATCCGTTTCGGTTCGATTAATTGTAGAGCGCGAACGTGAAATACAAAAATTTGAATCGGAAGCAACCTTTAAAATTGATGCAGAATTTACGACTGCAAAAGGAAACACTTTTAAAGCAAAATTACCAAAAGCATTTAAAAGCGAAGCTGCTGCAAAAGCATTTTTAGACAAAAATAGCGACGCCGCTTTTTCAGTATCAAGTCTTGAGAAAAAGCCTGCCAAGAAATCGCCTGCACCACCATTTACGACTTCCACTTTACAGCAAGAGGCCGCTCGAAAATTATATTTTTCGGTGAGTAAAACCATGAACATGGCTCAGCGACTCTATGAAGCGGGTCTCATAACATACATGAGGACGGACAGTGTCAATTTATCACAGCAAGCACGGGATACCGCCGCTCAAGAAATTTCATCTTCTTATGGAGAGACCTATAGTAAACCTCGTAATTTCAAAGGAAAATCTAAAGGAGCACAAGAAGCCCATGAGGCCATTCGCCCTACCAATTTCTCAACCCATTCGGTTAATATAGAACGCGACCAAGCCCGCTTGTATGACCTTATTTGGAAACGTGCTATTGCATCCCAAATGAGTGATGCACAGTTAGAAAGAACCAATGTAAAAATCAACACACCAAATCACAGCGAAACATTTACTGCAAACGGTGAGGTAATTAAATTTGATGGGTTTTTAAAAGTGTACTTAGAAGGAACCGATGAAGAAAATTTAGAACAGGAAGGCATGTTGCCTGCGATGATCCTTAATGAAGCTTTGGGGAACAACTATATCACTGCAACTGAACGTTTTTCCAGACCACCTTACAGGTACACAGAAGCCTCTTTAGTGAAAAAACTCGAAGAGTTAGGAATTGGAAGACCTTCCACGTATGCACCCACCATATCTACAATTCAAAACAGAAAGTATGTTGAAAAAGGCTCGGTAGATGGTGAAGAACGAAGTTATTCATTATGGACTTTATCCAATGGAGATTTAACGGGGAAAAAATTAACTGAAAAGTATGGTTCAGATAAAGGAAAGTTAGTGCCAACCGATATCGGAATGATTGTCACCGACTTTTTGGTAAATCATTTTGAAGCAATATTAGATTATAATTTCACAGCCAAAGTCGAAGCCGATTTTGATTTAATTGCGAGTGGAAAAGAAGATTGGACTAAAATGATGAAGTCATTTTACAAAGACTTTCATCCAAAAGTAGAAGATGTAAGTCAAAATGCAGAACGAGAATCTGGAGAACGAATTTTAGGCAAAGATCCAAAAACAGGACGTCAATTAAGTGTTCGTTTAGGAAAATTCGGACCGATTGTTCAGATAGGGACTTCCGATGAGGAAGAAAAACAAGTTTTTGCGAGTGTACCTCCAAACTTTCAGTTGGCTGCGATTACTTTTGATGAAGCGTTAGAGCTCTTTAAACTCCCTAAAGACTTAGGAGAATATAAAGGCGAGGACCTTCTTGTAAACAATGGACGTTTTGGACCTTATGTCAAGTTTGGTGACAAATTTATTTCCCTTCCAAAAGGGGTGGACCCAATGCGTGTTGAAATGGAAGATGCAATTGAATTAATAAAAGAAAAAGAAGCAGCTGATGCGCCAATATATGAGTATGATGGCTTACCAGTTCAAAAAGGGAAAGGGCGTTTTGGACCGTTTATCAAATGGAATAATATGTTCATTAATGTCAATAAAAAATATGATTGGGATGATCTTTCCGATAATGATATTGAAACTTTAATTAAGGATAAAATCCAAAAAGAAATCGATAAACTTATCCATGACTGGGAAGAGGATGGAATTCGTGTTGAAAAAGCACGATGGGGTCGACACAATATTATCCAAGGTAAAACCAAAATTGAACTTCCAAAAACAGTGGACGCAACAAAACTTACTTTAGAAGGAGTCAAAGGGATTATCGCAAAAAACGCCCCCAAGAAAAAAACACGTGCTAAAAAGAAAAAGTAATGGATTTTAGTTTTCTTTCGCCTGTGCAAGATCGGCTCGTAGACCAACTCGAGTTGCAGCACAATCACACCATAGGGAAAAAATTAAGGATTCACAGTTCGACTATTGAGCCTAGTTTAGAGGGGGTTAAAATGGCTATTGTAGGTGTTTTAGAAACTAGAAATTCCCTAGATTATATCGGCGAAGAATTTCAGCTCAACGAAATAAGAAAAGCATTTTATAAACTATTTCCAGGCAATTGGTCCCTAAACATGGTCGACCTTGGCGATATTCAAAGAGGAGAAACAGTTGAAGATACATATTTTGCTTTGACAAAAGTTGTTTCGAGCCTTATAAAAAACAATATTATTCCAATTATTATTGGTGGAAGCCAAGACTTAACATATGCGAATTACCGAGCTTACGACAAAATAAGCTCCATGATTAATATTGTTAATATTGACAAAAGTTTTGATCTAGGCGATTCTAGTAAACCAATCAATAATAGCAGTTTTTTAGGGAAAATCATTTTAGAACAGCCTTATAATTTATTTAATTATACTGCTTTGGGGTTTCAAACCTATTTTAATTCTCAAGAAGAGATTGATTTAATGGAAAAACTCTACTTTGAATCCTTTAGATTAGGAGAAATCACCCATTCGATTACTGCTGTTGAGCCAGTTTTAAGAGATGCGGATTTAGTGACTTTAGACTTAAATTCTGTTAAATCATCAGAAGTAAGCACGAAGCAAAAATACTCACCTAACGGATTTAATGGTCGCGAAATTTGTGCGATTTCACGGTATGCAGGAATTAGTAATAAAGTAACTTCTTTTGGTGTTTATGAGTATAATCCATCTCAAGACGATGAGGCGACGGCGATGCTTGTCGCTCAAATTGTGTGGTATTTTATAGAAGGAGTGAATTGCAGAGTCAAGGACGATGATTTTACCGACCAAACTAATTATTTTAAATTTACGGTGCTTGTAGAGGATGAAGAATTAGTGTTTTTTAAGAGTAAAAAGACTGGAAGATGGTGGATCGAAATACCTTTTTTAGAGTATTCAAATAATAAATCGAAACAACATCCGTTATTAGCCTGTATGTATGCAGACTATGTGAGTGCTACAAAAGGGGTTATTCCTGAAAGGTGGTTTAAGGCATACAAAAAAAGTTAAATTGATAATCAGTTCATTTTTTTTGATGCTATTCAATAAAAAAAAGTTGTTTTATAGAAAATATATAGATAGATTTACAAATTAAAATATTTAGGAGATCTTCTCTCGAATTTATAGTTTATGAAAAAAACCATTTTTGTTATAACAGTATTAGCCTTTTTGGCCAGTTGTGGGTCAAAAGACAAAGGGGAATTGATCGGCGTGAAAGCTAAAAAATGGCACCCTGAAAAACCATACGGAATGACTTTAGTTCCTGGTGGTGCTTTTATCATGGGGAAATCAGATGATGATTTAGTAGACCTTCAAGACGCACCGACTAAAACAGTGACTGTGCGTTCATTTTATATGGATGAGACCGAAATTTCGAATAGCGAATACCGACAATTTGTTCATTGGGTAAGAGATTCCGTTTTACGATACAAACTAGCCGAAATGGCTGACTTAGAAGGTAAAACTTCCGAAGAAGAGGGTATAGGCGAATATGCCTACATCTCCATTGAAGATGAAGATATGACACCTTACGAAAAATATATGATTGATACTTACGGAGATGAGCAACGTAAACTTAATCGTGACGAAGATCTCATTTTTGAAACTGAGGATTATCCAGATGAGTTATATTCGGAAGTATTTGACAACATGTATCTTACTAAAGAAGAATCTTTCAACGGGCAACGTACTTGGGACTGGGATCAATTTGAATTTGAGTACACGTACATGGACATTCAAGAGGCTGCTAAATATCACGGAATTCCTGGAGTAAAACGAAGTGACTTTATTTATAACGAACCGGTTGCTGTATATCCAGATACCACCGTTTGGATTCGTGATTATGAGTATTCTTACAACGAACCAATGCACAACGACTATTTTTCACACCAAGCCTATGGAGATTATCCAGTGGTTGGAGTTACTTGGAAACAAGCAAAAGCATTTTGTCAATGGAGAACGTTACTTAAGAACACTTACAAAAAAGAAAAAGGACAACAATATATAAACTCATTTCGTTTGCCCTCAGAAGCAGAATGGGAATACGCTGCTAGAGGAGGACTTGAAGGCGCAACCTTTCCTTGGGGAGGCCCTTACACTAAAAATGATCGTGGTTGTTTCATGGCAAACTTTAAGCCTTTAAGAGGTAATTATGCAGCAGATCAGGCGTTATACACCGTCGAAGTAGATGCCTATGAGCCCAATGATTACAATCTATATAACATGTCCGGAAATGTTTCGGAGTGGGTAATGTCTTCTTACGATTCAGGATCTTATGAATTTTCAGCCTCATTTAACCCTAATGTAGATGATCCAGAAGACGAACGAAAAGTTGTTCGTGGAGGTTCATGGAAAGATGTCGCCTATTTTTTACAAGTAAGTTCAAGAGACTATGAGTATGCAGATTCAGCTCGAAGTTATATAGGGTTCCGAACGGTTCAAGATTATATGGGAACAGGTGCAACTGCAAATGCAGCAACAAACTAAAAATCATTTATTAAACGATAATATTAACCAACAACATTTAAATTCATTATTATGGCTAAAGAAGGAAAAATCACGATTACAAACATGGTCTACGGACTTGGAGCAGCAATTGTTATTGTAGGAGCACTTTTTAAAATTCAACACTGGCCTTTCGCTTCTGCAATTTTAACAGCAGGAATGATCGTAGAAGCACTTGTTTTTACATGGTCTGCTTTTGAAAAACAATCGGATGATTTGGATTGGACTTTAGCATATCCTGAATTATCAGGGGGATCTGCGACACCAAAAGCAGCCAAACAGGCAGCAAAGCTAGAAGATGCTGAAGGAATACTAACAAAAAAATTAGATAGTTTATTAAAAGAAGCTAAAATTGATGGAGCCCTAGTCACTAGTCTAGGTGAAAGTATCAGAGATCTTAACTCAGCAGCCACAGGAATGGGTGGGTCTATGGGTGCATCCCAAAAATATAGTGATGAAATGGCCAAAGCAGCAGGCCAAATGGAATCGATTAATAGTCTTTACAAAGCACAATTAGAAAGTGCGAGTCGTCAAGCTGAAATCAATCAAGAATCTATTGAAAACGCAACAAAACTTAAAGAACAAATGGAATCTTTAGCATCTAACTTATCCTCTTTAAATGGAGTGTATGGTGGAATGCTCTCTGCAATGAATAAAAACTAATTAGTTTATAAATTAATCAACAACTAACATTAAAACTAATTAGAAATGGCAGGAGGAAAAGCATCAGCAAGACAGAAAATGATTAACTTGATGTATTTAGTGTTTATCGCAATGATGGCAATGAATATGTCAAAAGAAGTACTGTCCGCATTTGGTCTCATGGAAGCAAAATTTGCAGAATCAAATGAAGCTACTACAGAAACCAACTTAGCGTTATTAACAGATTTAACATCAAAAGCAGAAGAAAAGCCTGAAGAATTTGCAATTGCTGCAAATAAGGCAAAACAAGTAAATATAATCTCAGATCGATTTTATAAGTACATTGAAACTTTAAAAGTTGATTTATTAAAATCAGGGAAATATTCCATTGATCCTGACACAGGGAAATTACCTTTTGAGGCGATGGATAAAACCGATATTTTAGATGAAAAATGGTTCACTGGCGACCGTCTGACTAAAGATGGTGAAAAAGTGATGACTGAAATCAAAAAATATATAACTGATATTAAAGCAGTCATCGGGGACGACGTGATGTATAAAAAAGCGATCGACAGTTTCGAAAAACGTTTTAATACAGAACAGGTTGCCAATAAGGAAGGTGTGAAGATTGAATGGTTAGCCTACAACTATCAAGGGTTTCCTGCGATTGCTTCATTTACCAAATTGACCGCTCTACAAAATGATGTAAAAGTGACGGAAGCGAGTTTATTTAACTTGTTCTTAGGGAATACGCTTACAGAAGCAGTCACTTTAAAAAATTATCAAGCGATTGTATTAGCTGATAAATCCGCGTTTTTTGCTGGCGAAAAATTTCAAGGGCGTGTGGTATTAGGAAAATACGCAAATGTAACACCAACAAAACTGACGGTTCAAGGGCAAGAGATTAATCTTACCAATGCTATTGATGAGACTGGTGCAGCAAAACTTGACTTTAATGTAGGAAATGTAGGTGAGCATCCAATTGAAGGAAAATTTACTTTCTTGGAAGATGGGAAACCATTAGATATCCCTATTATTGGGAATTACGTTGTAGTGCCACGACCAAAAGACGCGTCCATCGCGGCCGATAAAATGAATGTGGTCTATAGAGGTCTTGAAAACCCTTTAACGGTTTCTATTTCAGGAGTTCCAAACAATAAAGTAAGTGTGTCTGGATCTGGAATTAGAAAAGTGGGTGATGGAAAATACCTAGTAGTACCTTCGACAGGAACCACTACAAGTATTACTGCGACCGCCACTTTGGATGACGGTTCTAAAGTATCGTCATCAAAACAATTCAGAATCAAAAACATTCCGTCTCCAAAAGGTAAAATTTCTGGAAAAACAGGTTCTGTTAGATTAAATAAAAGAGATGTTACAACCTCTAAAATTTTGGCTTCGTTTGAAGGTTTTGTATATGATTTAAATCCATCGGTATATTCGTTTGATTTAACCATATCAGGGCAAACACCGCTATCGGTTTCTGGGAGCAAGCTTGACGCCAATGCTAAAGCGGCTGTGAATTCAGCCCCACGTAAATCTACAATTACAATTGATAATATTAGAGTAAGAGTTCAAGGAGTCTCAGTATTAATTCCTGAAGCCGATCCAATTATTATTCAATTGACAAATTAATAAAAAAATGAAACATTTACTTTTAATAGTTTTAATCCTACCAGTATTCGCTTTTGGACAAGTTAATATTCTGAATGCAACCACACCTGAACAAATCGGTGCAATGACGGATGAAGAAGTGGAGTTAAACAATAACGACCCTTTACCATATGCGTATGTAAATGAAAGAGATGTTTTATTTTCCAAAACAATTTGGGAAGTCATAGATTTAAACGAACGTGTTAATTTCCCTCTGTTTTATCCATCAGATACAACTTTGGTAAGAGATGAAAGACGTCCATTAATACACTATCTTCTAGTAAATGCCAAAAACCAAACGATTCCTTTTGTCTACAAAAAAGATAATCTAAAAGATAAACTCTCTTTAGACGAATTGAATGCTGCTTTGAAATATCAAAAAATTAAAAAGGGAGAAGGCGAAAACATAGGACTTGAGCGAATTATTAATGAAGCTGGTACTAAAAAAGATTTTCTTCTTAATAGTAACATAGACCTTGGAGAGTATAATGATGTTGATGAGACCGAATTAAATGACGACGAATTTGCTCAATTTGATAACGATATGGATCGTTTAATTTTTGCAAACAATTTGCTTCGACCAGAAGAATATTCTGAAGAAATTTTTGATTATGCAGATGTGATTCAGTACAAAATGAAAGGGATTTGGTTCTTTGATAAAAGACATGCAGAATTAAAATACAGACCTATTGCAATAGCACCAGTGGTTCAAACTGCACGATCAAAATCTGATATGAAAGACAATCCAGATCTAAAACCAGTAACAGTTGATTTGTTCTGGATATTTTTTCCAGATACTAGAAAAATATTAAACAAAGCTGATGCTTTTAACGAGTCTAATACCTCTAAGCCTGTTAACTTTGATCACCTTCTGAACTCGAGACGATTTTCAGCGTATATTTACAAAGAAGATAATGTGTATCAAGATCGAAGCATAAAGGATTACATCCCTGAAAACGCATTGATGCAACTCTTAGAGTCTGATAGAATTAAAGAAAAAATCAGAAATTTTGAACAAGATATGTGGAGTTATTAGTCAACGTCCAATACAACTAAAAACGCTTATCTTTCGATAGGCGTTTTGTGTTTTAAACCCTTTTTAAATGAAGTATGATTATATCATTGTGGGATCTGGATTGGCAGGTATTATGTTTGCGGAACAACTACGTCTTCACAACAAATCATTTATTGTTATCAGCAACCGATCGCAACAAGCATCGGTGGTGGCTAGTGGGCTCTATAACCCTGTTGTATTAAAGCGTTTTACAGCGACTTGGAACGCCGCAACTCACTTAGAGGTTGCGATCCCGAAATACACCGCCCTTGAGCAACTTTTAGGGCTTAAATTAGATTACGTATTACCAATACACCGGGTCTTCAATTCGGTTAAAGAACAAAATAATTGGTTTTTAGCATGTGATAAGCCATTGCTTACTAATTTCTTGAATCCTAATTTAGTCACTAATAAAAACAGCTCCATTAAGGCGCCTTTTGGGTTTGGAGAAGTCAATGCAACAGGTCGTATCGATACCCAACGTTTGATTGAATCTTATCGTGAATTTCTTTTGGAAACCAATCAATATAAAGAAGTAGCTTTTGATTATGAGGCACTCGTGGAAGACCCTGAAGGACTTAGTTACCACGATATTTGTGCAGAACGCATTGTGTTTACCGAAGGTTTTGGGATCCACAAAAATCCGTATTTTAAACATTTACCTTTAGAGGGCACCAAAGGCGAACTCATTACCATCCATGCCCCAATACTCCAATTAGAGTCGATTTTGAAATCCAGTATTTTTGTCATACCGATGGGATTCGATCAGTATCTTGTGGGATCGACCTATGAATGGACTGATAAAACAAATCAACCAACAGTAGAAGCAAAGTCTGAACTTTTAGAAAAATTGGATCGCCTTGTAAGTTGTGACTATGAAGTCGTGGATCAGCGTGCTGGCATTCGCCCAACTGTGGTAGACCGTCGCCCTTTAGTAGGGCAACATTCCGACCATAAACGTCTGTTTGTGTTAAATGGTTTAGGAACTCGTGGGGTTTTGGTGGCGCCGTCTATAGCAGAAGCTCTTTATAATTCTATAGAAAAAGACACGCCATTGCCAGAAGAAATCGATATCAATCGGTTTGCTTAGTTTTTTTTTTAGCTAATACAGCATCATAACTCATAAAAAGGTTGATCCAAATATTTCGAGAGACCCGCATAATAATGGGCATAAACCCGATGAGGGTGGCAACAATCGCAATAAATGAAGTGACTAATGAGGTTTCAAAAAGGATGAATGTTAATAAGAAAGCAGCGACCGAAAACCCAATTCCAACGCCGTAACTGACATACATTGAGCCATAAAAAAAAGAGGGTTCAATTTTGTATTTTGTATTACAGTGCCCACAACGCTCGTGCATTTCTAAGGTTTGGGAAAGCTGATATGCATTGCTGTTTTTGTACATTAATTCATGATGACATTTTGGACATTTCCCTGTCAGAATACTATACAGCTTATTTCCTTTTTTTAATATCATAATTTCCTATTTTTGCAACAAATTACTAAGTGCTAAACTATTTATAATTATTCCTTTTTACAATTTTTAAATGTTAAACATCCATAAGTTATCCGTATCATTTCAAGGCGATTATTTGTTTGAAAATATTTCCTTTCGCTTGCGTGGTGGCGATCGTGTAGGTTTAATAGGAAAAAATGGGGCTGGAAAATCGACCCTCCTAAAACTACTTTCGGGCGAATTAGAATATACCGAAGGTCAAGTCGCCCAAGAAAAAAAGGACCTTAGAATTGGATTTTTAAAACAAGACATCGATTTTGTTTTAGGTCGAACCATCTTAGAAGAAGCGTATCAAGCCTTTGTGGAAATTAAAGCCTTAGAATTACAACTCGAAGATATTAATACCCAATTGGCGGAGCGTACCGATTATGAAAGTCAGGTGTACCACGATTTGATGGTAGGGCTGAATGAAGTTCAAGAACAATATGAAATCTTAGGGGGCTATAATTATCAGGGAGAAACCGAAAAAATATTAATCGGTTTAGGATTTAAACGCGAAGATTTCGACAAGCTAACCGATACTTTTTCGGGCGGATGGCGTATGCGGATTGAATTGGCAAAACTATTATTACAAACCAACGATATTTTGTTGTTAGATGAGCCTACCAATCACTTGGATATCGAATCTATTATTTGGTTGGAACAGTTTTTAAATAATTATGCAGGAGCCGTTGTGATTGTATCGCATGATAAGATGTTTTTAGATAATGTCACGAATAGAACGATTGAAATTGTATTGGGTAAAATATACGATTACCCAAGAGCTTACACCAAATATCTCGTGTTACGAGAGGAACAAAAAACACTCCAATTAGCGTCTCAAAAAAATCAGCAAAAACAGATTGAACAAACCGAGAAATTAATTGAAAAATTTAGAGCGAAAGCGTCTAAAGCGACCATGGCGCAATCGTTGATTAAGAAGCTAGATAAGATAGAGCGTATCGAGGTTGATGAAGATGATAACAGTGTGATGACGCTAAAATTCCCAGTCTCTACAACTCCTGGTAAAGTAGTGGTTGAAGCGACTCAAATTTCTAAAGACTATGGCGATTTACAAGTGCTTCAACACATCGATTTAATGGTCGACCGTGGCAGTAAAATAGCCTTTGTAGGTCAAAATGGCCAAGGAAAATCGACACTTGCCAAAATTATTGTTGGTGACTTAGAAGCTAAGGGCGATGTGAAGCTAGGCCACAATGTTCAGATTGGCTATTTTGCGCAAAACCAAGCGGAATATTTAGATGGGAGTAAAACCGTATTAGATACCATGATTGATGCGGCCAATGAAACCAACCGTTCGAAAGTTCGTGATATCCTAGGGTCCTTTTTGTTTAGAGGCGACGCCGCAGAAAAGTATGTGAGAGTTCTTTCTGGTGGAGAGCGTAACCGATTGGCATTGGCAAAACTATTGCTTCAGCCGCTGAATGTGCTCATTATGGATGAGCCGACCAACCACTTGGATATTAAATCTAAAAACGTCCTAAAAACGGCACTTCAACAATTTGAAGGGACCCTTATTTTAGTGTCTCATGATCGGGATTTCTTGCAAGGGTTGACCTCGACCGTTTATGAATTTAAGGATCAAAAACTAAAACAATATTTAGGAGATATTGATTTTTATTTAGAACAACGTCAGGTTGAAAATTTACGTGAAGTAGAAAAACGCACCCAAATTAAAACGCCTCAAAAAGTAGCGGCACCCAAACAGTCCTATGAAGAACAAAAGCAGCTCAAATCCCTTCATAACCGATTGAGTAAAGCGGAAGCATCGATCGCTACATTGGAGCGTGATATCAAAGCGATTGATTTAGATATGGAGCTCAATTACGATCAAACGGTTGCTAAGCCCGGTTTTTTTGAGAGTTACCAAGCTAAAAAAGACCAACTAGATCAATTAATGTCTGATTGGGAAGGGATTACGGAGTCAATTGAAAAGCTAGCATAATGGAAGAACATTTTTATCAATGCCCACATTGTTGGGAAGAGGTGTCTATTTTAATAGATTTTTCTCAGCAATCTCAAAATTATATTGAGGATTGCGAAGTGTGTTGTAATCCTATACAGTTCAACATTAGTATCTTAGACCATTCGCTATCTTCTTTCGAAGCAAATAGCATTGAACAGTAAGATATATTTCCAATTTTTCTTTTAAAATTATAAAAAGGTTGTATATTTGTCGTCCTATATCGCGGGATAGAGCAGTAGGTAGCTCG
>ERZ1047472.1240-NODE-1240-length-20197-cov-6.242181_pt1 | contig 20197 bp, 17 predicted proteins | sample MGYA00383095_ERZ1047472 | MGnify/ENA primary metagenome ERZ1047472 (study PRJEB29581, sample SAMEA5548365) | metagenome | biome: marine; feature: coastal; material: water | depth 1 m | study: Short-term variability in the microbial, nano- and picoplankton... | reverse complement strand
AGTCTGATCTGGGTGTTACCTTTGTTCTAACCGACCATAAGGGAGCAGATTTTAGGGTTCGATACACGGGCATCCTGCCTGACCTGTTTCGTGAGGGGCAGGGCATTTTGGTCGAAGGTCAGTTAAACCAAGCTGGGGTCTTCGAGGCTACCGAGGTGCTGGCCAAGCACGATGAAAACTATATGCCACCCGAGTTAATGGAGCTTCAGGGCGAGATGCCAGAGCGGAAACCGGCCCCAATGCCAGGTTTTCCCGGGACTGCCAAAGACTCACCAAAGGTAACCATGGGTTCTGCTTATGATTCCTGAACTGGGTAACTTTGCCTTGGTGCTGGCTTCGGTTCTGGCCTTAGGGGGTGCAGGTCTAGGGCTCTATGCCCCTAGGGAGCCAGTGCTGCAAAGTGGCGTTTTGTCCATGGTGTTCGGCCAGTGGGCCTTCAGCTTCGTCGCCTTTACGGCCCTGATTTACGCCTTTGTTGTGGACGATTTCAGCGTGTCTTACGTTGCTAATCAGTCAAACTCGCTGCTGCCTTGGTACTACAAAGTCAGCGCCGCTTGGGGCGGGCATGAAGGCTCCTTCCTGCTTTGGATTTTGATCATGGGCACGTGGATGCTGGCCTTTGCCTTGCGCTCAGACCAATATCCAGACCGCTTCACAACTCGAGTGCTTGGCGTGTTGTCCCTACTCAACCTAGGGTTCATCTGCTTCGCACTGTTTACGAGTAATCCTTTCTTGCGGCTGATTCCGCTGTCTCCAGCAGACGGAGCCGACCTGAATCCCCTGCTTCAGGACTTTGGTCTGATCGTCCATCCACCATTGCTTTATGCCGGATATGTCGGCTTGGCCATCCCCTTTGCTATGGCCGTGGCGGCCTTGCTGGAGGGGCGGGTAGACGCCACTTGGGCTCGGTGGTGCCGAACATGGACCAATATGGCTTGGGCGTTGTTGACCTGTGGAATCGCGCTCGGCAGCTGGTGGGCGTACTACGAGCTAGGCTGGGGTGGCTGGTGGTTTTGGGATCCGGTTGAAAATGCGTCCTTTATGCCTTGGCTTGCGGCTACCGCCCTTGTGCACTCTTTGTCCGTGACAGAAAACCGAGGCACTTTTAAGAGCTGGACATTACTTCTAGCCATCACCGCGTTTTCGTTTTCCTTGCTGGGGGCGTTTATTGTGCGCTCCGGAGTGCTGACTTCGGTGCACTCTTTCGCCGTAGACCCAGAACGGGGTATGTACATTCTGATCTTCTTAGCCCTAGTTGTGGGCGGGTCGCTGAGTCTTTATGCCGCCCGGGCGGGACAAAACACCGCCAAGGTCGGTTACGAAGTGCTTAGCCGGGAATTCTTCATGCTGGTCAATAACGTCATCATGGTGGTTTCGTTGGCGGTAGTGCTCTGGGGAACACTGGCGCCCATCGGCTATGAGGCTATCACCGGCGGCCGAATTTCCATTGGCACACCGTTTTTCAACGCTTTTTTTGTTCCCTTGGGCCTAATGCTGTTGGGCGCACTTGCCTTGGTGCCCGTGCTCAATTGGAAGCGCACGAGGGCGCAGGTGTTAGCCAGCGTTTACCAAGCCCTCGGCGTATCCGTCTTGCTGGGTGGCTTGATTTGGTTTGCTCTTGATCCGGCGTCGTTGCTTGTTGCTGGTGCTGTTGGCCTATCCGTCTGGGTGGTGCTCACCCACGCTAGGCAACTTTGGTTTCGGCTGGGCAAGGGTAGCGTGCCAGCTGCCTACATAGGCATGACCCTGGCCCATCTGGGGTTCGCCATGGGTACAACCGGTATCGCGATTACCGCAACCCAATCGGTGGAGTCCGATGTGCGCATGAGTCCCCAAAGCAGCATCGTGTTGGCAGGGCAGCAGGTGACCTTTACTGGCGTTATCGATGTCTTAGGGCCTAACTATGGTGCTCAACAGGGCATTTTCATTGTTACCGATGGCGACAGGAGTTATGAGCTGCGGCCAGAAAAACGCCAGTACTTTGCTGGCGGCAACACTATGACCGAGGCGGGGATCTCCGCGGGGTTCCTAGCCGATACCTACATCTCCTTGGGGGAGCCACTGGAAGGTGGGGCGTGGGCGGTGCGCGCCCACTACAAGCCTCTCGTGCGCTGGGTGTGGCTTGGTGCATTGCTTATGGCCTTTGGTGGAATTCTTGCCGTCTTTGATAAGCGTTATGCTCGCCAACGGCGCCGGCAGGAAGCTCGGCAGGGGGAGGTAACCCTCTCGTGAACCGTGCCAGTCTGTTTGTACCATTAGGTGTCTTCGTCTTAATTCTAACCCTTGGCTATGTGGGGTTTGACCTTGGTGCTCGCAGCGAACTTCCCTCGGCTTTGATCAACAAACCCTTTCCAGAGTTCAACGCCCGGCTTTTAGGAAGACCGGAGCAGTCCATCACCCGCGACGATTTGCTCGGTCAGCCCACATTGGTAAATGTCTGGGCCACTTGGTGCCCCACTTGCCTAAGCGAGCACGAACAGCTAATGCAGATTGCCGCGACTACCGATGTGCAGATTGTGGGGGTGAATTACAAAGACCGTCCAGACAAAGCTCTGCGATGGCTGGCTCAATTCGGCAATCCTTATCGATGGGTGTTGGATGATCGTGACGGATTGCTTGGTATTGAAATGGGGGTTTACGGGGCTCCGGAGACGTTCTTGTTGGATGCCCGAGGAGAAGTGGTCTATAAGCGGGTAGGGGATATCAATCCCCGTATTTGGCGATCAGAGCTGGCACCGAGGTTATTGCAGCTAGGGGTCAGCATTGCCGGTAGCGATGCCGACGGAGCGCGCCAACCATGATCCTTGCCCGACCCGGCCGATGGATCGTTGGCAGGCTAATCCTAGCGTTATTGGCCCTGAGTAGCGCCAGCGCTTGCTTCGCGGTTTCCCAAATCGATACCTTCGAGTTCAGCGACGAAGTTCAAGAACGCCGCTACCGAGCCTTGATCGACGAATTTCGCTGCCCCAAATGTTTGAACACAAATTTAGCGGGCAGTGATGCCCCCATTGCTCAAGATCTTCGCAAAGTTGTTTACCGTTTGGTTGTGATCGAAGCAAAGGCTGATCAAGAGGTTCGGGATTACCTTCAGGTCCGATATGGGGATTTTGTGCTTTATGACCCTCCCTTCAATGCCCGCACTTGGTATATCTGGGTTGTGCCCATCGGCTTGGGGCTGCTTGGGGTCCTTGTGATATTGGGTTTGCAGCGCAGAGTAACGGGCCAGCGCACGGTGCTTGATTCAAGCCAGCAGGCACGGCTTCGCAGCATTGTGCAAGGAACCGCGGCAGCGGATGCCGATGGCACAGCAGGCGCAAAGAACCCGGAGACGAAGTCTTGATGATTGGATTGTTTTTTCTCCTGGCGCTGCTGGCCTTGGTGTGTGTGTTGGCGCCGGCTCTTTGGTCGAAGCGACGCGGGGAAAACACCGGACTTGGGGATGGTGCAGAGTTCAGCCGGGTCTGGTACCAGGAGCGGATGGATGCACTGGAGGCAGAAGAACTTGATCCTGCTCAGCGCACTGAACTTGCCGATGAGCTAGCAGCCGTGCTGCTGGCCGAATATCCAGATCAGGTGCCTCAGCCTGAAACTGAAACGTCCACCCCCCGCCCAAGTCTGTTCAACCCCGGAAATATCTTGCTAGTGCTGGGTACGGTCTTGGTTGTCCTAGCAGTGGGTTTGTACACCCAGTTGGGCAGTTATGGGGCGATCAAGATTCAAGGTGCGCAACAGATCTTAGCCCTTGCCCCAGAGGAGAGCGGCGATGCGCTCCGCAACTGGCAACTCCGGCTGGGTGAATGGTTGGCCGGTGAGCCGGAGGATGCCCAAAGCTGGTATCTGTTGGGTCATGCGCACTTAAAGCTAGGAGAGTTTTCACGAGCATCCAGTGCCTTCCAACAGGCCCACGAGTTTGCTGATGGCGATGTGTCCGTCAAATTCTACTGGTTGCAGGCCCGCTACTTAGAAAAGCAGGGTGTCTTGGACGATCGCAGTCGGCGCTTGGCCGAAGACATCTTGGCGGTGGATCCCAATAATCCCCAAGTGCTGGAGATGCTGGCGGTTGCCGCGATCAGCGAGGGTGACTCGGCGATGGCAATTACCATGCTTAACCGTACGCTGAACAGTGAACAACGCCCGGAGCGTATTCAGGCCACCGTGGATGCCATTGGAGCCTTACGTTCAGCCTATGCCCAGCAGGGCGATGCTGCGGGCATCGAAATTGATGTGGCGATGCCCTCGGCAGAAGACAAGGCTTTGACGGGTGTTGTTTTTGTGGTGGCCCGGCCTGTTGGCGGAGGTATGCCTTACGCTGTCGTGCGACGGCCAAGCTGGCTCCTGCCTTTTTCTGTGACCCTCGATGACTTGGTCAGCATGAGCGGCACGCGTCTGTTGTCTCAGGCGGATGATTTTGAAGTATTAGTGCGGCTGAGCGCTAACGGCTTGGCCCAAGGTGAAGCCGGCGACTGGCAATGGCTTTCACAGCCCATGACGTCGGCTGATTTGGAGCAGCCGAAACGGCTGCAGGCCCGACTGTCGCCGCCAACCTAGGCGCGTTTCACCAACGACCGATGCAGTAACGGCGAGTACCCGCGAGCGGACCAACAAAAAGCACAAAAATATGACGCGATAGGCTGGATGAATTAAGCTAGCAGGCTATCGAGGGGCGTGCGAAAAGATCTCATGAGATTGAAACAAATTAAGCTGGCTGGCTTCAAATCATTCGTGGACGCTACGACGGTAACGCTGCCGGGAAATCGATGCGCGGTGGTGGGTCCCAACGGCTGCGGCAAATCGAATATCATTGATGCGGTGCGGTGGGTAATGGGCGAAAGCTCTGCCAAACAGCTTCGCGGTGAAAACATTACCGACGTTATTTTCAACGGCTCGAATACACGTAAACCAAACAATGCCGCCAGTATCGAGCTGATTTTCGATAACAGCGATGGACGCATCGGTGGTGAGTACGCGGCCTACGCTGATATCGCCATACGCCGAGAAGTAAGTCGGGACGGTCAATCCAACTATTTACTCAACGGCAGTCGCTGTCGGCGGCGAGATATCCAAGACATCTTTTTGGGTACAGGCTTCGGTCCCCGAAGCTATTCTATTATTGAACAAGGCATGATTTCCCAGTTGGTGGAAGCCAAGCCCGAAGAGCTGCGCGTATATCTTGAAGAAGCCGCTGGTATTTCCAAATACAAAGAGCGACGTCGAGAAACTCATAATCGAATTAAACACACTCGGGAAAATCTCGAGCGCATTAACGACATTCGGGAAGAGTTGGGTCGACAACTGGATCGGCTGCAGCGCCAAGCCCAAGCGGCAGAGCGCTACCGGACCCTGAAAACCGAAGAGTCTTTGCTCAATGCCCAGCTCTATGCCCTTCGCTACACGTCGTTAAAGGAAAGCCTGACTCAGCGAGAACAGAAGATTCAAACCCTTGAAATCGACTTGGAGCGGGCAATCGCCGAGCAGCGACGGGTAGAGGCTCAGATCGAAGGCAAACGCCAAGCGTTTAGTGAGCAGTCCGAACAAGTGAATAAGGTTCAGGAGCGTTTCTATCAAGTTGGCTCGCAGATCACCCATTTGCAGGAAAGCCTGCAATTTAACCGTCAACGCCTGACCCAACTGAAAGAGGAGTTAGAGCGGGCACGACAGCGGAGCGTGGACGCCAACAATCAGGTCTCCAGCGACGACCAGCAAATTCGCCAGATGCAGCAAGAGGTGGCCGAGCTAGAGCCTCAAGTTGGCAGTTTGGCCGAGGGTGATCAGACGCTGCAAGCGGCCTTAGCTGATGTCGAGGCTAAAAACCGTGAGTGGCAACAGCGCTGGGATGCCTTCAACCAGCAGTTCTCAGCCAATGAACAAGAGGCACAGGTTCAAACGTCCCGTATCGAGTATTTGCAGCAGTTGATCGAGCGACTTAGCAATAGGGCTCAAGAGTTAGAACGGTTAGCTGCTGATCAACCCAAACAAGAGGGTCAGCTTGTTGAGCAAATGGCGCTGGAAATTGATGGCCTAGAGAATCAAAGCCGCACCCTAGGGGAGCGGATCGACGAATGTCGTCAAAGTCTGGGTCAGGCAAAGGAAGCGACTCAGGCTCAGGAGCAAGCGCTGGAACAAGCCCGGGGACAGGTCCAGCAGCTACGCGGACAGGCGGCGAACTTACAGGCAATTCAAGATGCCGCCCTAAGCAGCAACGTGCCCGAGGCCGAAACGTGGATACAGGACAACGATTTAACCAATGCCCAGCGCCTAGGTGAGAACCTGTCTGTGGTGCCGGGATGGGAGCGGGCGGTGGAGTCCGTGCTGGGTCGGTTTATGCAGGCCTTGCAGGTGGACGATTTGTCCGGTTTCGCTGGCACCCTAAGTCAGCTGGCTGAAGGCGACTTGGCATTGGTCGAGTCTGGCGCCGTGGATGGGGAAGACGCCCGCAACGAAGCGCTAGCGCTGCCTACGGTGCGGTCCTTGCTTCGAGCCCACTCACTGGCCGGCAGCTCGCTGCTGTTTGGTGTATTCGCAGCCGAGAGCGCAGAGGTAGCCTTGAATAAGCGCCAGCATTTAGCGCCAGGTCAAAGCATCATCACCCGAGAAGGATTCTGGGTGGGTCCAGACTGGATGCGAGCGCTGCATGATGAAGACCAAACCCAAGGAATTATAGAGCGTGGGCAGGCTCTTGAGTCGCTGGCCTTGCAGATTGAAGAAGCGGATGCAGCGGTTACCACCGTACAGGATCAATTGCAGGCTTCTCGCACCCAAGTAGAGACCTTGGAGGCGAAACGTGAAGAGCTTCAGCGCCAAGCCAATGAGTTAAATCAAAATCTTAGCACGCGCCGTACAGACCATGGAGTGACCCGAGTCAAACTGGAAGAAGCGGCGGTTCGGCAGGAGCAAATTCGCAAAGAATCCGGTGAAGTCGCGGAGCAGATTGCTCAGGAAAAAGCGCGTCTTCAACAAGCGCAAAGTTCACTCTCGGAGGCCGAAGACCTTCGCGTAGAGCAAAGCGCCACCAAGGCCAACTTAACCGAAGAGCGGGAGGCTTTGGGCGAGCGACTGCAACAAAGCCGTGATGCGGCCAGAAGCAGTCGAGATAAATTCCATGCAGTGAATGTGCGCCTTGAGTCCTTGCAGTCCCAACTAAAGGTCAGCGTCACAGCCCGGGAGCGGTTGGTTAGCCAACAGAGCCAACTGGGCGAGCAAATGACAACGGTGCAGCAGAGTATTGCGGAAACTGAGCAACCCATTCCGGAGCTGGAAGCGGATTTAACGACCCAACTCGATAGCCGAGTTCAGGTGGAAGAAGAGCTCAAACAAACCCGTGCTCAGTTAGAGGAAGTCGAGGCCGGGATCGCGGCGCTGGAAAGCCAGCGAGGCGGTGTTGCCGAGGGTGTCGCTAAAGTCCGTGAGGCGTTAGAAAACGAGCGTGTCCAGCGCCAAGGCATGGCGGTTCAGGAACACAATCTGCTGGAACAGTTAGCGGCTACCGGCCACGAGTTGGAACTGGTGCAGCAAGAGATGCCTGAGGGTGCTGCAGAAGCAGCATGGGTTGAAGAAATAGAGCGTATGGCTCGGCGCATTCAGCGCTTAGGCGCCATAAATCTAGCTGCCATTGAAGAATTTGATGCCGAGTCTGAGCGTAAGAACTATTTGGATGCACAAGCCACGGACCTTGAGCAGGCACTTGAGACGCTACTTGAGGTCATGCAAAAGATCGATAAGGAAACTCGTGTTCGCTTTAAAGAAACCTTTGAAGCGGTGAACACCAAACTTGGTGAGTTGTTTCCGAAAGTGTTTGGCGGGGGCAGTGCTACGTTGGAGCTTACGGGCGATGACATGCTCGACACGGGTGTATCGTTGATGGCTCGACCGCCAGGGAAAAAGAATTCGTCGATTCACTTGTTGTCCGGTGGGGAAAAAGCGATGACTGCGGTGGCGCTGATTTTTGCGATTTTCCACCTGAATCCTAGCCCGGTTTGTTTGCTTGACGAGGTTGATGCACCGCTGGACGATATGAACGTTACGCGATTCGCGGCGCTGATTCGGGAGATGTCAGAATCTGTGCAGTTTTTGGTGATCACCCACAATAAAATCACCATGGAGATGGCAGATTATCTGATGGGTGTGACCATGCACGAGGCTGGCGTGTCTCGGCTCGTGTCCGTGGATGTAGACGCCGCCGCGGCACTGGCTATCGCCTAACCGGGCAGAGAGAATACAGGCGCGACCTAGCTAAGGTAGTCAGGTTGTGGCAGTAAGATTCAGCGACAGGGTTGAAGCACCCGGACTGTAGTCGTCGAATCAAGGGGTAACGCCAGCGAGAATGCCGGCGTCGCCAAGCGAAATTTTGCGAGGTGTGTTTTGGATACCAAAGATCTGATCATCGTTGCAGGTAGTATCTTTTTTGCTCTAATTGTAGGGCACGGGCTGTGGACGGCCCGTCGGTCACGAATGAATGATATCCGAATGGATATACAGGCTAAGGGCGGCGACTCTGAAGGCAGCGTCGAGGTGCCTTCGGCGGAGCTACCCAATGGCGGCGCTCGGGTAATCAGCCAAGCGTTGCAGACCGCCCCGGCGACTGAGCGTGATTCAGCTGGTTCCCCAGACGACCTCCCCACTGACCAAGGTCAACAACCGATCAGGCCAGAAAGCCCTGAACCCTATGTGTCCGAGAAGCGGCCTGATACCACGCCGCTCACAGAAGATCTCTTCCCCGGCACAGAACCTGAGGTGAGAGAAAGGCCAAAATCCAAGGCAGCCTCGGAAGCGATCAGTGCTAGCCGATCCAGCTTGAATCAGGAGTCTGGCGCGGCCAAGGATCGAAGAAATACAGGCAGTCGGCCCAAAGAACCTAAGTTGGAAGAACTGCTTATTTTGGGCGTTATGGCAAAAAGCGGTAGCAGCTTTGGCGGCACGGAACTGATTGGTGCATTGCGGGCACAGGGTCTGAGATTTGGTGATATGGGTATTTTTCATCGGGAAGAAAGTGGAGCCGCAGAACGCCTGTACAGCGTAGCCAACGCAGTAGAACCGGGCACCTTTGACCTGTCAGATTTAGAAACTTTGCAAACACCGGGCCTGACGTTTTTCATGCAGCTACCGGTCCCTGGCGATGCGCTTGAAGCGCTGGACGAAATGATATTGTCTGCGCGCACGGTGGCCGCAACCTTGGGTGGAGATGTCAAAGACGATTCCATGAGCGCTTTGACCGGGCAGACGGTAGAACACATGAAACAGCGCATTGCGGACTTTGCGCGAAAACAACTGACCAACGCAAATAACAATTAAGGGCGTGCCAGTGACTGCCACTGAGGCCATTCCGGAGTCGGTTCTAGGGCGGGTGGTATTGCTGCGCGACCAGCTCAACCATCATTTGCATCGATACCATGTGCTGGATGCGCCGGAGATAGCAGACGCCGAATACGATGCCCTGTTCGACGAACTCCTAGCCATCGAAGCCGAGTATCCCCAGCTTTACTCTGAATCATCTCCAACCCAAAGAGTCGGCGCGCCGGCCCTAGACCAATTCGAAAAGGTTCAGCACGCCCGGCCAATGCTGTCCTTGGACAAAGCCACCACGCCAGAGGAACTAGCCCAGTGGATGCAGCGCTGTCGCAACCGGCTTGGGGATGGAGAACCATTGACCTTTACCTGCGAGCCAAAAATCGATGGTGTTGCTGTCGCGCTCATTTACGAACACGGGGAGCTGACCCTAGCGGCGACTCGGGGCGACGGAAATGAGGGCGAGAATATTTCCGCAAATGTCAAAACCATCGGCTCGATACCGCTGAGGCTAACCGGGGACGTGCCACCCAGGGTAGAGGTGCGAGGGGAAATTTACATTCCCCTTGAACAATTTGAGCGCTTTAACGCTTCTGCAGTGGCTCGGGGCGATAAACCCATGGTCAATCCGCGCAACGGTGCTGCTGGAAGTCTGCGCCAGCTGGACAGCAAGATCACCGCGGCACGACCGCTGACCATGTTCTGCTACAGCCTTGGTGGCAGCGAGGGCGACTGGCAGCCCGAGAGTCAGCAGGAAGTACTTGAGACCTTTGCAACTTGGGGGCTGCGAACAAATCCTGCCCTTGAGGCGGTGGCTGATCTAGATGACTGCCTGGACTACATTGGGCGGCTAGAACAACGCCGGGACGCTCTGGGCTATGAGATTGACGGCGTGGTGATCAAGGTGAACTCGCTTCATCAGCAGCAAGCCCTGGGCGCGGTAACGCGCAAACCACGATGGGCCATTGCCTATAAGTTTGCCGCTCAGGAAGCCACTTCGGTGGTGGAGCAGGTGGACTTTCAGGTGGGCCGCACCGGTGCCATTACGCCCGTCGCTCGATTGCAGCCTACCTTCGTGGGAGGGGTAACAGTGACCAATGCTACCCTGCACAATATGGATGAAATTGCGCGGCTAGACCTTCATATCGGCGACCGTGTCATGATTCGCCGGGCCGGCGACGTGATACCTCAAGTGGCTTCGGTGGTGCTGAGCCAGCGTCCCGGAGACGCGCGCCCCATAGACCTACCTCATGGCTGTCCCGCCTGTGGTAGTGCCATAGCCCGTGAAGGAGAGGAGGTTGTAGCCCGGTGCACGGGGTCGCGAGACTTTTGTCCTGCCCAGCGAAAAGAAGGGCTGAAGCATTTCGTGTCTCGCTTGGCCTTTGACGTGGATGGGCTGGGAGACAAGTTGATTGATCAATTAGTGGACAATGCCCTTGTTTCCAACCCCGCCGATCTGTTCACCCTGTCTCGAGATCAGCTAGTTTCTTTGGAGCGAATGGGCGAAAAGTCCGCGGACAATCTTCTGGCATCATTGGAATCCTCCAAACACACAACACTGCCGAGGTTGGTTTATGCCTTAGGAATCCGTGAGGTGGGTGAGGCCACTGCAGCTGGCCTTGCCCGTTACTTTGGCGACATCGAACCCATAGTGCAGGCCGATCTGATGTCCTTAGAGCAGGTGCCTGATGTGGGCCCTGTTGTGGCGCAGTCCATTGTTGAATTTTTTTCCCAAGAGGATCAACGCTCCCTAGTCACTAAACTGCATGAGGCCGGCGTAACATGGCCTGCTATTGAGGTGGTGGCTCAGGAAAAACTGCCTTTGGCAGGACAAACCTGGGTGCTGACCGGTACCTTGGAAACCTTGTCCAGAAACGTGGCGAAACAGAGGCTCGTAGCCCTAGGGGCAAAGGTGGCTGGGTCAGTTTCCGCAAAAACTACAGTCGTGGTGGCGGGTCCCGGCGCTGGTAGCAAGTTAGAAAAAGCCCAAACCTTGGGCATTGAGGTAAGAACAGAAGCGGAATTGTTGACGCTGTTGGAATCCAGGGAGAATTCGGAGCAATGATGGTAAGACTACTTGGCTTGAGTTTGGTGGCAGTGTTGGTGATGGGTTGTGCCTCGGGGCCACCCTCAGATCCCAACAATATATGCCGGATATTGGTCGAGGAGAAACGATGGGCCAAGGATGCCAAGAAAGCGCGCAAGCGCTGGGGGCTTCCACCCCATGTGGGCTTCGCCTTCGTGCATCGTGAGTCAACCTTTCAGGCAAAGGCCAAGCCGGCTCGAAAGAAATTGCTGGGCGTAGTGCCCTTGGCCCGACCGTCATCGGCCTTCGGCTATGCCCAGGCGACGGATGAGGCTTGGTCGGACTACAAGAAAAGCACAGGCAGACGCTTCGTGCAGCGGGATAACATGGGCGATGCACTCGACTTTATTGGTTGGTACAACCACACCTCTAACAAACGGCTGGGTATATCCAAAAGCGATGCGTATAACCTGTATTTGGCTTACTACAGCGGTCATGGTGGTTATGCGCGGGGTACATGGAAACGTTCGTCCACGATCAAGGGGTATGCAAAAAAGGCAGCGCGCCAGGCCGCTATTTACAAACGGCAGCTACGACGGTGCGCGATATAGCAATTACTGGCCGGTGATAGGTTATAGCTGAAAGAGATTTTTTGGGGGCTGAGGTAGTTGGTCAGCCCTGCGGATAAGACCCGTAAGCCAGTCGATGTAGGGTTTTGCCTGTCGCAGCAGTTTGGCCACGCTGGCGTCGTTTTCATCACTGCGGAAGGCTCGGCGAAAAACCGGGGCGTAGTACAGGGGTTTCCCAAAGTACACCGAGTGGCGAGTGAAATGATTTCTGAGTTCGTTGAACTCCTCGCGGCTATCGACCATGTTGGGTAACAGCACGATGGGCGGCGGAGGCCCTTCCACGTTGCTCTTTTGACGTGCGAACAACTCGCTTATTTCATCTAGGTATTTCAAGGTCGCAAACACATCCGCATCCCCAACCGACGTCGGTACGAAAACGATATCGCAATGGCTGAGGAACGTGCTGCGAGAAGGTTCGTTGCCCGCCGGGCTATCAAAGACGATGTACTTCTGGGTGCGATTAAACGGGAAGTCTGAACCCATGTGGTTGATCAGATTGCCGTTGTTGGGTGAGCCCGAGTTCAGAAAAAAGTCGTCGTTCTCAAGCACGTTAAAACGAGCGTTTTCAAAGCGCCGCAGAGAGTCGCTGCTGGTTTTCTGCACATCGAGGTCGATGAGTTCTACCCGTGAGTCCGGGTACAGAGTAGCCAGCCCTAGGCTTGCCATAAGCGCTAGGGTGCTCTTGCCTACACCACCTTTGGAATTGGCGAAAACCACACTGCGTGGCTTCGCCAGCGCTGGGTGGCGAGCCTCGGTGGGTTGCTCATCATTCAAGGTAATGACTCGCTCAAATGCCAAGGTCTAGAGCGCCTCGCCATTGTCTTCGGACCCAGGAACATCCTGCTCTTGGGCGACAGCGGCGGTGAATGCTTCTAATCGATCTGAGACTACTGGAGCCGCGCTTTGGTTAGTTTCCCAGTCTGTAGAAATCTCGCCGACCAGCTTGGCACCTTCCATACATTCAATTGAGCCGTACTTGATGTTGCCGCGGATTCTTCCCGAGGCACAGACGGTGAGCTTGCCAGAAAGCTGAAGGCTGTCTTCGACGGTGCCCTCAATCTCGGCGGTTTCGCCGGAAATGTCACCAACTACACAGCCCGTTGGACCGACGATTAGATGCTTCACCGCAACTTTGCCGACGATTTTTCCGTCAATGCGTGCGGTGCCATCGATAGCCAGTGAGGCTCCTTCCAAGTGTGTGGCTGGGCCGACGTAAAATTCGTAGCCTGAGTCGTTTTGCGCCATGTCTGCTTTCCTATATTCGAACTAAAAGTTGCTGTTGCTGTTCAAGGGATTAATCCTGCTTATCGCTATGCCTGAGTTGCCATTGAAACCGCAGGTTCGGCTATTTCGTCGGCCATGGTCACCAATTCTCCGGTAATAACCGCGCCGGGACTGACCGCCAGCTTATAAAAACGAATGACGCCACTAACCTCTGCCGAAGACCCAATGCTGACGCTGTTGGTACCAGTGACGTTAGCATCTACCTTGCCCGCGATTTCTACACGCGGAGCGTTGATCTCTCCGGTAAAAGAGCCGCCCTCGAGAATTTTCACGACGCTGGAATCTTCACCACTGCACATCACGGAACCATTCACGGTCCCTGCGATAACCAGTTCTTTACAAAAGGTAATATCGCCGCTGAGTACTGTTCCTGCTGCAACCAAGCTAGTCGCTGCATTTTGGTTCTGTTTCGAGGTCATGGCTCCAATTCAGGATGGCGTTCAAGCTTATAGTCGGTCGAGTCTACTATAAGTTGACATTAAAAATGCCAAAATGCCACGAAAGGAGTCCCGAGTTTGGGCCTAGTAGCTAACGCCCATGCCCGCTCGAGCATCATTGTTTACGCCATAGCTGGGAATCGGGTAGCGCAGACCATTACCGGCAAGCGCTTCCAGACCTTGGATCACCTTGGGTAGGAAGTGAGGTGGGATTGCCATTAGCAGTTCGTCCTCCATGACCCCGCCGTAACGACGCTCGGCAAAGCAGGGGATGGATAGACTGGGTTCACCGGTGGACAGGGCCTTGCCCCAACTGTCTGCGCAGGCGGATTCGCCGACGCAGGAAAAGCTTAACTTCTCATAGCCCGTCCACTGCAAACCGTTAATGAAAATGATCATTTGTGCGGGTGTTGCGTAGATTAAACAAATATCTGGCGGATTTAAGCGGCCACTGGCTAACGGACTTACTGCCATGGCTTCGAATTGACCATATGGCACGACATCCATTGCCTGCTGATGGGCCGCAGCATCCTCCGCTGTTCCATACCAGACACCGGTCATGCGATCCCCAGATAACCACTCTTCGTTTCTAGGGTGCAGGCCAATAACGGTGCTGCATTGAGCCCCCACAAGGTCATCGGCTGTTATGCCAACAGTCCATCCGTTACGGGCCGCTTGGCCAACGATCTGGTCTGTTGTGTGAATATCTTTCGGTCGGCGAATGCGGGGTATCTGGGTCATTTCTTCTATACTGCCGAATAACTTCATGCCAATGGGTGTGGTGCGCAGTCGTAGCAGGCGATTTAGGTCGTCGACAACCTTTGCTCCGTCGAAGTCGAGGTCGCTGGCAATTAAATCGGACATGAAATTCTCCTAGATTAATCCTAGTTTAATGGGCAATTTTGTTGGTGAAAAAGTCATAGCACTGCTGGGCCAATCGCTGGGGTTCATCGTAGTGCACCATGTGTCCGGACCCTTCAAACCAGTGGTGCACGCAGTCTTGGAACTCGTCAATACGTTGTTCCATTTCTCCCGGGGCGAAGCGGCCGTCATAGGCTTCGTCACCCATTTCCCGCCCCCAATATTCGTAGGAGAGGCTGCCGCTGATGACGCAGGTGGGCGCCTTGATGTTACGCCAGAATTTGGCGTCGTTGGCTCTGGACGCTCCGACAAAAACACTGCTGGCTCTGGAATCAAAGGCCCAGGCGTAGCCGGTGTCGGTTGCTTTAAGCAGGTGGGGAGCCAACTCGGCTGCAGTGGCGGGATTTAAGCGCGGGTTGTTTCGTACCAAGCGGTTGGCCGCGTCCTCTGGGTCTTGAATCGGTCGGCTTTTGCCGGGTTGTCGGCGCAAACGATTCAATATCATGAAGCCAAGGGCTTGCATTTCAGCGGCCTCATTGTCTTCTTGCGCTCGGTGCGGTGGTCCCAGTCCCTCGACAATGGCAATCGCAGCGATTCGCTGAGGGAAAATCGCCGCATATTTGCTGACAATGTGGCCGCCCAAACTGTGGCCAAAGAGCGCTACGTTTTGTGCAGCCAAGCCATCGATGACTTCGTGCAGGTCCTGAACAAAGTCGAAGACGCCGTAGGCGTCGCTGGCATCGCTGTTACCATGCCCTCGCAATTCAGGTAACAGGACATGAAAGTCCTGTGCAAGATGCAGGGCCACTGGCAGCAAACCATGGGCGCTATCGCGCAAGCCGTGGAGCATGACAATGGACGCCTTATCGCGATTCTCCGGTGCCAGCTCCAGAACGTTTAATTTGGTGCCATTGCTAAGAACCTGATGCTCGGTGATATCGCCACCTAACTCGACTGCCTTATTGGGACGCATTTACCACCCTTACTATCATGCTCTGCGGTTTTGTTAGACCGATACCCGACTGAAATTTGGCGGGCGCTTTTCGATAAACGAGCGAACACCTTCTCGGAAGTCGTCCTTAGTCAGGCTTTGGGCCATCCAATCGTTGGTTTCGGTCATCGCTTCGGCCAATGGCATGTTCAAGTGTCGGTAAACTTGGGCTTTCATTACCTGCAGAGAAACTGGTGCGCTGCTTGCGGCCAAATTACGGATGTAATCTTGGGCGGTCTCAAGGGCTTGGCCGGTCTCCACCAGCCGTTCGGCCAAACCGATTTCCTTTGCTTCTTCACCGTTGAATTTGCGTGCGCTCCAAAGCAAATCCAGTGCATTCCCGGAGCCAATAAGGCGGGGCAGGGTCCAGCTCACGCCATGTTCAGCGATTAAACCCCGTTGGGAGAAAGCGGTGCTGAATTTTGCTTGGCGTTCCACCACTCTGAGATCAGCTAGGGTGGCGATGGCGAAACCCAAACCAGCGCAGGCACCATTAATGGCGGCTACGATGGGTTTGCGAACGGACATCAGGTAGGTGTAGGCGATACGAAAATTCTCACCCATATCAGGGTCGCCGGGCTCTGCTTTTAAATCCGACAAGTCGTCTTTTGCTCGACCTTCGCCACTGCTCATAGAGTTCAACGCGTTCATATCCATGCCGGGACAAAACCCTCGGCCGGCGCCGGTAAGCACGATGCCCACCACGGAAGGATCTTGTTCCGCCGCGGCTACCGCATGGCGAATTTCCGCCAGCATTCGCACTGTGAGCGCGTTCAGGGCCTCTGGCCGATTCATGGTGATGGTGGCAACCGGCTCGGCAACCTCATAGATGATTTCTTGGTAGTCAGACATGTTTTCACTCCCCTCGTTTTTCGTTCTTTTTCGCACGCCCTCTTTGCATGCTTTGTCATTTGTGCCTTTTTTATTCGGGCTCTCCTTGAGAGTACCGCCGAGCCTATCCCGCTGCCAAGGGTGAACATGCGCGAAAAAAGCGCACATCTTTGAACTCGTCAAATTCACCGAGGTTCGGATAGGTCAGCGCTTGGGCGGTATGAAAGAGCTGAAAGTCTGCATCGTCGATGGTGCCAATTCGCGAGTCTGCGACAATGGTCTGTGCGGCCAGCTTTTTGACCAGTTGCAGCAGCGGATAGTTGCTCTTGTCGTAGAGCACATCGGCCATTAGCACAAGGTCGAAGTCAGCAGTGAGGTCGGCCACATCGGCAGCGTAGTCTAAGGTTGCGCCATTGAGCTCGGCATTAGCTTGGGTGATCAGCAGCGCATCCTCATCGTTATCGCAGGCGACCACATAGGCTGCGCCAGCAAGTTTGGCAGCAATGGCGCCAATGCCGCAGCCACAGCCTACATCCACCACCCGTTTGCCTTTTACGACCTCAGGGTTTTGACTCAACCAACGAGCCAAGGCCAATCCGCTGCCCCAACAAAAGGCCCAGTACGCTGGGTTTGCGATGACGCGGTACATGACCTCTGCGGGCAGTGGGCCGGTTTGATAATCGGCATTAATTAACGCGAGCCGAATCTGCTCTAGGCTTGGCAGTCGCACAATCTCAAGGTCTGCATCTGGCAGTGTGCGTCGCAACGCCGCTTTGCTCTTGTCTATTTTTGTGTCCATAACGTCATGTTACTTGCTCAGTGATGTTACTCAATCCATCTCCTAGCATCGTTGCAGCCGAAGCCTTCGGTCTGATTGCTTGGCGGTCACAGCCCGGGCGCTCAAAGACTTTGTGGTGAGCGCCGAAGAAGGGTTTTGGAGGATGAAAATGTTGATTTCATCTCGCGCCAGCTAGTTTTGCTGGGACAAAGACCGTAATCTCGCTCAATTGAAATTCAGCCGAAACCGGGAGCAAGTATGAGCAGTTCAGATCAAACAACGCCACAGGGTGAAGACCGCAGTGGTGCCGAGAGTTTGGTGCAGACCTTTGTGGATGCCGGGGTGAACGTTTGCTTTGCCAACCCCGGCACCTCGGAAATGCATTTTGTGGCTGCTTTGGACAGCAATCCGGAAATGCGTTGCGTTCTTGGGTTGTTCGAGGGGGTGGTGACCGGAGCGGCAGACGGCTATGCCCGCATGACCGGCATGCCAGCGGCCACGCTTACACATTTGGGGCCAGGATTGGGCAACGGTTTGGCCAATATCCACAACGCGAAAAAAGCCCGCACGCCAATGGTTAATGTCATCGGGGATCACGCAACATTTCATCGGAAATACGATGCGCCTTTGACCTCGGACGTGGAGGGCGTAGCGAAGCCCATGAGTCATTGGGTCAAAGTGTCCCAAAGCGCGGATGATGTGGCCAAGGATGGGGCAGAGGCCGTCCAAGCGGCTTTAGCGCCGCCGGGACAGGTTGCCAGTTTAATCTTGCCCGCAGACACGGCTTGGAATCGGACTCAGGCTAGCGCCGCACCGCTGCCCCGATTGCAGCCAAATGCGGTCAACTCCGATCAAGTGGAGGATGTGGCCAAGGCGCTTCAATCCGGTGAGTCCTGTGTGCTGCTGATCAACGGTATTCTCACCGCCGAGCGCTTGGCTATGGCGAATAAGGTGGCCCAAGGGACCGGGGCTAGAGTGATCAGTGATACCTTCGTATCCCGTATTGAGCGCGGTGCCGGTCGGGCAGAAGCCATGCGCTTACCATACTTTGGTGAGCAGGCTGCCGAGGTGTTGGCGGGTACCAAGCATCTAATTTTGATTTCAACCCAGCCGCCGATTACATTCTTTGCTTATCCGGAAAAGCCCAATTGGCTGACTCCAGAGGGCTGCGAGTTGCATACATTGGTTGAGCGTGACGGGGATATTGACGGATCCCTGCAGGCTCTAGTGGACGTTCTGGGTGTTGGTCAGCAAGCCATAGAAACAACCCAACTGGTCCGGCCGGATCGGCCAGTTGGAGATCTGTCGCCGAAAGCCTTGGGCATGTCCCTGGCCCACTATTTCCCGGAAGATGCGATTTTGGTCGACGAGGGTGGGACGACGGGTGGCCCGATTGCCATGATGACTCAAAACTGTGCCCCCCACGACTATCTGATGCTCACCGGAGGGTCTATTGGGTACGGGATGCCTGCCGCCACTGGCGCTGCCGTGGCCTGCCCTGACCGACAGGTGATTAACCTGCAGGGGGATGGTGCGGGTATGTACACGCTGCAGGCGCTGTGGACCCAAGCAAGGGAAAACCTAAACGTTACCACCATTGTTTTAGCCAATCGTAAATACGCGATTTTGCAGATTGAGTTTGGTCGGGTAGGTGCTCACAACCCAGGGCCAAAGGCCATGAGTATGCTGGACTTATCAAATCCGGACCTAAACTGGGTATCCTTGGCTGAGGGTATGGGTGTGCCAGCCTGGCGAGCCAATACGCTGGAAGAGTTCAATACGGCTTTGGCTGCTTCCTTGAGTACACCGGGACCTTCCTTGATAGAGGCGGTGGTTTAGGTTTTTTAGAAACCAAGCCGGCAAGGAAGATAGCGGGGTGTGCCACGCAAAAGTGCTAGGGAGGCTGCTCGTCCTGATGCTCGCGATAGGTTGGGGAGCAAGCGCCCACAGCCAGCGAATAGAGCTGGCACAAACCTTAGACTTTAAATGGCAGGCGCTGACGGTAGCGACCATGCAGTTTGACGTATCGCTTCTGGTGACCGAAAGCGAGGCAGACTCTGGAGCGAGCGAGGGTCCGCCTTCCCGAATTAGGATCATCGGGGAAACCAAGGGGCCGCTGCGCTGGATTCAGGATTATCAGGCAACAGTAGAATATTCAACTTCGAGGAATAAAAGACAGGGCAGTGTGTTTGCCCTTGAAGGACTGGATGGTGGTGAGCCAGAGCAGCGACGAATCCTCTTCGTGCCCGGGAAGCCGCCAAACATCGAGATTTTCAACGATTCAACGGCCTCTCAACCCCTTGAGTTGAAAGAAGAGTGGTTGGGGCAGGCGGAAAACCCCTTATCAGCTTTCGCGGCAGTTCTTCAGGCCGCTATCCGCGGGCAGTCCTGTGTGAACAGTATTTGGGGATTTGATGGAAAGCGACGATATCAATTGGAGGCTAAGGATTTGCCCGTTGATGAATGGGTCGAAAGCGCTCCAGTGGCAGAGCCAGAGTTGTCGGCTGAGGCCGAGTGGAAAGCTGTCGAGCAATATCAATGTTCGTTGACTCTTTACGCCCGAGGTCGCGATACCGCAGGTAGTAATGAAGAGAGCGAACGTCCTCGGTGGCGTAGCCGATTCGCTAGTTTGTGGCCATTTTCTGATACGGATCGCGAACTGATTTTCTCATTTGATGTGTACAGGTCGAACAGCGGTCACGTCCATAAAATCGCCTTCAATCGTATTGTCATTCCTACGGGTATTGGGGCAATCGTCGCTCAGTCTCGTTAGTGCTAAAGCTGCACGTGCCCGATGTTGAAGCACGAAAACCGAGTCTTTTTTTACCGGTTTCGGACATCGTGGCGAAGCTGTTTACAAAAAGTTATCATAGGAAGACTGCCGCCCATATTTAGCAGAAAAGGAGGCCGACTTGGTCAGGGGCTTGATAGTCAATTTTTGTGCTGTTTTGGCGCTGCTTGGGAGCAGCGTCAGCAATGGAGATGCAGGGGGGGCGTCACCGGTTTCTGCGCTTTCTACCCCGGGTCCTCAGGCCCTGACGATTGTCACAGTTGGGTTGATCGGCGCGCTGTTGGCTG
>ERZ1047472.1238-NODE-1238-length-20225-cov-6.341547_pt1 | contig 20225 bp, 13 predicted proteins | sample MGYA00383095_ERZ1047472 | MGnify/ENA primary metagenome ERZ1047472 (study PRJEB29581, sample SAMEA5548365) | metagenome | biome: marine; feature: coastal; material: water | depth 1 m | study: Short-term variability in the microbial, nano- and picoplankton... | reverse complement strand
ACTACCTGGTTAATAGGCCAGTTCCAGGGGGTAATTAAGGCGCAGACACCTACAGGCTCGTGAACAATAGTGGAGCCTCCGCGAGGACTTGGGTGTTCAAACTGGAAAGACTCTAAGACCTCAATCATCACTTCTATATGGCCGTCACCGCAGGGGGTTTGTACCTCATGGGTAAAGCTGCGAGGGCAACCTATTTCCATGATCATAGCGTCGGTGATGGCATCGGCATTGGCGCGATAGATATCAAGCAAGCGTTTGAACCACTGTATGCGCTGGCTGACTGTAGTTTGAGAGTAACTGGGGAAAGCAGCCTTGGCAGCAGCTACGGCTGCATTGACGTCAGCTTCGCTAGCCATAGGAATATGAGCTACTACCTGTTCGGTGGCGGGGTTGACCAATGGCCATCTGTCCTCGCTCTGCGTTTCGACCCACTTCCCGGCAATATAAAATTTATTGTGATGCATGCTGTTATTGCTCTTATTTAAGTCCGATTATAGGTTTGCTCGGCCCGATTGAAAATATACAACAATTGTCATAATATATGTCAAAGTATATAAGAATAGCCTCTACCGCTGGTACAGCCCCTCGACCCAATAATATAATAAAAGGATTAGTCCATGAGCCCTAATGTCAAACAATTCCTCGTCGACACCGGGGCCAAAACTCCCGTTGTGTGCGGCCCTATGTACCCGGGCTCAAATCCAGAGTTAGTGGCTGCCGTATCTGAGGCCGGTGGTCTTGGTGTGGTTCAGCCCGTGGCCCTGACCTCATTATATGGCCATGATTTTCGCGAAGGTTTACAGCTTATAAGGCGGCTGACTGATCAACCCTTTGGCGTAAACTTCACCATCTTTGGTGGCGCCAATAAAAAGTACCATGAGCAGATGAAAGAATGGATGCAGATCTCTATAGAGGAGGGCGTTAAGTTTTTTCTGACTTCCTTGGGAAAGCCAGATGCCGTAGTTAAAACTGCCAAGGAGCACGGCATTGTCGTCTATCATGACGTTCCCAATAAAAAAGTGGCCCTGGCCATGCGCGACTCTGGTGTGGACGGTCTTAATTGCATCAACTGGCGCGGCGGTGGGCAGACTGGTATTCAGGCGGCTGAGCAGTTTATGGAAGAGCTGCACGATATTAAGATTCCCCTGATCTGCGCTGGCGGTGTTGGCAATGCTGAGGATTTCAGGCAGGCCTTAGAAATGGGCTACGCTGGTGTCCAACTGGGAACACGTTTTTTGGCGACCAATGAATGCATGATTACCGACTCTTACAAGCAGGCCATTGTTGATTCATCGGAGCAGGACATTGTCTGGACCAATAAGATAGCAGGTAATAATTCCTCGGTGATTAAGACAGACGATATTATGAAAGGTGGGTTGCGAACTGGGCCAGTGATTAATTTTATGCTGAGAAAACCCAATCTGAAAAAGTACGCAAGGATGTGGTTGATGAGCAAAGGTATTCGCAACTACAGCAAGACAGCATTTAACGATGATGTTAAATTTTGGCAGGCCGGCAAGGGGCTGGGCAATATAGCATCGGTTGAATCAGTGGCCGATGTAATGCATGAATTCAAGCTTACCAGTTAGATTATATTAAACCTTGGCAAACCTATGAGGGCAGCATGGATAAGCAAAAAAACCTTCCAATAATTGTTGGGGTAGGTCAGGTTGTAAATCATTGGGATGGGACTGATCAGAGTCAGGCGCCCAGCCCCATTGGCTTAATTACAGACTCTATTTCAAAAGCTCAGGCTGATGCTGGTATAGACCCACTGCATCATGAGATCGATAGGTTGGTGGTAGTGCGGGCCTTTACCGACTCTTTGCGCACGCCCTTTGATCCCTTTGGTAAAGCGACAAACCTTCCAGCAGCCATAGCTGATGCAGCATCGATAAGGGCCAGCGAGATAATTTACTCGTCAGCTGGAGGGGAGCAGCCTCAGTATCTGGTCAACGAGTTATCAAATGCTATCTCCCGCGGTGATATTCGCATGGCGATAATTGCGGGCGGAGAGGCCCATGCGGCTGTCAAGATAGCACTTAAGAAGCGCCTTCAGCTGGACTGGTCCTCTGCTATTAGTGCTGAGATTGAGGATCGGGGTCCCCAGATAGACTTTATCTCTGGTTATGAAATTGCCAATGGAATGGGACTGCCTCCCCAGACCTATGCTGCAATGGAAGAGTCATTGCGTGCTAGATTGGGGCTCTCTCGAGCAGAGTATCTCGACTATATAGCGGATATCTGCGCTGGACTCTCTGCAACCGCAGAGCAGAATCCCTATGCCCAGTTTTCACGGGCAATGACTAAAGAATTCCTGGCCCAGCCATCCAGTAAAAATTACCCTATCTGCGATCCCTATCTTAAATGGCATGTGGCACAGGATGCAGTTAATCAAGCTTCATCGCTGATTTTAACCAGTGTAGGACAGGCACAGGTGCTGGGTATTCCCGAGGAAAAATGGGTTTATCTTCATGGCTATTCCAATGTTCAGGATCGGCTTGTCTCCCAGCGCCCGGATTTATCCAAGTCACTGGCTCTTGAGTTAGCGCTGACCAGCGCCATTGATCGCGCAGGCATCTCTGCAGCGGACATAGCCTACAGAGATATTTACAGCTGTTTCCCCATGGTCGTGCATTTAGCAGCCGAGGTACTAGGGTTGAACCCAGGCAAAGATGAAATGACAGTCACAGGTGGCCTGCCATTTTTTGGTGGTTCCGGAAATAATTATTCCACCCATGCCATCGCCAGTATGGTCGATAAGCTGCGCCAAGACCCAGAGGCCTATGGTCTGATTCTTGCGAATGGTGGCTATGTCAGCAAGCAGTCTGCTGGTATCTACTCAGCTCGGGCGCTGAGCACATGGACAGATCATTCAAGCAATGACCTGCAGCAAGCTATTGATGCCCAGCCTCAATATAAGCTACTAGAGCAGGACTGCGAGGCCGAGATCGAGGCTTATACAGTGCGCCACAACCGGCATGGCTGCGACCATGCCTATCTATTTGCTCGCAACACTCAGGGTCGGGTCATGGCATCTGTGCCAGCTGACCACCGTGCCACTATGCAGGCCATACATAATTTCGATAGTCCGGTGGGTAGGTCTGTAAAAATCAGGCACCGCAATGGAAAAAACTATCTCATCAATCCCCATCCAATAGGAGGTCCCATGTCAGACGATTTTCTCAGTCGCCACTTTAAATATGTAGAGCTTAAGAGAGACGGCCATATTCTTGAAGTTACCCTTAATCGTCCAGATTCATACAATGCACTGTTTAGCGCCGCGCATTTTGAATTGGCGGAAATTTTTGATGAGTTTGAGCAGGATCAGGAACTCTGGGTTGCCATTATTACAGGCGCCGGTGAAAAGGCTTTCTGCAGCGGCAATGATCTGAAAGTCACTGCCAGTGGCGGTGATATGTCGATTCCAGCATCCGGGTTTGCAGGACTTTGCTCGCGAACCGATAGACAAAAACCTATTATCGCAGCGGTTAATGGTGTGGCTATGGGCGGCGGTCTGGAAATTGTTCTGGCCTGCGACCTTGCTATAGCAGACCCATTGGCAACTTTTGCTCTGCCAGAAGTTAAGGTTGGCCTGTTTGCCGCTGCCGGTGGTTTGCAGCGTTTGACTCGCCAGATTGGGGAAAAGGCGGCAATGGAGATGATATTGACCGGCCGCAAAGTTGATGCCGCAGAGGCTTCAACTCTGGGTATTATTAATTCAGTATCTGCGGCTGGCGGTGTGATGGAGGCCGCGAGAGAACTTGCTCAAACCATTGCCGGCAATTCCCCGACGTCTATTCGCGCCTCAAAACGCGTTCTTGCGGCAGTGGATGAGCTGGATAATTGGGATCAGGCCCTGTCTCTAAGCAATGCTGAAATTATGAATTTAATGCAAACCAAAGATATGCGAGAAGGGGTGACAGCCTTTGCTCAAAAGCGCAAACCTAATTGGGTTAATGAATAAGCCATACTTGTTGGGGCCATGGGTTGTTGAGTTAGTCTGTTCTTAAGTTTGGCTGGCTTTCTCGACGCCCTAACTCTTTGCTCGGTTGGCAGTGTCTGCCAGTTGATCCATAGAGGCTTGTAGAAGCTGCCATTGCTGTTTAATCTTTAGGTTATCAACTTATAAAAAGAATAAAACGACCCTATGAAAAATCTACTTCTAATACCTCTGTTAATTTTCTCTCTGGTGGCTCAGGCTGAATGGACTCACCGTTATCCTAAGGTTGACGGGCAGCGACATCATATTTATCTAGAGAGCTACGAACTGCCTATTCTTTCCTCTGGCCCTAAGTACCCAGCGGCCTCTCCAGATGGTCAGTCATTGGCGTTTGCCTCAAATGGTTGGATTTGGGTGTTGGATCTCAAGACGAGTATCGCCAAGCGGGTTACTGGCGGGAAGTCTATTGATGGTCGACCTCGCTGGTCACCAGACAGCAGTCGCATAGCCTTTGTTACAGATACCGGAACAGATTCAGAAATTACGCTGTTGACCATAGCGACTGGTGAGACCCAGCGAATCAATACTCCAAAGATTGATCTAGATCCGGAGTTTTCGGCAGATGGAGAGTCGTTATATCTCAGTTCGGGCAAGGAGGGAGTATTGGATATTTGGCAGTACAGTTTTGCGTCTGATACTTTTAGCAGAGTCACGGAGCTCGACGGCCATTCACGAAATCCGCGCCTGTCTGGAGATGGACTGAGTCTTTACTACAGTCATCTGGACTGGCCCGAGCGGCAGATACGCATTCGCTCTCTCGCCGATAGTACAGAGAAAGTGCTTAAGACAGTCAGTATTGCTGGCCAGTTTGGCTTCGATATTCATCCAAGCGAGGATATTTTAGCCTATGCATGGCCTGTGAATGATGATCTTAATCTGTTTGTTGCCGACACTAATGATCTATCGCCAGTTAATAATCTGACACCAGGTAAAACCTATATTCAGGGGCCAGCCTGGAGCGCTGATGGACAGACCATTTACTACAGCCAGCCCGATAGGGCACAGCAGTTTAAGTTGATGTCTGTATCGGTCTACGGCGGCGGCGCTAGCGAGGTGCAGATAAAAGAATGGGATTGGGGGCAGCAGAGAACAACATTAAAAGTGGTCACCAAACTAAATGGCAAAGTCACGCCGGTGCGTTTGTCTGTTAAAGGACAGACCGGACATCCGGTGGCTAATGCAGAAGCGGCGACCTATTTCGACTCTCAAAATGGCGAGCATTATTTCTATAGCGACGGCACTATGGAGATTGAGGTTCCTGCTGGTGAAATTACGTTGCAGGCGGTACATGGCATCATGGGGGTTCCAGCCTCAGTGACCACTATGGCACTGGCTGGTAAAACTAATAAGATTGTTATTCCTATAGAACAGGTTTGGAATGCGCGATCGGCCGGCTATAAATCTGCAGATTTTCATCTGCACCTCAATTATGACGGTCCCTACCGCCATATCACCTCTGATATTGAGCCGCTGATTGCCGGTGAAAATCTCGATCTGGCTACCCCCCAGGCAGCCAACCTGCACAATAGATTGATGGATAGGGAGTTTCTCGGGCAGACATTGCGCACCAAAGCGGGCAGTCTGATTCGCTTTGCCCAGGAAGTTCGCGCCCATTTTCACGGGCATATTGGCGTGGTGGGGGCCAGTGAGTTTTACTTTCCTTGGTTTTGGGGGCCTGGATACCCTGAGCACAATGACGGTAACCTCTCCAATGGAGATGTTATGGCCTTTGTCGCCGAACACAGCGACAGCATAGGTACCTATGTGCATCCAGTGGCTAGGAATATAGATCCCTTTGAAGGCGACAATGCCCTGAGTATTCCCCTGGAATTTATTCCCGACGCTATTCTCTCGGACAATGTGGGTCTTGAGCTAGTCTGCGCCTGGAGTGACGCTCTGGGTACCTCAGAGCTGTGGTACCGGCTGCTCAATATTGGTCGACCAGTAATTGCTATGGCCGGCACCGATATGTTTGTCGACTTTCATCGCACCCCGGCTATTGGCACGGCGCGGGTCTATGCCCAGCAGGCTGGGCGCAAAACCCGATGGAGCCCGCTGATACAGGAAATTAAACAGGGTCGCAGTTTTGTTACCAACTCAGCCGCACTGCTATTTACCCTGGATGCTGTTGCTGGCCCTGGCGATATTGTGCAGTCGGGCAAGCGGTCTTTTACTCTGGATGTCTCGACTGCAGCGACTTTTGATAAAGTTGAGGTACTTGTGAATGGTGCGGTGGTCTGGTCTGAGCCCGGTCTAAGCGCTGGCGAGTCGCGAAAATTTGCTGGCGAGCTGGTGCTGCCAGAGGGCGGCTGGGTGGCAGCGCGGGTTTATGGTGGCAGCACAGCCTGGCCGCTGATGGACAGTTACCCCTTTGCTCATAGTTCGCCTGTGTGGATCAATAGCCGAGGCAGCACTGACCCGGCTGCCAAGGCGCAGGCAGTATTAGAGCTTCAGCATGCGTTAAACCAGCTGCAGGCCCATGCGCTGGAAACCTACGATGATAAAAATACCTCGCGATTAATAGGCCGTATAGAGCAGGCGAAAAAAGCACTGGGGCAGTAAGTTGCCAGGGGCTAGTGACTGGGTTAGCTCCTTAATCATACGAAGTTGCATAGGTGAAGCGGTTCTGAGATAGTGGCTCAGTACTAAAAAGAGGCTTTTACAGGCTGTATGCGAGCCCGACTAACTAACTATGGATTTATCTGAGGGAACCTTATGAAACTTAATACTATTTTTATCGCCGCGCTCACACTCTGTATGAGCCAGCTGAGCTTTGCCGGACACCACGGGGAGCATGCCAATCCCAACGAGGCTGTTGTCAAAGGCTGGATTGAAGCCCGAGCGGCAGGACAGAAAGAAAACCTTGCCTACGTAGAAAAGCATATGGCAGACGATGGCCTATTTTTCGGTGGGCGCTATGTGGGTTTTGGGTTCAACTTTGATCCACTGGATAGCGGGAAAATGGTGGTTAGCCGAACCATTGAGGGTAGCCCAGCCTCCAAGGTGCTCCTAGCCGGCGACGAGTTTCTGGTGGTCAATGGTGTTGAGGTTAACAAAGACAACCTAGACAGACTGTCCTTCCGAGGCAAGCCAGGCGAGCCGGTCAAGGCAACCATACAGCGCGATGGTAAAAAGATGGATATAGAAGTGGCCAGAGGCATTATCGACAACGGCAGCTCTAAAGAAGTGCTGTTGGCAGACCTTAGCAATGCCAATGCAGACGACTGGACTGTAAAGATTAAGATTAACGAGATGCTCAGCAAAGACAATATTGTCTATGTGTGGACTACAGTTAACGATGTGGATGCAATGAACGGTATGCCCTTTGAAAGCCATGTTGTCAGCCGCTACCAGTTCAATGAAGCTGGTTTGGTGGACGCTGTAGGCTCTGTCTCTGAAGACCGCTTTGTTCTCGAGCAGACCGGATACACCGTAGCTCGATAATTTGCTATGTTGATGCATAGCACCCAGCTGTGTATCTCTAGTACCCAAAGCCCCTGTTTACACAGGGGTTTTTTTATTGCCTGCAAACAACACTGCTATTGATTGTCTGCGGCGAAGACTGTGCGGCCCTCTTTAATGGTCTCCAGCACCCGAATCGTCTGTATTTCTGATCTCTCCACTGTCAGGGGGTTTTTATCCAAAATCACCAGATCAGCTAGCTTGCCCACCTCAAGACTGCCTTTGCGATCCTCTTCAAAATGCTGGTAGGCCGGCCAAATGGTCATAGCTTTGATAGCCGTTAAGGGGTCCACTCTGTGGTATTCGCCGAGGGTCGCTCCTGATCTGGTGGTGCGATTAACCGCGCTATGCAGCACGCGCATGGAGTTAGGGAGGGTTACAGGGGCATCGGAGTGGATGGAGAATTTCATATCGCGGTCTAGCAGCCACCCTGTGGGAGAGATATTTTCCGCGCGTTCGGGCCCAGCCACAGACTGTCGATGCCAGTCGCCCCAGTAAAATGTGTGCATGGGATACAGAGCCGGAAAAATATCCAGTGCTTCAAGGCTGGCCACCTGATCTTCACGCAAATATTGACCGTGAATCAACACCGTGCGCCGATCTGCTGCCGGATTATTTTGCTGAGCTACAGTGGCGGTTTTAATAAACTGGTCAATGGCAGCATCACCATTGCCATGCACCATAAGCTGCCAGCTATTCTTGTAGGCTAGCTCGAACCACTGCAGTGCCTCATCGTCGTTGAATGCACCATAGCCCGCATAGCTAGCATCCTGATTTAAAGGTGGCTGATGATAGGGGTGAGTAAACCAGGCGGTTTTACCCTGAGGCGAGCCATCGAAGGTAAGTTTTACCCCACCTATACGAAAGTGGTTACTGTATTCGCGAGACAGCAGAGGCCCGTGAACTGGTGAATCCTCCTTGATTTTAACTAGGTCCGGGTAGGACACCAGATCCAGATTCAGAGCGCCAGCGGCAGAGACTGCAGCAAAGGTTTTTAGCGAAACCGGGTCAGTTTTGCCGTCCTGGACAGTGGTAAAACCATTGGAGGCGTAGACAGTTTCTCCCGCCTTGAGGGCCTGCATATACTGAGCCGGGCTGAAGTCTGGCACCATATTATAGACCACAGCGAAATGGGCATTTTCCTGCAATACGCCATTGGGAGTTTTACCATCGGCTTCCCGCTCGATAATGCCTCCTGGCGGATTGACAGACTCGGCATCAATGCCAAATATCTCCAGTGCTCTGCTGTTGTACACACCCAGATGCCCGGACTGATGAAGAGCCATAATAGGCAGCTCTGTCGACACGGCGTCCAGGTCATGTCGGTTGGGGTGGCGCTTTTCGGCCAGTTGAGAGTCATCGTAATTAAAGCCAATCACCACCTGGTGTTCTGCAACCACCGGGGACTGCTCTATATAGTCCCGCAGAGTCTGCTGCATCTGAGTAATATTATTTACTGGCCCATCGGGAGCTGGCAGCAGGTTGGCAGAGATGGCCTGAATAGCCACGCCAGATAGATGACTGTGAGCATCGACAAATCCGGGTAGCAAGGTTTTGCCTTGGAGATCGATCAGTTTGGTATCTTTCCCCTGATAACTCTTTATCTCTGAGTTAGAGCCAAGTGCAACTATGAGTCCATCTTTTACGGCTATGGCCTCCACAGTACCAACATTATCGTCGACCGAAACGATCTGACCATTGGTGTAGATACTAGTGGCCTGGTTGTTAGTGGTTGTCACCGGCTCGTTGCAGCCGCTCAAAACTGCAACCATCAGGCCCGCTACCAAGGCTTTGCTAGGGGAAACTGTCATGGAATTTATACCCTTATTATTGTTATAACCTCAACCCTACAAGACTCTGGCAGCAGTCGCCACTGTTGTTGCCTCTGTAATTGGTACAATGGCGGTATGAGTATAGATATTGGCAAAATAACTGATCTGCACTGCATCAATAAGGTGGTCACCGCTGCAGTCATGTCCTGGCCCATGCCAGAGCGTATCAGGCGCCTGTCGGTGCCTGTACTTAGCTATGACAGCGAAGACTTTAAACATTACCGCTTTGCACTGTACAGAGACAGTGGTGAGATAAGGGGTGTGGCGGCCTGGAATGCTCAGGCGCCTGTGCTCACAGAGTTTGGCATAGGCCGATTGCTACATGGCCTATATATCTCGCCCGGCTCTCAGGGCAGGGGCCATGGGCAGACTCTAATGGCCGCTGTGCTATCAGAGGCCGTGGCGCTGGGAGCTGATGGGCTGGTGGTAAAGGCAGAGCGGCCGTCCATAGGTTTCTTTGAACACTGTGGTCTGCAGTCGCTGTCTGCATTGGGCCCTACAAATTACCCCTATCAGTACTGGTACCAACTCAGGGCTTGAGCCTGGGTTAATTTCCGTGAACCCTTGGTCTACTATTGCAGGTAAAAGGCGCCGGTATAAGTGCTACCATCGGATGAATAATTAATAACTACTGTTTAAAGAGAATTTCTATGAAAAGCAATCGAGAGCTGGATATTGTTGTCTATGGGGCTACTGGGTTTACTGGTCGTTTGGTCGCCGAGTACCTGAATAATCAGTATGGGGTGAATGGCGAGGTGGTCTGGGCCATGGCCGGTCGCAGCCTGAGCAAGTTAGAGCAGGTTCGCGACGAAATGGAAATCTCTAATGATGTGCCACTGGTGGTTGCGGACTCCTCTGACATAGATTCCATTAATGCCATGGTTGAGCGCACCGCGGTGGTCTGCACCACTGTGGGACCCTATCAGCTGTATGGCAATGAGCTAGTAGCCGCCTGTGCCGCTGCCGGCACCGATTATGTTGATCTCTGTGGAGAGCCGGGCTGGATGCATAAAATGATTGGCGCCCACAGTGCTGCTGCCGAGGCCAGCGGTGCTCGCATTGTATTCTCCTGCGGTTTTGACTCAGTTCCTTTTGATTTGGGTGTGCTATTTTTGCAGCAGACCGCAGAGCAGAAGCTGGGTTCTACTGTACCCCGCGTGCGGGGTCGTGTGCGTGCTATGAAGGGCACTTTTTCTGGCGGTACACTGGCTAGTTTCCGCACCACCATGGCAGCGGCAGCCAAAGATCCTGACCTGATTAATGTGCTGCGCAACCCATTTTCTCTTACGCCCGGTTTTACAGGAGCTGAGCAGCCGAAGGGCGATAAGCCTGTATTTGACGAAGTACTGCAGAGCTGGATCGCGCCCTTCGTTATGGCCAGCATTAATACCAAAAACATTCACCGCTCAAACCTGCTTATGGGTCATCAGTACGGCACTGACTTTGTCTATGACGAAATGATGCTGACCGGACCGGGCGAGCAGGGTGAAGCCATTGCCAATCATATTGCCAACGATAACTCCATGGCCGAAGACCAGACTCAACCTGGCGATGGCCCGGATAAAGAATCTCGGGAAAATGGCATGTACGACGTGCTGTTTGTGGGCGAGGCCAGTGATGGTCAGTTGGTCAAAGTCAGCGTGCAGGGTGATAAGGATCCCGGCTATGGTTCCACTTCAAAGATGATTGCCGAGAGTGCAGTTTGTCTGGTCAAGAACCCAGAGGCAGCCAGTGGTGGAATCTGGACTCCGGCACCGGCCATGGGTTCATTGCTGATAGACCGTTTGCAGGCTAATGCAGGCCTGACATTTACTATAGAAGACTAAGAATGCTTTTAATGACTAATAAAATAGGATATTCCCTGGCCATTGGTATGGCCATTTTTGTCACTGAGGCAACCGCTAATATTGATGAAATTGTTACTGTAGCCAGCAGAGCAGAGGCCGATTTGGCCCAGGTGATTGGCAGTGTTTCAGTAGTGGATGACAAAGCGCTTAAGTTGGTGTCCCACGCCCATGTGCAACAGGCGTTGTCGCGGGTTGCTGGCGTTAACCTGCATCGCGGCAATGGTCAGGAATATCTCCCGGCAGTGCGCTCACCCGTTCTAACTGGTGCCGGTGGCTGCGGTGGTTTTCTGATGCAGGAAGATGGTATTCCCGTGCGGGCGGCTGGTTTCTGCAATATTAATGAACTGTTTGAGGCCAATACTGAAATGGCCCAGCGCATAGAAGTATTGCGCGGCACAGGTACAGTGCTGCACGGTTCCAATGCCATGCACGGAGTCGTCAATATAGTGACTCCTGATATTTCGGATCAGAGCAGCCTGGGGCTGGAGTTTGGTGCCAATGACTACGGCAGGGTCAAATTTAAGTCTGGCACCGATACCCTGGGTATTGCGGCCAACTTTACCCGCGATGGTGGCTACCGCGACGAGTCTGGATTTGATCAACAGAAAGTCTCGTTGCGCCACCGCTATAAAAGCCAAGATCTGCAGATAGATTCTGGGCTTACGGCAACCAATCTCAATCAGGAAACCGCAGGCTTTATAACAGGTCTGAATGCCTATAAAGACGATTCGCTGGTAAAGAAAAACCTTAATCCCGAGGCTTACAGGGATGTGCGTTCTGCCCGAGTCTGGTCGCGTATCAGCAAGTCAGAGCAGAATTACCAGCTTGTGGTGACACCCTATATTCGCTACAGCCAAATGGATTTTTTACAGCATTTTTTGCCCGGTGACCCCCTGGAAGAAAATGGCCAAAAAAGCCTGGGTGTGCAGGTGGGTTACTACCGAACCCTGGCTCAGGGTCTCAATGTTATCGCCGGCTTTGATGCCGAGATGACCGATGCTTTTTTAAAGCAATCTCAGGATGCACCCACCAATGGCCCTGCCTTTTTACAAGAGACCATTCCCCAGGGCCAACATTATGACTACCAGGTAGACGCCAGTATGGCAGCGCCTTTTATGCATCTGGACTGGGAGGTCAATGACCAGTTATCCCTGAGTGGCGGCCTGCGCTTTGAATCCATGGGTTACGACTACAGCAACAATATGCTGACGGGTCGCACCAGAGCTGATGGCAGCGAATGCGGGCGCGGTGGCTGCCGTTACAGTCGTCCCGCCAGTGGTAAAGACGATTTTAACAACTGGTCCTCCAACCTGGGAGCCCAACTTAGACTGAGCAATAGTCACAGCGGATTTATCCGTTTGGCTCGCGGTTTTAGGGCGCCACAGGCTACAGAACTCTATCGCTTGCAGCGTGCCCAGCAGATCACAGACTTGGATTCGGAGAGCATCGATAGTCTGGAGATCGGTTTGAAGGGCAACAGTAATCTGCTTAGTTATAAGCTAGCTATTTATCATATGGAAAAAGACCATGTGATATTCCGGGACTCAAGCTTTTTCAATGTTAGCGATGGTGAGACCCAACATCGGGGTGTTGAATTGGAGCTGGATTACGATATTAATGAGCAGTGGTCATTGGGGTTAAGTGCCACCCAGGCCAGCCATACTTATCGCAATAGCACAGTACTGGGTGGCGTGGATATTCGCGGTAATGATATAGATACGGCACCAAAGCATTTTGGCAGTGCCAGATTGGCGTTTACACCCAGTGATCGTCAGAGCCTAGAGCTGGAATGGCAGTCTATGGGTAGCTACTATCTCAATCCTGAAAATTTACACCGCTATGAGGGCCACAATTTGCTGCATCTAAGAGCGGGCTGGTCAGTTTCTGAGTCTATGCGCCTCTATGCCAATATTAGCAATCTGACCGATCGGCACTATGCAGAACGGGCCGATTACACTACATTTAGTCAACAGCGCTATTTTCCTGGAACTCCCAGAACAGCCCAGGTTGGCCTAGAAATCAGCTGGTAGCAATGTGGTTGAGTAAACCAGTTCAACAATGCTGTACGTAAACAAGGGGCCGCACCTGATTAAGGGTGCGGCTTTTGTATTTAGGCACAGGAAAAAAGCATAGGAAAAATTTCACAGGGATAATTATCACAGCCACCAGAGAGGTTGCTCTGCATGAATCTTCATCCGTTAAAAGATTCTTTGATTAACGAGTTGCACAATCGTCCCTTTCCCGTTGTGGAATTGCCCGCCCAGGTGTCCAGCCTGGTCTTTCTGCACTCCGGTGACCGTCAGGCTGAACTCGATAAACTCTCCGAACTCGCCCAGTCTCATGGAATGCCGGCCCCAACAGCCAATGCCGATTGCTATTACCAGAGCTTTGATAAATTTGATCTGCGCTGGGAATATCACAATGAGTTTTCTACCTACACAGTTATCCGCCGCGGTCAGCCAGGCCAGCCTTTTTGTTCCCCTGTGTTTTCTCTGCTAGGCGAGCATTGGGTAGATAATCTTGAAGGTCAGGTGATTGCTGCCAATCACATAGATTTGCGGCCAGCCTCGACTGCACCAACCAGCCAGGAGCAAATCTCCCAGTTATTTAATGATCAGCGTTTGGTAGGCAGCAAAATATATGATGGTCTGGCGACAGTCTGGACCTCGGTGCAGTCCGAGGAGGATGGCTTTATTCGCACCCTGGTAGTAGACGAGGGTTTGGCGCCATCCCAGGCTGGCAGGCTAATTCGTAATTTGCTCGAAATAGCAGCCTATCGTTCCATGACATTGCTGGCATTGCCCACAGCCCGGTTGCTAATGCCTGAGGTACGCCACCTTGAGCAGCGCCTGGTGGAAACCAATGGAAAGCTTAATCTGCTCAATAGCCTGGATGACGAACAGGCTCTTATGGAGGAGTTGATTGCAGAGGCAACCCAGCTGGAAAAGCTGGTGGCCGACCATAATTTCCGTTTCTCTGCCACTGAAGCTTATTTTAATTTGACCGAGAGTCGACTAGATATGCTCAGAGAGCAAAAGATTCCGGCTATTAGAACCCTAAAACAGTTTCATGTGCGGCGGTTTATTCCCGCTTTTAATACCTGCATGTCAGTGGTTAGGCGCAAAGAAAACCTGTCCAAACGCATTAGCCGCACCAGCGAGTTGCTGCATCTAAGGTTGCAACTGTCGCTCGAAACTCAGAATCAGCAGCTGTTAGCCTCCATGGATAAACGCAGCGAGATACAGTTGCGGTTACAGCAGACAGTGGAGGGGTTGTCAGTTATTGCCATGACCTATTACAGCATGAGCCTGATTGAGCTGCTACTTAAGCCTGTGGTGGTTGAAAACTATTTGCCCATCTCGCAGGGCATAGCCCTGGCCGCTTTAACACCTGTGGTATTTTTGGGTGCGGTGATGCTGACATTAAGGATTCGCAAGAAGCTGCACAGTTAGACGGCGCGCTGGTTCCACTGGATACATTCATCCAGGGTTACACCCTGACCGCCAAAGATATCCAGAGCACTGCCAATGGTAAGGTCCACTGCGCCCTCAGACAGTGACTCCACCAGCCTGAGATCTTCCAGTGACCTGGCACCGCCCGCATAGGTGCAGGGGAGGCTGCAACATTTGCCCAGCAATCTGACTAGGTCTTGATCTATACCGGCCTGCAAGCCTTCAACATCTGCAGCATGCACCAGAAACTCAGCACAGTGAGCTTCCAGTTCACTGATAGTCTGTGCATCAACAGCCGTGCTAGTGACAGTCTGCCAGCGGTCAGTGGCTATCATCCAGCCGCCATCAGTTTTGCGGCAGCTCAGATCAAGCACCAGATGTTCGGCGCCAACCTCTGCTTTTATTGCCTGCAGACGAGGCCAGGAAAACTGGCCGTTTTCAAAAAGATAGGAAGTGACAATCACATGAGAGGCACCAGCCTCTAAATAATCTGCAGCATTGTCTAGGTTGACGCCACCGCCAAACTGCATTCCCTGAGGGTAGGCTATCAATGCCTCGAGAACCTGCTGCTGATTATTGGGTCCCAGGGCAATCACATGGCCGCCGGTCAGCTGATGCTGGCGATAGAGATCAGCATAGTAAGCGGCGGATTGGCTGCTGACAAAATTAGTATTTGCGCCTGCATCGGTCAGGCTGCCACCGACGATTTGCTTGACCTGACCCTGATGTAAGTCGATACATGGACGAAAAACGGTCAAAGCTGTGGCTCCACTGATGATTTTGATGGCCCTAGTATAGCCTAAGGAGCAGGGGTTATTAAAAGGCCCTGGCGACTTTAGAGCCGTTGGCTCTGTTCAGCTTGGAGCAGATCATATTGCCAGCGGCAATCAGCTGTTGCAGGTCGACGCCATGTTCAATACCCAGGCCATTGAGCATATAGACCAGGTCTTCAGTGGCCACATTGCCAGAGGCTCCCTGCGCATAGGGGCAGCCACCCAGCCCGGCCACAGAGCTGTCGACCACAGCTATACCCTGTTGCAGCGCGACAAGAATATTGGCCAGTGCCTGACCATAGGTGTCATGCATATGAACTGCCAGCTTATCCGCAGGCAGTTGGGTGAGTAACGTACTCAGCAGAGCTTCTGTAGAACCTGGCGTACCCACCCCTATGGTGTCACCCAATGAAATCTCATAGCAGCCAAGAGCCAGTAACTTGTCAGCCACCTCTGCAACCTGCTGCGGCTTTATATCGCCCTCATAGGGGCAGCCGAGCACGCAGGAGATATAGCCACGCACTGTTATACCAGCACTAAACGCTTTTTCTATCAGAGGAACAAATCGGTCAATGCTGTCGGCAATACTGCAGTTGATATTTTTTTGACTAAATGACTCTGAGGCCGCAGCAAAAACCGCCACCTCTTTTACTCCAGATTCAAGAGCTCTCTCCAGTCCCTGCATATTGGGGGTGAGGGCAGCATAGGTAGTTGAGCTAGTGGCTGGCAATCGGGCAAAAACCTTATCGCTGCCGGCCATCTGCGGTACCCATTTGGGGCTGACAAAGCTGCCCGCCTCAATATAACTCAGGCCTGCATCGGCCAGCTGAGTAATCAGCTGAGCTCTGGTATCTGTATCCAGGCTGGTGGTTTCATTTTGCAATCCATCCCGGGGGCCCACTTCGACTATTTTTAGGGATTTTGGATAATTCATTCTGCACTGCTCTCAAAGGCTAAAAGTTCAGCACCGCCAGTCACTAGATCGCCAGCCTGAAAATAAAATTCAGTCACAGTTCCATCGCTGGGGGCTTCAATACAATGCTCCATTTTCATGGCTTCCATCACTAGCAGGCTGTCGCCTTTGCTAACCTGTGTACCCACCTCAACCTGCAAACTAACCAAAGTGCCGTTCATTGGCGCATGGAGGCTGCCATTGCTGCTGTCATCGAGCGCTAAACCCAGGTCCGGAGTCACTTCAGCGCAGCGAAAAAAGCCCTGTGGCGTAAACAAATCAAACCCCTTAGCAGTGGTAGCAATTTTGCTATGGCTCAGATCAGAATGGGATTCGGCAGCTACATTGACCTCATTTTGCTGTATCTGAATCTGAATCTGAAGCTGCGGCTGTGGCAGGCCCCAGCTATTGCTGAGATGCCAGGGAGAGTTAGGCTCTGTCGAATTGTGAGCCACTGCCTGAGCTTGCTGCTCACGCAATTCAATAATAGCAGCTGCAGCCAGAGGCGCTGCATAGTCAATATCGCTGTCGCGCCGGCGAAATACTTCAGCTTCATGCTCTTCGATATAGCCAGTATCCACATCGCCATTTTGGAAAGCTGCACTGGTAGCCAGATTATAGAGAAAGCCAATATTAGTAGTTAAACCACCGATACGATATTCACTGAGCGCCCCAGTTAAACGCTGCAAAGCGCGCTCGCGATCTGTATCCCAAACCACCAGCTTGGCAATCATTGGGTCGTAATAAATACTGACTTCATCGCCTTCAACAACGCCAGTGTCCACTCGCACATGGGCGCTTTCTGCTGGTGGTTGCAGTACTTTTAAGCTGCCTGTGGCCGGCAGAAAATCATGCTCAGGGTCCTCGGCATAAATCCGTGCCTCAAAGGCATGGCCTTTAATCTGCAGCTGATCCTGAGAGCAGGGCAGCGGTTCGCCGCTGGCAACTCGCAGTTGCCATTCCACCAAATCCTGACCACTGACCATCTCAGTCACCGGGTGCTCGACCTGCAGACGAGTATTCATCTCCATAAAGAAAAACTCGCCCTGGCTATCGAGCAGAAACTCCACAGTACCAGCACCCTGATAGTTAATTGCCAGAGCAGCCTTGATAGCCGCCTCGCCCATTTGCTGACGCAGTGCCTCAGACATGCCGGGCGCCGGCGCTTCCTCAATCACTTTTTGATGTCGACGCTGCACAGAACAGTCCCGCTCAAACAGATACACCGCATTGCCATGGCTATCGCAAAATACCTGTATCTCCACATGCCGTGGTTTTAAAAGGTACTTCTCCACCAGCATAATATCGTCATTAAAGCTATTGCGAGCCTCTCGCTTAGCTGCCTCCAGAGCCTGATCAAATTCCTCCTCGGCATACACAGCGCGCATACCTTTGCCGCCACCACCAGCCGCAGCTTTAAGCAGCACCGGATAACCCATTTGATTGGCTGCTTGCCTAATTACCTCAGCAGATTGGTCCTCACCATGATAGCCAGGCACCAGAGGTACGCCGGCATCGGCCATAATAGTTTTTGCCGCAGACTTTGAACCCATGGCCACAATAGACTCGACTGGCGGGCCAATAAAAATCAGATTATTAGCTTCACAGAGGCGGCAAAACTCAGCGTTTTCTGACAAAAAGCCATAGCCCGGATGAATCGCCTCAGCACCAGTTTCCAGTGCGGCCTGAATAATTCTATCGGCCACCAGATAGGATTCGGTGGATGGAGAAGGACCTATATATACAGACTCATCAGCCATCTGCACATGCAGTGCATGGCGGTCAGCGTCCGAGTAAACCGCCACGCTAGCCACACCCATAGAGCGAGCGGTTTTAATAATACGGCAAGCGATTTCGCCACGATTGGCAATTAAAATCTTATTAAACATAACCAGTCCTAATTTTTTATCCACTGAGGTTTGCGCCTTTCTAAAAATGCCTGCAACCCCTCCTGACCCTGCTCGCTCACCCGAATAGCAGCTATGGTTTCGCAGGTCGCATCGATCAACTGCTGATCAATAGGCTTGCCTGCCACATCAAATACCAGCTGCTTGGCCCCGGTAACTGCTTCAGGCCCATTGGCGAGCAGAGTATTAATTAGCCGGTCTATCTCTTGATCCAGCTGCTCAGCATCGACCACCTCATTCACTAGGCCTAATTGCAGTGCTCTGTGAGCGTCGAAGCGTTCTGCGGTAACAAAGTAGCGCCGCGCCGCGCGCTGCCCAATAGCGGCAATCACATAGGGACTGATAGTGGCCGGCACCAGGCCAATCTTGACCTCACTCAGACTAAAACTTGCAGCGCTGGCAGCTACCGCCATATCACAGCAACTGACCAGCCCCACAGCGCCACCAAAAGCTGGCCCCTGAATTCTAGCGATAGTGGGTTGAGGAATCTCATTTAGCGTCTTGAGCATCAGCGCAAGCGCGCTGGCATCTCGAAGGTTTTCATCATAGGAATAGCTGGCCATGCGCTTCATCCATTCCAGGTCGGCACCAGCCGAAAAACTCTTGCCCTCAGAACCCAGCACCATAGCCCGAACATTAGAATTGTCGGCGATCGCAATAAATGCCTCTGTAAGCTGCCTGATCATCTGATCATCAAAAGCATTATGTTTATCCGGATTATTCAACCTAACCTGGGCAACCCCAAGATCATCAATATCAGTAATTACCTTATCCATAATTCACTCACCAAAAATTACCCTCGATACAGAGATATGCCAAGGGGCACAGCCTATGGGAACCTTGGCATATCTCGGCAATCAGTGCTAAAAATCTGATCACATCCTAAAGAGCCCAAATTTAGTCTCTCCAATCTCCCGGTTGTGACTTGCCGAAATCGACAGTCCCAACACCATCCGCGTATCCGCCGGATCAATCACCCCATCATCCCAAAGCCTGGCCGACGCATAATAGGGATGCCCCTGATGCTCATAGTTATCAATAATAGGTTGCTTAAACTCAGCCTCATCCTCAGCACTCCAGTCAACACCATCGCGCTCATACTTATCTCGGGTCACCTGGGCCAACACCCCAGCCGCCTGCTCACCGCCCATCACCGAAATCCGCGCGTTGGGCCACATAAACATAAAGCGGGGATCATAGGCGCGACCACACATACCGTAATTACCAGCCCCAAAAGACCCGCCAATAATCACCGTAAACTTAGGCACATTAGCCGTAGCCACGGCCGTTACCATCTTGGCTCCATGCTTGGCAATACCTTCATTCTCATACTGCTTGCCCACCATAAAGCCAGTGATATTCTGCAAAAATACCAGAGGAATCTTGCGCTGGGCACAGAGCTCAATAAAGTGCGCGCCTTTCTGGGCCGACTCACCAAACAGAATGCCATTGTTGGCCACAATACCCACGGGGTAGCCAAAGATACGCGCAAAGCCACAGACCAGGGTGGTGCCATAGAGCGCCTTAAACTCATCAAAATCAGAGCCATCCACTACCCGGGCAATCACCTCCCGCACATCGTAGGATTTACGAGAATCAGCAGGCACCACACCGTAAATTTCATGGGCATCATAGGCAGGCTCAATAGCAGTTTTAAAATCACCATTGACCGGCTTAACACGGTTGAGTCTAGCGACAGCCTTGCGGGCCAGATCTAGAGCATGATGATCATTATTGGCCAGATGGTCTGCTACGCCCGAGGTGCGGCAGTGCACATCGGCGCCACCCAGCTCCTCCGCGGTCACCAGCTCGCCAGTGGCTGCCTTTACCAAAGGAGGGCCAGCAAGGAAAATAGTCCCCTGCTCCTTCACAATAATCGACTCATCGGCCATCGCCGGCACATAGGCGCCACCAGCAGTGCAGGAGCCCATTACCGCCGCAATCTGAGGAATATTGCGCGCCGACATATTGGCCTGATTAAAAAAGATACGACCAAA
>ERZ1047472.1236-NODE-1236-length-20234-cov-4.437831_pt1 | contig 20234 bp, 15 predicted proteins | sample MGYA00383095_ERZ1047472 | MGnify/ENA primary metagenome ERZ1047472 (study PRJEB29581, sample SAMEA5548365) | metagenome | biome: marine; feature: coastal; material: water | depth 1 m | study: Short-term variability in the microbial, nano- and picoplankton... | reverse complement strand
GTCTAAGTCTTGACCGCCAAAGTATCCACCTTTATTCCTATCCTCAGAATTCCAAATATTTGTTACATTAAATGTAATCAATACTGTATTACCTTCCCCTTCTACATAATTCAGTAACTCTTGCTTAGAGTAAGGGCTGGTAACACTGTTCCAAAACGACATTGTCCCAAGAGGTCCAAAATACGCTACAGATTTATCAGCAAATATCCAACAATTATCGAGAGGTGACTGCTTACTTACGGACGAATTCCATTAAAGTGGTATAGTGATTGTTAGACTTTATTCTTAACTACCTTTTAGGAATAAATCTAAATTCATCCTGAATTGACATTTTAAAGTCGTATTTTCATCCGTGATAGATTCGTAACAACTTCCACAAATTAGAACGTCTGGCTTATTCGCAATATCTTAAATATTGTAAAGTCTTTAACAAAGAAACCAAAATAAAAAAGTCATCTAGAGAAAATATCAGCTAGAATATCTTCTAAATGGTCACGGAAAACTCCTATTGTGAATGCTTAGACGAAAGAAATTCCGTGTAAATTAATATTTTTTTATTTTTTTTTGAAATATATTTTAACATAATATATATATATCTAAAGCTCTGTTTACTAGACAATTAATTAATAATTAAATGTATTAAAACTTAATATGAAATACTTCTTGTCCACTTAAATTATCTATTAATCAAACAAAAATCATAATTATTGAGTTTATTTGATGAACAAAATAAACCAATTTAATATGACTTTTTTAGATGTTTTAACAATTCCAAAGGATGATGCGGTTGCATTTACTTTTTTCACTGGCTACATGGCCATGATGGCAGCTTCAGTGTTTTTCTTTTTTGAGCGTTCACGTGTTGCGTACAAGTGGAAGCTATCTCTATTAGTGTCTGCATTGATTACTTTTATCGCTGCTGTTCACTATTACTACATGCGTGATTATTACCTGGCAACAGGTGAAAATCCTACAGCACTAAGGTACATCGACTGGACTTTAACGGTCCCATTGATGTGTGTTGAGTTTTACCTACTAACTAAAGCAGCCGGTGCAAAGCAAAGCCTAATGTGGAAGTTGATTTTCGCTTCAGTTGTAATGCTTGTATTTGGCTACATCGGTGAAGCTTTCAACCCAGAAGGCGGAAGTACTTCTCACTCTGTAATGTATGGTGTGCTTTCTACCGTTGGTTACATTTACATTCTCTATACTGCGTGGATAGGGGAAGTTGCACAATTGGCAAAAGCTAGTGATAACGCTGCAATTCAGCGAAGCGTTAAGATCTTAGCTTGGTTCGTGCTTGTAGGTTGGGCTATCTATCCAATAGGATACATGTGCATGCCAGGTGGATGGTTAAACACTTCACTAGGATGGGAATCTAATAACGTAGACCTGTTCTACAACATAGCAGATGCTATTAACAAGATTGGATTCGGTCTTGTGGTATACAGTCTAGCTATTGGACAAAGTAGCGAAGAGAATGCCAATGCTACTGCTTAGTCGCTTGGCGTAAAATAAAATTAATTAAGGAGATGGAATAGTTTATTTCATCTCCTTTTTTTATTATGAACATCAGCAGTATATATTATCTTGCTAGCAGTTTAATCATTTTTCAACTTTTAGGGTTAAACAATGAGCTTATAAATCAAATAGTCTATCTGTTTTGTGCTTTAGGAATAGCGACTTTAGGAGTTGCACACGGTGCAATAGATCACGTATTAGAAGGGTCCACACGTGGAAGTCTTAAGAGACGATTCATCTACCGTTACTTGCTAGCAATTCTAATTGCACTCATTTTATGGTGGTTTTTTCCGAGCATTGGACTCACCTCGTTTATTCTATTTTCAGCTTTTCATTTCGGCCAAACTCAATTAAGTAAAATTAAGGTTCAGCAGAAAAAGTTGAATTCTGTTTACTATTTAAGTTGGGGAATACTAGTGCTTTCCTCATTGCTATTCTTAAATACAACAGAGCTTAGTAATGAGCATAATCTTCTTTTAATTCTTCCAAATGTACTTAACTGGATGATACAATACTCCGCACATTTTTTACTCATAAGTGGTCTCACCTTTATAGGACTGTCTATCTATTTTTTAATAAAGCACAATATGGAGACAGAAGATTTTTTTAGTGAAATCTATGTTTTGGCTTTAATTACATTGGGCTCATACCTATTACCACCTTTTGTGGCTTTCTCACTTTTCTTTATCTTCATACACTCATTACGAGCAATCAACCAAGAGTATACTTATTGTATCAAACAGAAAATTGTACAGTCTAAGAAGCAACTCTTCATGCTGTTCGTCCCCTTAACTTCAGTTTCTATTATTGGTAGCATAGCTATACTAGGAGGGCTTTTTTTTCTCAATCAAACCGATTACATCCCCTATGCAATAATTCTAATCACTGCTTGTGTTACTGTTCCACATACTTTCGTAATGAACTATTTCTACTCAAAGTAGATTAATTTTAAGTTCCATTCTGGGTTTCATTAAAGCGTAATCGCTTCACTTTTGGGTTTCTAATTTCTTATATTCTATATTATTTTACTCCTTTTTTCTCAAAACATACGAGACCATATCAGTCTGATTATAATCTACCCCAAATACATAGGCTAAATCATTTCTTTCTATACTGTGGGTATTTACAACCGCTATTTTTAAATCAACCATACGAGCCGAATCTATCCTATCTTGAGTTAGTAAATCTACATCGGTGGTGATTCCATCAAATCCGTATTCAATATTCATTGACAAAGCTTTGTCCCAATTTCGGTATACAAATACTTCTGTACTAGGGTCTAGTTGTTTTACCAATAGTCCTATCTCCTCTTTTCTTACCTCAACCGTGGTATTCGTTAGTCCAAAGTTTTTTATTGTAGATACTAACTGACTAATGAGTGCCTGCAAATGAGCTCCTGTGGTATCAGGCGAGAATGTCTTTACATCAAAAAAGTATTTCTTATCCTTAAATTCGGGTAGATTGGTGAACAGGTCATTTAGTTTGATTACTTCATATTCTGAATACAAGCGTTTACTATACTTAAGGTTCTCAATCTCATTCCAGTTATGATTGTGAATGCTCCCAGATGCAGTGGTTAGTTCACTCAGCTCTTCATCGTGGTATGCCACCAAAATTGAGTCTTTTGTCATTTGTACATCAATCTCAACGCCATCAGCACCTTTATTTAGACATAAAGCTAAAGACTCAAAACTATTTAGTGGGAATTCATGCGTGATTCCCATTCCTCCATGTCTAATTACCTTAGTTTGACTATCATAATTTACATCATATCTAGAGCACGAAAACACAATAAGAACTATGACTAGAGAAAATATACCCTTCATCATTTACCAAATCTATGGCGTGCTGATAACCCTCCCCAAGGTCTTAGAACTTCAAAATCATCTAGAATGTCATAGACTGCTATCCTGTAAACCCAATTTTCCCCAGCACCATATCTGTAAGCTGCACCTATCGCTAAATTGAACTCATTATCTCTTTTTTCGGCACCTAATTCAGTACTACACCTACTATAACTCGTATACACCTGACCGCCTGATATTTCATAGTGATGCTTCTTTTCTCCAAAAACTGCTTCAAACATCGTAGGAATCGCGATGTCTGGATTAAACTTATTTTCAAAATTAATGAACCGCATCACACCAATTCCAGTTCTGAAATAGTACTGCATTGAGCTATCTCCAACAATCAACCGTTGATACCCGACAGACCCATACCTCCCAAGTCCAAGTACTTCAATAGAAACCGAATTTGATAGATTTGTCCTTGACTGAGCCTTTAAAAATAAGGTACTTATCATAAGGCAACAGATGTATAGTAATCGTCTCAATAGTCCGGTTTTTAAAATTAGGAAACAACCTGCCTTGGCAAAACGTTTCGTTGAAAAGAAATAGAGAACCAATAATGATTCGTAGAGTGCGTTAGTTTAATTAAATTTGCACTCAACTTATAAAGAAAGACAGAGGGATTAGGCCCATAGAAGTCTTAGCAACCTGAAAGCATTCCGCAATACTCAAGGTGCTACATCCTATCAAGACATTATCGTCTTGAACAGATAAGTTTCTATAACCACCTAATCTTTTCTAGACAGACAGCTGAATGGCACGTAAAATAGAAAAGTATCTTAGACTAAGTGGTCTAGAACCTATGGTTCAAACTCCAGAGACCAATTTCATAAACATCGGTGAACGTACAAACATCACTGGTTCTAGAAAATTTGCCCGCCTCATTCTAAATGAACACTATGATGAAGCCTTGGATGTAGCACGTCAGCAAGTAGAGAATGGTGCACAGATCATAGATATAAATATGGATGAGGGAATGCTCGATGGCAAAGCTGCCATGGTGAAATTTCTAAATCTCATAGCATCTGAACCAGACATCTCTAGAGTACCTGTGATGGTAGATTCTAGTAAATGGGAAATAATTGAAGCTGGACTAAAAACCTTACAGGGAAAAGGAATAGTAAATTCTATCAGTCTGAAAGATGGAGAGGAAGCCTTCATAGAACGAGCAAATAGAATTCGTAAATATGGAGCTGCTACGGTAGTTATGGCTTTTGACGAAAATGGACAGGCAGATTCTTATGAACGAAGAATTGAGATCTGTAAAAGGAGTTATGACATACTCACTCAAAAAGTAAAATTCCCAGCAACTAACATCATATTTGATCCAAATATTCTTACCGTAGCTACTGGGATAGAAGAACATAATAATTATGCTGTAGACTTCATTAAAGCTACCCAGTGGATAAAAGAGAATCTTCCTGGAGCGAAGGTTAGCGGAGGGGTAAGTAACATCTCTTTTAGCTTTAGAGGAAACAACGTCGTTAGAGAGGCAATGCACTCTGCTTTTTTATATCACGCTATTCGAGCTGGGTTAGACATGGGTATAGTAAATGCAGGGATGATAGAAGTCTATGAAGAGATTCCTAAGGATCTACTTATCGCTGTAGAGGATGTTTTATTAAACAGAAGACCTGATAGTACCGAAAGGTTAGTAGATTTAGCCGAAACGGTAAAGGGAGACGGTAAAAAAATAGTTCAAGATCTTAGTTGGAGAGAGCAGGATGTTCACGAAAGACTAAAACATTCGTTGGTAAAAGGTATCACTGAATATATAGACGAAGACACGGAAGAAGCTCGTCAACAATATGCAAAACCTTTAGAAGTGATAGAAGGCCCGCTTATGGCAGGAATGAGTGTGGTTGGAGATCTATTTGGTAGTGGGAAAATGTTTTTACCCCAAGTAGTAAAAAGTGCTCGAGTAATGAAAAAGTCAGTAGCCTACTTACAGCCTTACTTGGAAGCAGAGAAAAGCGAAGGGAATACTCAAGGTAAGATATTGCTCGCAACAGTAAAAGGTGACGTACACGATATTGGAAAGAATATCGTAGGGGTTGTGCTTGCCTGCAATAATTATGAGATTATTGACTTAGGAGTAATGGTTCCTACAAATAAAATTCTTGATGCTGCCCAAGAACACAATGTTGATATTATTGGACTGAGTGGTCTAATAACCCCTAGTCTGGACGAGATGGTAGATGTGGCTAAGGAAATGGAACGTAGAGGCATAAGATTACCTTTACTAATAGGAGGTGCAACTACAAGTAGAATGCATACAGCAGTAAGAATTGCACCGCAATACAATGGTCCTGTAGTTCATGTGTTAGACGCATCCCGTTCTGTACCAGTTGCAGGAAAACTTGTAGGAGAAAATGTAACGGGCAAATATGCTGCAGATATCAAAGCGGAGTATGAAGATCTCGCCGTACAACACGCTTCTCGCCAAGCAGATAAAGTCATTCTTACTTATGAACAAGCTCTAGCGAACAAACTTACTTTGGATTGGGATGATTTTGAGTCAACTGCACCTAACCAACTTGGAGTAACAGTATTTGATGACATTGATTTAAATACTATCAAAGAATACATAGACTGGACGCCCTTCTTTCAGACCTGGGAACTCAGAGGTAAGTATCCTAATATCTTTAAAGACGAGTATGTAGGTGAAGAAGCAAAGAAGCTTTTCAAAGATGCTACAGCCATGCTTGATGATGTGATTGCAAATCAGAAATTAAAAGCAAAAGCTGTAATCGGTATCTTTAAGGCTAATGAGATCCATGGTGATGTGATTTTACCAGAAGAAAAAACTATCTTTAATTTCCTACGGCAACAAAGAAAAATGGGAAATAATATCCCGAATATATCTTTAGCTGATTTTATAGCACCTGAAAGCAGTAGAAAGCAAGATTATCTAGGTGCCTTTGCGGTAACTGCTGGTCTAGGAATCGAACCTCTAATAGCTAAGTTTGAAGAAGACCACGACGATTATAATTCTATAATGATAAAGGCTATAGCGGATAGGCTTGCCGAAGCTCTTGCCGAGTATATGCACCAGAAGACTAGAAAAGAACTTTGGGGTTATGCCAAGGAAGAATCTCTAGATAACACTGAACTCATAAGAGAAAAATACCAAGGGATAAGACCAGCAGCTGGGTACCCTGCGTGTCCAGACCATACAGAAAAGGCTAAACTCTGGGAGCTACTAAACGTAGAAGAGCATACCGGAATATCTCTCACAGAGAGTTTTGCTATGTATCCTACAGCTTCTGTTTCAGGTTTGTATTTTGCACATCCACAGAGTAAGTATTTTGCCGTCGGGAAGATTTCAGATGATCAAGTAGAGGACTACGCAAACAGAAAAGGAGAATCTTTAGACAGTATGAAAAAATGGTTAGGACCCAGCTTGTTCTGACAAAATAAAAGAAATATAAGGTATTAGTTTTCGAACTAATTTGCCTACATATTTGTCGTATATCTATGAACATTGGAATCGTATGTTATCCTACCTTCGGTGGTAGTGGTGTAGTAGCCACCGAATTAGGAAAAGCATTAGCACATAAAAATCACGAAGTTCATTTCATCACGTACAATAGACCTGTAAGGCTAGATGCTTTCACTGAAAACACGTTTTATCATGAGGTGAGTTTTAATAATTACCCTTTGTTCAAATTTGCTCCCTACGAAATCGCTCTTACGAGTAAGATAGTCGATATTGTAAAAGCTCACGATATTTCTGTACTGCACGTACATTATGCAATACCTCATGCAGCAGCGGCCGTCACCGCAAAGCACATTTTAGCTCGTGAAGGAATAAAGCTGAAAATTGTAACTACCTTGCATGGAACGGATATTACGCTTGTAGGTAAAGACAAAAGCTATGAACCTGTAGTAAGTTATTCCCTGCACGAAAGTGACGTGGTAACTTCAGTATCAGAAAGTCTAAAGAAAGACACCTATGACAACTTCAGTTTTGATGGACCTATTGAAGTGATTCCAAACTTCATTGACTTTGAACGTTTCAACAAACAACCTAAAGACCACTTCAAGAAAGTAGTGGCTCCTAACGATGAAAAAATCATTGTTCATACTTCTAACTTTAGGGAGGTGAAACGTGTGCCAGATGTTGTAGAAATCTACAGGACTGTTGCTACCCAAATCCCTGCAAAACTTATCCTAATTGGAGACGGACCAGAACGACAAAAAGTAGAGGCTATGTGCCGAAACTGTGAAGTCTGTAAGGATGTTATTTTCTTAGGCAAGCAAGAAGCAGTTGAAGAGATATTAAGCATTGCAGACTTATTTGTTATTCCTTCGGAAACTGAAAGTTTTGGACTAGCTGCTCTAGAAGCTATGGCGTGTGAGGTGCCAGTCATTTCTACGAATACAGGAGGTTTACCAGAAGTAAACATAGATGGATTGACCGGCTATACAAGTAACATTGGAGATGTAGAGAAAATGGCAAACGATGCCTTGACTATTCTAAAAGATGAAAATCTTGCTCAATTTAAAGCACAGGCGAAGGAGCACTCGTTGAAATATAACTTGGAGAATATCCTTCCTTTGTATCAGGAACTGTACTAACTATTGTTTGGCACAGTTTTCTTGGAAGTTTATTCACTGTGCGATTATCACATACACTTATACTACTACTTTTAGTTCTGACCGCTATAGGTCAACAAGATACTCTGGAATTTCCCACGATTCAGAAGTCTGAGGTCAGCAAGAGGGTTGCAAAAAGTTGTGAAAGACTGAATGTCCCATTTCATAAAGATGCTAACCTAGCCCTATTAGAATTTGCTGTAGATTGGAGAGGGACCCCTTACAGTTATGGGGGTTCTAGTAAAAAAGGTACAGATTGTTCAGGATTTACCTTAAACGCCTATTCTGAAATTTACAATAAGAATATCCCCCGTATATCTAGAGAAGTGTATACTAATTGTTTACCCATCAAAAAACACGCATTATATCAAGGAGATATAGTGTTTTTCGCTACGGCTGGGGGTGAACGTGTCTCCCACTTAGGGATCTATCTCTGGGATGGATACTTTGTGCACGCTTCTTCTAGTAAAGGAGTGATGATTAGTAATCTCAAACAGAACTATTGGCAACGAACTTTTATAAGTGGCGGTGCCTGGCTAGACTAGACTATTTTACAACAGTGAAAATTACCGTTGCATTAGCTTCAATAGCTCCAGCTGGCAGCGTAATTTCTTCTGTAAAATCACCTTCAAAAACTATTTCAGATTCACTACTGGATACTACATTTACATCATTACCAGCATCATCTATTAGCTTAAGCTTGCCATCCACTTCTTCCCAGGTACCGGTACTTGTTCTTTCTTCCACAGGTAGGTCTTGAGTCTGTCCAAAAACAGATATCTCAGCTGTAAATGCAACTGTAGTTGTATAGATGTTGGGATTCTGTGCCATTGCAATACGACCCACAATATCTTTACCCTTTCCTGTAAAACTACCGACCGGCGAGCCGTCTAATTCTAAGGTTCCATTTTGCATGTCAATATCTGAATAACTCCAAAATCCAACATATGGGCTAAGCTCTTGCTCAACGAAAACTGTATCTCTAATAATCACTTGTTCTGGTTCAAGAACCTCTGTTTCTTTACAGCCAAACATAGCTATAGTCATCAATCCTAAAAACAACAATTGGACGATCTTCATATTCATACTATGCAAGATAAACAAAATCTAGTATGACCATATCCTCCAAGCCTCTTCAGCTTGAATTTCTAGCATTTGTAACCCATTCATGACTTTCGCACCTCTTCCCTTGGCCTTGCTTAAGAAAACAGTCTCTTCTGGATTATATACTAAATCAAAGCATAAATGTCTTTCCGAAATACCGTCATACGGAATAGATAACGCATCTTCTACGTTTGGATACATCCCAACTGGAGTTGTATTGATAAGTAGCTTGTGTTCTGCTATGATTACTTCATTTATTTCACTATATGTTACTCCAATTCCCTTAGATCGAGAGACATATGTATACAAAATCCCTAGTTGATTAAGCACATATTTGATAGCTAAACTAGCCCCACCTGTACCAAAGATTAAGGCTCTAGTCTGCTTCGGATCCAAAGCTCCTAGGATACTTTTACTGAATCCCAGATAATCCGTGTTATATCCGATCCACTTACTGTCTACTACTTTTACGGTATTTACGGCATTTATTGCCGAGGCAGAATGACTTATCTCATCTAGATAGGGAATGATTGACTGCTTATATGGTATAGTTACATTAAACCCTGATAAGGCAAATGGTTTAAGTTGTTGTCTAACCGTTGTGATATCGGTTATGTGAATCGCCCTGTAGCTATGATCATTCAAGTGAAGATTTTTAAACTTATTTCTAAAATAAGCTGGAGACCATGAATGCTCAATAGGGTTGCCGATTACTCCATAGTTTTTCATTTCTCCTCTGCTCCAAATCGGTCCAGTAAAAAGACAATTAGAGCTGCAATAATCATTATTGCAATAGCAGCAACTAGATGTGCATCTGTTCCATACAAAAAATTGCTTTCTAAACTTTCAAAAGTTCTAGGAGAAACACTATTTGAAAATTTAACCACTTCCAAACCTTTACTATTCATCCTTGTTTCCAACACCTTTTGCCATGGCCACACCTTGTTCAATGAACCTATGAGGAAACCTGTCAATAAAGACATAGTTGGTTTAGGGTACTTTTTGAATGTAAATGAAAGCACTTTAGCGAAGGTTAGCAGACCGATGACCATACCTCCTCCAAAAGCTAAAATCACATAAGTCTCTGGTCCAAAAGGATGATGTGTAAATTCCTCAATAGCCGGCATAATTATAGTGTACATCCCCATAAGAAGTAGAACAAAACTACCTGATAGACCAGGAAGCATCAATGCAGAAACTCCAATGACACCGGATAAAAATACAATAGCCAAGTGCTCACTTCCTTGAGATGGAGCAGCCATAGTCACCCAATAGACCAACGCAGCACCGACTACGAGCAAAACTATTTCTATTACTCCCCATTTCTTCACCTGCTTACCTATCAATGGGATAGAAGCTAAGATTAGTCCAAAGAAAAAACTCCAAATATGTACAGGATGTGTTTCAAGTAGTCGAACTACTAGCTTTAGTCCTAGAATAAAACCAATCCCCATTCCTCCTAAAAGTTTAACTAAAAAAGTCCCATCAATTCGTTTCCAAACTGCAGAAAACCCTTCAGATTTGAACAAAGAAATTAGCTCTAAATTGATACTGCTGATTGCCGCAAGCAACCGTTCATAAATGCCCGTGATAAAAGCCAAAGTACCACCAGAAACTCCAGGGATAACTTCTGCTACTCCCATAGCAGCTCCTTTAAACATTGTTTTTGTGGTTTCACTCATACCGTTACTGGACAAAAGTACTAACTATGGGGCTGTATCGTTCTATATTCGCATCAGCAATGAAAAAAACATTCGCACTCATACTTTTAGCTCTTAGTCTAGTCCTAGTTTTCGATAGCTGTGAGGCTAAGAAACGATACCGTTACAAAGGACCAAATAAAGGTTGCAATTGTCCGCACTGATACTTTCTATTCATTGATTTTGTCTTGATACAGAACGGAGCAAAATACTAAAGAGTAAGAAGACATACATTCCCTAATCCAACTTTACTTCCCTTTTCCCCGTGGTAAAATGCCACCTGAGGTAATTCTCCATCGTAACATCTAGCGTAACGGAATGTACATTATAATTGAACCCCAGTCTATTTAAGAAAACAAGACTCTTACCAATAGTCACTTCATACCCTACCCTAGCTCCTAGCATCTTGCGAAAGTCTAGTGCCGAAGGCCAATTTTTATTCCCTAAAGAATGATACAACTGTTCTCCCCAAGGACCTTGATACTGATAGCTGTCCCAGTAATTGAGTACAAACTGATAGTCATGGTGTGTGAGTCTTAATACACCTAAGTGACCTACGCCATCTATAACTCCATTAACTAGATTATCGCTTTGGTCTTCATACAAGGCAACATGACCACTCATAAATAAGTCAGTCTTATCAGAAAAACGATGCGTATATTCTAGTCCATAGGCGAAATTGTATTCCACAGAATTAGGTGCACTGTTTTTATCTATTTCTCCTGCACTATGCACTGTGATTCCTTGAGCATTCAGACTCAACTTGTCTGTTTCGTTATTAACTGGATTAAAATAGAAATTATATCCGGCTACAAACTTTTCGTTTTTTGGATCATTCTCATAGATCATATCATGCCAGTCTATCCAAATATCATAGTCCAACACTTTACCTGGTTTAGTGATTTGTAATCCTTGCTCAAATCGATCTGTTATAGCTTTTTCATAGTCATAGAGTGGTTCTATCATTCGATGCTGCAACGTACCATCTAGGCTACCAAAAATAATGTTGTGTTTTAGTACATCCTCATAAGTGAACTTGAAGTAGGGCTCAATACTTCGAATCTCTGGATTACCAAAATCGTATCTCAAATTGATTCCTCCATAGATTTGAGCCTTTTCATTTATAGAATATTGGACGTAAGGAAGCAGTTGAAACCCAATGTAAGTGGACCCTTTGTCAATCGGTGAAAGGTACTCTGCATTTCGAAAATAGCTGAGATTATCAAAATGAAAAAGTAGGTGTGAAGAGTCAATAGTATTTTCATATTTGTTATGATCGAAGAATGAATTTTCATACTGACTGTACACATTACTGCACATCAAAAGTAAGATGATACTGCTCTTTATTACTCTACCTAACACTTGTCCGTTGGTTTAATTCGTTGCAAATAAGCAACTTTGTAATCGTATATGCTAACAAACATGATTTTGGCATATCTATTGGACTAATTCTATCAAAATAAGTAACTTATGAAATCGAAATATATCTTAACATTACTATTGATCATGCTAGTAGGTAGTGGATATACTGCCGATTTGCATCGTAATGATGCCATGCGTTCTCAAATAAACAATGCATTTACCTATGGGGAAGAGCTCACTTACAGAGTTCACTACGGATGGATAAATGCCGCTAGTGTAAAAATAAAAGTAGCAGATAAGCCTACTATGGTTAATGGTAGAGAAACCTTCAGAATAAGTGCCTTTGGGAAAACGTTTAAGTCCTTCGATTGGGCATTTAGGGTGAGAGACCATTTTGTGAGTTATGTAGACGCAAAAAGTATTGCCCCTTTAAAGTACTACAAAAAGGTAGAAGAAGACAACTACCGAGATGAAGATCTGGTATACTACGACCACGAAAACGGCAAGCTGAAGGGCTCTCAAGAAAACATGGACATGCCGGCATACGTACAAGATATTATTAGCGGTTCTTTCTATGCCAGGACGATTGATTTTGAAAGTGCTAGTATTGGACAATCGTTCCCAATAAACATATATCTAGATCAAGAAATATATGATCTCAAGTTCAAGTATCTTGGAAAAGAAGTGATAAAAACTGACTTGGGCAAAGTAGAGTGTTATAAGCTTAGACCACAACTGGTTGTAGATCGCGTATTTAAAGACGAAGAGGATATGACCATCTGGATATCTGCAGATGAAAACAAGGTGCCGATGAGAGTACAGGCTGCAATCTATGTTGGTAGCGTAAAAGTCTCAATCACTAAAGCCAAGGGATTAAGAAATCCGTTTAGCAGTAAGCTATAGGGAGTACTTCAAATTGAGATGTCGTTTCTGTAGAAATTGAATAGAAGAGGCTAATAAGTCCCTACTTATACTCGTTGCTCTAACTATTTGCTTGGTTTATTGCTTATCCTACCTTTACCACCTATTTAAATGAACTACCTCAACGGAGAAAATCTGTATAAAGATCTTGGAGAACGTATCCTATTCAAAGACCTAGATATAAGCATCAACAAGGGGGATAAAATAGCTCTTGTAGCCAATAATGGTGCGGGAAAGAGCTCACTGCTTAAAATACTTGCTCAAGTAGAAGAACCAGATGATGGCATAGTGAGACTGCGTAAAGGAGTAAGATCGGCTTATCTAAGCCAAGAACCCGATTTCGATGAATCATTGACAATTCAGGAGTTGATTGATGAAAGTAGCACGCATATCACGGCTACTATTAGGTCATACGAAGCCGCTCTAGACGCCCAAACGGCTGATTACAATAAAAACACTCAACGTGTCTTTCAAAATGCCTCTGAGGCAATGGACAGAATGGATGCGTGGGATTTTGAAAGAAAACTAAAAGAATTACTGACTCGTTTCAGTATCATTGACTACGAACTACCTATTGCTTCACTAAGCGGTGGACAGAAAAAACGATTGGCCATCAGTCTTGCACTTCTTCAAAATCCAGATTTACTGCTTTTGGACGAACCCACCAATCACCTTGACTTAGAAATGATAGAGTGGTTAGAACAGTACCTTAATCGTTCCACTATAAGCATATTAATGGTGAGTCACGACCGCTATTTCCTAGATGCCGTATGCAATAGAATTATTGAACTCAAAGACCAAAGTCTCCAAAATTATTCAGGAAATTACGCTTACTTCTTAGAAAAGAAAGCAGAAATGGAAGCAGCCCAAGCCGCAGAAATAGGCAAGGCTCAAAAGCTTATGAAGACGGAACTAGAATGGATGAGAAGAAGTCCTGCTGCACGTACTACCAAAAGTAAATCTCGCCAACAAGCATTTTACAAAACAGAAGCTAAAGCCAAAAGTGGGAAACACGAGCAAGAGCTAGATCTAGCTGTGAAAATGAATCGTATTGGTGGGAAAATTTTAGAGCTCAAAAAAGTATATAAGTCCTATGGCGAAAAGACAATACTTAAGGGATTTGACTACACCTTCAAAAAAGGAGAACGCATAGGCATAGTAGGTAAAAACGGTTGCGGTAAATCTACGATACTCAATATGATAATGAGTCTAGAGGCTCCAGATAGTGGGAAGATAAATCGTGGGGATACCATAGTATTCGGATACTACAGCCAAGAAGGAATGAAAAATCTAAAACCTGGAAAACGAGTCATAGAAGTCCTCAAAGATGTAGCAGATGTCATAACGCTTGCAAATGGCAGCAAAGTGTCTGCAAGTCAGCTACTTAATCTATTTCTCTTTCCTCCTCAAATGCAAAATCAGTTTGTAGCTAAACTAAGTGGTGGAGAGAAACGCAGGTTATATCTGCTTACCGTATTAATGAAGAACCCTAACTTTCTTATCCTAGATGAGCCCACCAATGATTTGGATATTCTTACTTTAAATAAGCTTGAGGGTTTTCTAGCAGAATTTGCTGGATGTATCTTACTTGTGAGTCACGATAGGTATTTTCTAGACCGATTAGTGGACCATTTATTTGTATTTGAAGGAGATGGGAAAATAAAAGATTACAACGGTAGCTACAGTGAGTATCGTGTAGAGCAAGAAGCTAAGGAGAAAGAGATTAAAAAGGTAGCTAAGCTCGAAAATGAATCAACAGCTAAAGTCAAAACAGAAAAGCTAAAAACGAAGCTGAGCTTTAAAGAAAAATACGAGTTTGAGAATCTAGAACAAGAACTAGAAGATCTAGAAACTGAAAAGGGTCTACTAGAGGCAGAGCTAGCGGCAAACCCTACTGATTTTGATGTGATTTCTAAAGTGAGCGGCAGACTAACCGAAGTAATAAAGCTTATCTCTGAAAAGACAGATAGATGGTTGGAGTTGAGTGAGTACGACTAAGCATTCCTCATCTTCCTTCTCTTTTTTATATACCTCTCTACGAGAACTACAAGTACAGGCATAAACTTATATTCTAAAACTCACACCAAATAAGAGTTGACGAGGGGCTAGATATCTAGCAGGATTATTTGGAGGAGCTCCGTTTTCTTCAGGACCAACGTATCGTGGATCTCTTTGTGAGTTGGGTAAGTCATCACCTGGCTCCCACGCTCTTCCTGTCACAGGATTTATGATTTGAGCGTTCTTATTGTTAAACAGGTTTCTTGCTTCTACACTTAGTGTTATTCCCTTCCCTTTTTTATTGGCAATAGTCTTTGTGAATTTCATATCTGCATTTATCCACGGAGTGCCTCGTTCCTCCAAGAAACTATTGAAATCTGATACATACTCCGGTCTTCCCAAAGGATTTTCTCCTTCTCTAATTTGTGGTGTATAACGCAGTCCACTTTGATATGACCAACTAAAGAATACTTGAGTTCTACTCATCCATTTCTGATAAAAAGATAGTATAGAGTCCGGTGAAAACACAACCCCAAGATTTATATTCCAAGGTCTATCCCAAGACAAGAAATTCTCTGTACTCAATGGGACTTCACCATTTTGTTCTATCTGCAAACTACTCTCTCTAGCACTATTACTTTTTCCTTTTGCTAGCTGATATGCGATGTTTGTAAAGGTTCTGAAATAGTTAGTTGCATTCCAAATGATATTTGCTTCTGCACCCTGCACTTTTGCATAGTCCTGATTGATATACATCGTCTTGCTTACTGGCCTTCCTGTTTGGTCATTTACTAGCACTCTTCTACTTACGATATAGTCAAACCTATTGTTATTATATGCAGCAAGAGTAAGCCCTATGGTCTTTTTTATTTGAGCCTTAAATCCGATTTCATATGACACATTCACCTCTGGGTTTAAGTCCGGATTACCTAGGAAAGAAAGGAAACTCCTATCTTGAAACTCTGGATCAAGACCAGCATAAATGAATCTTGGATGCGGCAATCTCATACTATGACTATAGTTAAAATAGAGTACGTTATTACTGGTTACTGGAAAAGAGACATTAATCTTTGGAAGCAATCTAGCCTTGTATCTAAGTCCACCAATTTTGACTGTATTCTTCACATAGTCTTCTCTCACCTGGTCTATTACCGGTGCTTGAGGATTGTCTATAGCATCGTCTGCAAAACGTCCTGGGGCCCAATAGTTGAAACGCATACCCAAACTTGCTATGATTCCCTTGTATTGTATTTTATCAGAGAAGAAGAAACCTCCATTATTCGGTTTCACTCTCCATATATCATTACTAGAACCTATGCTAATACTAGGAGTGGAAGTACTATCATTGATTTGAATAGGAGCTCCTACCCATGGTCTAGTAACATCTACCCATTGATACTCATTTAGTTTTTGTTCCCAACCAAAGTTCATCTGATGAGCCTCCTTTTCAGGATAGTATTTGAAGTTCAGCTTTATCGTGTACTCTCGTGCAAAGTGATCGTGCCAAGTAGGCGTTATGCCACCATTATTGATAAGTCCTGGCCCTGGAAGCACAAATTGTATTGGTCCTTGCGGATTAAATACCTGAACAGGGTCAGTCACGATACTTTCTTCATCAAATACCTGTCCTACGGTCTCTGTTCTAAAAGGCCTTCCATTAGCATCAGCTCTCAGGTTTGTAAATAATCTTCCAAGTGATAACGTACCAATAAGACGTTCATTAATTGTTCTACGCAGATTTATTGCAGTCAGATTGGAGTGATGAGTGTACGTAGTTCCGTTATCTAAATTCAGACTTCTATCGAACTGAAACCCTGGTGCTAGAATAGCATCAAATCCAACAATCTGAAGTGTTCTAGTATTCTGATTGATACTCAAACTGTGCTGATTGGTTATCGTAATTTTTGTTTTCGGATTTATCTCGTGACTTAGCTTCAGCGTATGTGTAAATTGATTGGCTTGTCTTGGAGCCCAAACACTGTCATTCGTAAAGAGTGAACTATGCAGTTGATTAGCAGTAGGTCCAAAGTAGTAATCGGTAAGATTAGTTGTTACGTTATTGAAAAAATAAAACTTACGCTTCTTGATTTTTATTTTTCCTCCAAAGGATAGTTCTGCTATATCTGTGTTCCAACCAAAACTAGGATTACCTCCAAAATTATCCCGTTGCCAGCTACCTGCAACTTCAAACTCATCAGAACCTTCTTTTATGGTAGTACTAATTACACCGGCAGTACCACCGTCATGTTCTGCCCCTGCTCCACCAGTAATCAGTTCAAGTTCTCCGATTGAACCACTTGCTACTTGCACACCAAAACCAGTACCTGCTAATGGATCCTGTGCACTTATGTTATCTACGTTAAATGAAGTTTCATAAACACGAGCTCCACGAATCTGAAGACCATCCGGAGACTTAGAAACACCAGCTTGTAAAGCCACCACTTCTTGAACGTCTCTCACATTCATTTCAGCAATGTCTTTTTTATTCAGTGTGATAGTGCTTTTTGCATCATCTAAATCAACAGCCTTTCTCTTACCTACTACCTTCACTGTCTCAAAAGTGTTGGTCTGCGGAGTCATCTCGATATTAAGCTTTTTCGTCTGCTTGGCCTTAATATCTATGTTGTTATAGATCTTTTGCTGATAGCCCATAAACTGGATGTTTACGGAATATCTTCCTGGCTTGATATTCTCAATGAGGTAAGAACCGTCAGGTTCTGAAATGGCTGCTCCGTATGTACCTACTACCCGAATTACTGCCCCTACCAATGGCTCTCCAGAATCTTCATCTGTAAGCGTACCCATAAGCCTACTACTTTGTGCTATAGCGGATACAGAGACTAACAGAAAGAGTATGCTACCAATTAAATTCCTCATTCAGTATTTTAGAAATGACCTGGTTTTGATTGTCTTTTAGTTTATCTAGTAGATGCAACTGAATAGTGAATAGAATTAGATTCGTGTTCCCAGCTGCATTACTTCTCTTTATTGCAATAGTATTGGGTCCTGTCCAGCCTCCACTTGGAGTTAGTTGAGCCTGATAGAATGGCTCGGCACCTACTGAAGGATAAAATGGGTCTGTTGCTAATAAAAAATTGGAAGGTTGTAAAAGTGGGTAGTCTGAATCCAACGAAATAGCAACACTATCATTGGTAAAGAAAGCCTGACCTCTGCTGCTTGTAAAACTATCTATTGACAGAACCCCACCAATCGTAGCTAAATCAGCCCCGGTAGCAAATGCTGTGGAAACAAGCACTTTCTTATCACGGTCTATTAACTTTTGAATAATCGGAGCTGCAAAATCAAGTAACTTTCCATCCGCACCCGTGAGCGGATTGCTAAAGTTTCCTTCTTCCGTATGCATAAACAATTTATCATAGTTTTCAGCCAAAAGCCTAAAACTAGGATCCCAAAACCTAGGTTGATTTAACCCCCCATTCCCAGCCAAATTCATAAAATCTGCTGATCCATAATTGTTATTTACAAGCTTTTTGTATTCTGCTGTGATTGAAGCATTATGCCCCCCAACAACTAGTAAATCCCCAGTCTGCGGTTTCACATAGATTGAGTCTGTACTATCTATAGCACTTTCTGCATTTGCAATGTCAGTTACGCGAAGTTGAATTATGTTATCTCCATCATTCACAAAACCATTGATTGTAACCGAAGCATCGCTTTCAACCCCATAGTATACGTGGGCTTCTCCACTTCCCGTAGTTTGAGTATTGATTGGTATGACTGAAAGTAACTTTTGATTAAGGTCTATCTCAGCCCAATCACCATCATTAGCTCTGATAAAACCTTGCTTTAAGGTATTTTCACCATCAGGATCTGATGCAAAGTACCTGAATGTTATTACCAGATTCGTTGTATCTTCAGGCAAACTTTCTTCTTCAAATGTAACTACTGGTGGACTGTTTTTTAAAGGTACTTTTAAGTATGCTGGAGTTGGGTCAGCTACATTATCATCATCTACAGCTCTTACAAAAAAGTCAACATCTGTAGAATCCGAGTTTGGATCTATTCTGAAGAGAAATGTACTGTCTTGAAGTGAGGTCTTGGTCCACTCCCCCTCATTAATCTTGATCTCATAGTACTGCACATATCCGTCTATATCTGTACCAAACCATGTCAGGTTTACAGTACTATTTAAACGATTTTCACCCGTGAGGTTAATGGATTCTATTGCCGTACCCGTTTCAGGTGCAGCATTTGGGTTTAAGTCACCTTTCTTACAGGAAACACTAAACACAAAGAGACTAAGCATTAACATGCTCAGTCCTTCTAATTTGATTTTTATGGGTCTAAAAAGCATTAAAGCTTTATGAACTTAGCAGATGCTTTTACCCCTGATTGGTTCGTGAATTGCATGAAGTAAACTCCGGAAGAAAGACTCGATACATCGATACTTTTTCTGCCAAATATTTCTTCGCTAAGAAGTTCTCTACCATCTAGTCCTTTTATAGAAATGTTACCCATTTTTTCAGTTTCTAGTGAAACTGTAAGCACATTATTAGTTGGATTTGGATAGAATGAAACTCCTAAATTTGATAATTCTTGAACGGTATTTGTAGCCGTATCTGCTGCATATTTTGCTGCTTCTAGCTCAACACTTAAACCGATAATATCATCATTGTTTCTTGGATGAACGGCGTACTGGCTAAAACCGTAGTACAAAATTCCTTGAATAGCGTCCATATCTATTTCCTTACTTGTAACTACTACAGGTACTTCCATCAGTCCGTTTTCTTCAGCTAAAGAACTATCAGTCACTAAAGATACCCATAGTGATGAATTATTGTTTCCATTTTTACTACCCGCTTGCACCTTAGTACTGTTGTCAAAAACTGCAGCAGTATCATCCGAAACTGTAAATTCTGCGAAAGGGTTAAGTCTAGGGTTAGATATTTTTACTTTTCCTGCACTATTGACAAACCTCACCAACATACTTTCATACTTTTCGTATCCGTTGTCTGCTCTCCCAGCTATATCATTTACTGGCAACTCAACTGGTTGTACTTCTGCAGTCTCTCCAGTTTTAGTAATACTCTCAACTGCTATTCTTGTGAAGCCAAAAGATTCTTCAACAGTTCCGGTAACTTCCACCTCTTCAGTTCTCCATAAATCTAGTAAGTCAGCACTACCATACAATTGAATACCTGCGTACTCGGTTGCATCCTTA
>ERZ1047472.1233-NODE-1233-length-20255-cov-5.513069_pt1 | contig 20255 bp, 18 predicted proteins | sample MGYA00383095_ERZ1047472 | MGnify/ENA primary metagenome ERZ1047472 (study PRJEB29581, sample SAMEA5548365) | metagenome | biome: marine; feature: coastal; material: water | depth 1 m | study: Short-term variability in the microbial, nano- and picoplankton... | reverse complement strand
TGTTGATATGCCGGCCAGTGTTGTATTAGAAGTTACCCATACAGAACCAGGAATTAAAGGAAATACAGCTACAAACGCAACAAAACCTGCAACTGTAGAAAGTGGCGCAACGGTCAATGTCCCATTGTTTATCAATGAAGGTGATAAAATTAAAGTAGAAACTGCAAAAGGAACTTATCAAGAAAGAATAAAAGAATAAACAAAAAATGAATTAGAAAAAAATTAATGAAACTGAAAAAGAATAGTGGAATAAAGGTAAGCTAGAAAGAAGTAAGATTAAAAAGACATACTTTTTATTATTCCTATTAAGAGAGAAAAATTCACATTTGACCATTATTTTTTTGATTTTTTCACTGTTTTGTTTCTTTAAAAACATTTGGAGATAATAAGTATGATAACTGGATCAATAAGTTAGGATTTAATCCAGATGTTTTCTTTTCAAAAATTACTATTCTACATTCACTTTTGCAAGAGTTATAATTTACGGTAGTAAAAAATAAGATTCATGAAGTTTAAAAAAACTCTTTCACTCAAACAAATAGCCTCCTTACTAGAAGTAGAATATGTTGGAAATCCTAATTTTGAAATTTCAGGAATCAATGAAATACATGTTGTAGAAAAAGGAGATATCGTTTTTGTAGATCATCCTAAATACTATGACAAAGCACTAAATTCTGCAGCAACAACAATACTAATTAATAAAAAAGTTGAGTGTCCTATCGGAAAATCATTATTAATTTCTGAAGACCCATTTCGTGATTTTAACAAATTAACTTTACATTTCAATCCTTTTATTGCATCAAAAGAAAGTATTTCTAGCTCTGCAATTATTGGAGAAAATACAATCATTCAACCAAATGTTTTTATTGGTAACAATGTAAAAATTGGTAAAAACTGCACAATTCATCCAAATGTTACTATTTATGACAACTCGGTTATTGGAAACAATGTAACAATTCATGCAAACACAGTTTTAGGTGCGGATGCCTTTTATTACAAAAATAGATCTGAAGGCTTTGACAAATTAATTTCAGGAGGTAGAGTTTTACTTGAAGACGAAGTAGATTTAGGTGCTTCATGCACAATAGACAAAGGAGTAACTGGGGACACTAAAATTGGAAAAGGTACAAAAATTGACAATCAAGTTCATGTTGGACATGATACGGTTATTGGCAAGAAATGTTTAATTGCTTCACAAACTGGTATTGCAGGTTGTGTAATCATTGAAGACGAAGTAACAATTTGGGGGCAGGTAGGAACAAATAGCGGAATTACAATAGGAAAAGGGGCTATCATATTAGGACAAACAGGAGTTACAAAATCTGTTGCAGGAGGAAAAAGTTATTTTGGTACTCCAATTTCAGAGTCGAGAGAAAAATTAAAAGAAATGGCAGAAATAAAACGTTTTTTAAAAGAAAGAAAGAAATCTTAAAATACTTTTTTTAAAACAATCAATAAACTATTTTTGCTACTGAAAAAAACAAAAAAATAAACCAATGAGTGTTTTAGTTAACAAAAATTCAAAAATTATTGTTCAAGGTTTTACTGGTAGTGAAGGTACATTTCATGCAGGTCAAATGATTGATTACGGAACGAATTTAGTTGGAGGCGTGACTCCAGGAAAAGGAGGTTTGGAGCATTTAGGAAAACCCGTTTTTAATACAGTAAAAGAATCTGTAGATAGAGTAGGAGCAGACACTTCAATTATATTTGTACCACCAGCTTTTGCTGCTGACGCAATCATGGAATCTGCTGATGCAGGTATTAAAGTGATTATTTGTATTACTGAAGGAATCCCAACTGCGGATATGGTCAAAGTAAAAGCATATATAGATACTAAGGATTGTAGATTAGTTGGCCCAAATTGTCCTGGAGTGATTACACCAGACGAAGCTAAGGTTGGTATTATGCCAGGATTTATCTTCAAAAAGGGGAAAGTTGGAATCGTTTCTAAATCAGGTACTTTAACTTATGAAGCTGCAGATCAAGTTGTAAAACAGGGGTACGGAATTACAACTGCAATTGGTATAGGTGGCGATCCAATTATAGGAACAACAACAAAAGAAGCTGTAGAATTATTAATGAATGATGATGAAACTGAAGCAATTGTTATGATTGGTGAAATTGGTGGAAATCTTGAAGCTGAGGCTGCTCAATGGATTAAAGCTGACGGAAATAGAAAACCAGTAGTTGGTTTTATAGCAGGTCAAACTGCACCTGCAGGAAGAACAATGGGACATGCTGGAGCAATTGTGGGTGGAGCAGATGACACAGCACAAGCTAAAATGAAAATATTAGCTGAAAATGGAATTCATGTTGTGAATTCTCCTGCTAAAATTGGCGATATGATTGCAAAAGTCTTAAAATAAACAAGAAATAATGATAAATTGTTAAACTTTTATATAAAATTTGTTTTAAATCTGTTGAATTCGTAAATTCAATGGATTTTTTATTTTAACCCTAAATTTTAAAATGATGAAAAAAATTAAATTGTTATGTGTTAGTTTTTTATTAGCCACAATAAGTTGTAATACTAACAGAGAAAAAAGTTACAAGGTAACTTCAGAAGAAGACACAAACGGATTGACCTATAAAATCGTAGAAAATGATCCCACAGGCTTAAGATTGTATACCCTAGACAATGGCTTAAAAGTATATTTAAGTCAGAACTCTGATGAACCTAAAATTCAAACTTATATCGCAGTTAGAGCAGGTTCTAATTACGACCCAAAAGAATCGACAGGTTTGGCTCATTATTTAGAACATATGGTTTTCAAAGGAACACATAAAATTGGAACATCAGATTGGGAAAAAGAAAAGTTATATCTTGATAAAATATCTTCCTTGTATGAACAACACCGTGCAGAAAAAAATGCTGATCAAAAATTAGCACTCTATAAAAAAATTGATAAAGTTTCTCTAGAAGCATCAAATTATTCTATTGCCAATGAATATGATAAAATGTCAGCTTCCCTGGGAGCAACAGGCACAAATGCATATACTTGGTTTGAACAAACTGTATACACAAATAAAATTCCTGCAAATGAATTTGATAAATGGTTAACCTTAGAGTCAGAACGATTCAGCACCCTGGTTTTACGTTTATTTCACACAGAACTAGAAGCCGTTTTTGAAGAATTTAATCGCAGCCAAGACAGTGATTTTAGAAAACGTTATAAAGCAATGCTAGAAGGCTTATTCCCAAACCATCCATACGGTCAACAAACTACTATTGGTACAGCAGATCATTTAAAAAACCCTTCAATGAATTATATTCACAACTATTTTAACAAATATTATGTTCCGAATAATATGGCAATTATTTTAGTTGGCGATTTCAAATTTGACTCAACAATTAAAAAAGTGAATGCTGCTTTTGGAAAGTTTGAAAGAAAAGAATTGACGCATCCAACATTGCCAAAAGAAGACAAAATTACGTCACCAGTGATTAAAGAAGTTTTTGGGCCAACGTCTGAATCTATTTCCATTGCTTTCAGATCTGAAGGGGTGAATACAGAAGAGGAAAAACTAGTCACATTGTGCGATATGATTATGACGAATGGAAATGCTGGTATTATTGATTTAAATTTAAATCAAAAGCAATTAGTACAAAGAGCCGGCTGTTCCACAACTTTTTTGAATGATTATGGATACCATTCTTTTACAGGTTCTCCTAAATCTGGTCAATCTTTAGATGAAGTTAAAGAGTTGTTATTAGCTCAAATTGAAAAATTAAAAAAAGGGGAATTTGAAGATTGGATGATTGAGGCTGTTGTAAACGACTTAAAATTGAGCCAAACTAGACAATATGAAAACAATTCAGCATTGGCAGATACGTATGTAAATGCTTTTATTTATAATCAAAATTGGTCGAAAAGAGTTCAGTTTTTAGATGAATTAAAAAAGATTTCAAAAAAACAATTAGTCAGTTTTGCAAATAATTTTTATGGAGATAATTATGTAATTACCTACAAGAGAAAAGGGGAAGATCAAAATATTGTAAAAGTTGCAAATCCTGGAATTACGCCTGTAAAGTTAAATAGAGAAAAAAGTTCAGAATATATTAAAGTCTTTAACAAAAAACAATCGGATCCCCTACAGCCTAAATTTGTCGACTATAAAACAGCTATTAAAGAACTTAAAACAGACAATGGTATTAAATTTTCTTATGTTTTAAATGAGAAAAACGACTTATTCGATATGAATATCATTTTTGATATGGGGCGCGATAATGATAAAAAATTATCTCTAGCGGCTGGTTATTTTGAATATATTGGAACAGACAAATTCACAAATGAAGAACTTAAAAAAGAGTTTTATAAATTAGGAATCTCTTATTATGTTATAACGGGACGAAATAAAACGCACTTTGGCTTAAACGGATTGAAAGAAAATTTATCTAAGGGACTAGAACTACTAGAACATTTATGGGATAACGGAAAAGCAGATAAAGATGCCTATAATAAATATGTTGAAAAAATTTATAAGGGTCGTCAAAACGGAAAAACCCAAAAAGGAAACATTCTTAGAAATGGATTAATGAACTATGGAAAATATGGAGAAGATTCTCCTCTGAGAGATATCATGCAAATTGATGAATTAAAATCAATAAACCCTGAGGAACTAATTGCGCTTTTGAAAGATATGAAGAATTACAAACAACGAATTTTTTATTATGGTAAAGATGCAAATAACGCTGTTTCATTACTTAATAAACACCATAAACTTTATGGAGATTTAAAAGAGTATCCAGCAGCAAAAGAATATAAAGAACAAGAGACTGGAGGAAATGTGTTTTTTACGAATTACGACATGGTTCAAACAGAAATGCTTTTTTTAGCAAAAGGAGAACCTTTTAAACCAGAAAACATTGCTGTCTCCTCATTATTTAACAGCTATTTTGGAAGCGGTTTGTCCTCTATCGTGTTTCAAGAAATTAGAGAGTCTAAATCTTTAGCCTATTCTGCTTTTGCTAATTATAGCAATGCGACTAAGAAAGAATCTGCAAATTATGTAATGGCATATATTGGCACACAAGCAAATAAATTAGAACAAGCTGTTAATGCCATGATGGATCTAATGAATAATATGCCAGAAGCAGAAAAGCAATTTAAAGCAGCAAAAGAAGCAACTCTAAAAAAAATAGCAGCGCAAAGAATTACTAAATCTAATATTTTTTGGTCATATGAAAGATTGCAAAAATTAGGAATAGATAAAGATAACAGAGAACAAATTTACAATACCATTAAAAAAATGACCCTAAAAGATTTAAACCTCTTTTTCAATAAAAATATCAAAGGTGAATCATACAATGTTATGGTCATTGGTAATAAGAAAGATTTAAATGTTGAGTCATTAAAGAAATTGGGAAAGATAAAAGAATTAGAAATCGATTATTTATTCAATTATGTCAATAAAATGGAAGTAAAACAATAGTAACTTTTATTAAAAACAGAAGTTAATTTTACTAAAGATAAAAACTCGTAACACAAAATTGTATTACGAGTTTTTTTATTTTACTATATTTGCCCGGTTAAAAAACAACTAGATAATATGAAATTATTAGAAAAAAAATTAGCAATAATCACCGGTGCTACTAGAGGAATTGGACGTGGAATTGCTGTTGAATTTGCTAAACAAGGAGCCAACATCGCTTTTACCTTCAGTTCATCTGTGGATGCAGCAATCGCTTTAGAAAAAGAATTGACAAATTTAGGTGTAAAAGCTAAAGGATATCAATCAAATGCAGCAGATTTTGATGCCGCTCAAGCATTAGCAAAAGAGGTTCTAAAAGAATTTGGAACCATTGATATTTTAGTAAATAATGCAGGAATTACAAAAGATAATTTATTAATGCGTATTACTGAAGAAGATTTTGATAAAGTAATAGAAGTAAACTTAAAATCTGTGTTTAATTTAACAAAAGCAGTGATTCGTCCTATGATGAAACAAAGATCAGGTTCTATAATTAATATGAGTTCTATTGTGGGTTTAAAAGGAAATGCTGGGCAAACTAACTACGCGGCTTCAAAAGCGGGTATTGTCGGTTTTTCTAAATCTGTTGCATTAGAATTAGGCTCTAGAAACATAAGAAGTAATGTTGTTGCTCCTGGTTTTATAGAAACTGAAATGACAACTAAACTAGATGAAGCAACCGTTCAAAACTGGAGAGATGGAATCCCTTTAAAAAGAGGAGGTCAACCTATAGATATTGCAAATGCATGTGTGTTTTTAGCCTCTGATATGAGTTCGTATATTACAGGTCAAACTTTATCGGTTGATGGAGGAATGCTAACATAACTGAAAACATCAGTAAAAAAAGCTTCTGTGATATTTTATATCATACTACATTATAGCTATCAAATAATCTTTCAAGTTCATAAGCCGTAATTTAATTCACGCTATTCTTATTTTTTTAAGGAGTTCATGAATACTTCGTATTTCTTTTAACATAATTGTTGACGATATAGACCTAAAGGCACTATATCTACAATTATGTGTAAATAGCCTTAAAAAAGGCCATACAGAAATTACTAAGAAAATGTACTATAATTTATATTATGTTAAATAGATAATTTTAAAAGGCATGTCTCCTATGTAAAAAAAAACAGTACATAAACGAAACATCAGAATTAAAAAAATAAACACTTTTTATAATAAAATTACAATTACTTTTGGTTCGTGAAAATCAAACAAAAATCAGAATTTATATTGGCGCAGCGATTAATGGTTTTGTCTCTACAATGATGGCGGTTCCAATTGCTACATTCATTGGTAACTTTATTACTGATACCGCTTTGCCCCTTTTTATAGGCTTTTTTGTTTGTGGTTCTATTTCTTTACTTTTAATTACATATTTAAAGTTTTTTAAAAAGAAAAAAGACCGTATTTAAAATCAAATGAAATAACCCCATTCTATTTCAATAATAACTAAAAGATGAGCCACTTACATATAATTTTTGAAGATGATTTTTTAATTTGTGTCCATAAACCCAATAATATGTTGGTTCATCATGCACAGCATTCTAGAAATGTATCTGATGAAACTTCTTTGTTACAATTAATTTTAGATAAAAAAGGAATGAAAGTCTACCCTATTCATAGATTAGACAGAAAAACTTCCGGAATTATTTTACTAGCAAAAGAAACTCAATTTGTTTCAAAATTTCAAGAATTGTTTACCGATCATAAAATTCAAAAGACCTATTTTGGGGTGGTCCGTGGGTTTTCTCCAGACACAAAAAAAATTGATTCTCCTGTAAAAGGGAGAGATGCAAATGTGCACAAAGAAGCCTTAACAGACTTAAAAACAATAGACAGAATTACACTTAATATTCCTGTGAAACCCTATGATTCTTCACGGTATAGTTTGGTTGAATTGTCTCCTAAAACTGGAAGAATGCACCAATTACGAGTGCATTCAAACAAAATTAGTCATCCTTTAATTGGCGATACTAAATATGGAGATAAAAATCATGATACTATGTTTGCTGAAAATTTTGGATGGAAAAATTTATTTTTACATGCAGGAAAATTAGAATTTTTACATCCTTTTACGTCAGAAATTCTAGCGTTAAGAGCTCCTTTTCCAACAGATTGGATCGCTCTGTTTACAGAGTTTAATTGGAAAAATCCCTTACATTAATTTAATTCATCTAATGATTTTTTAGCAAAAAAAATAACGCCTCTCTTTTTTACAAGCTTTTATGTATCATTACATCCATGAACTTAGTTCGCTTGTTTAGCCTTGATTGAACGGCTTGTTTGAGCTCTTTGAGGTACGAAAAAGCGAGTAGTGAAAGCAGGATAATGCTTCAAAAAAGACAACGCATCCTTCACTAAGGAATGAAAAATTATTGTTCTATTGATTCTGAATAAAATCCTATGAGTTCTCCATCTGCAAAAGTTGATGAAATCTGAATAGGATTGCAACATACTTCACAATCTTCTATATAGGTTTGTTGGCGAACACTTGCATCTATAAGCATCGAGATTTCTTCCCAACAGTGTGGACATTGAAAGAAATGTTCCAACTCCATTATTACTCCGTTACTTTTAAAATTAGTTTTCCATTTTTTTCTCCTGAAAATAATCGATTGTAGGTTTCTTGAAAGTTTTCTATTCCTTCATAGATATCTTCACGAGATTTTAATTTACCTGCATGTAACCAACTCCCCATTTCTCTTGCAGCTTTTCCAAAACCTTTGGTATAATCCATGACAACCATCCCTTTCATTGATGAACGTGTAACTAATAGTGACAGGTAATTGCTTGGGCCATTTATTTTTTTCTTGTTGTTATACTGAGAAATTGCACCACAAATAACGACTGTAGAATGCATTCTTAATTTGCTCAGTGCTGCATCTAAAATAATTCCTCCAACATTATCAAAATAAACATCAACTCCTTTAGGACATTTCTTTTTTAAGGCTGTGTAAATATTTTCTGATTTGTAGTCTATTGCTTCGTCAAAGCCTAATTCATTTATGATGTAATCACATTTCTTTTTTCCGCCAGCGATTCCTATCACTTTACATCCTTTAATTTTAGCGATTTGCCCCACAATACTTCCAACAGCACCTGCAGCTCCAGAAACCAATACAATATTTCCTTCTTTAATATTTGCAACTTCAAGAATACCAAAATAAGCGGTCATCCCTGGCATGCCTAACGTGCCTAAAAAAGTGGGCATTGACGCGACCTTTTCATCAACTTTAAAACATCCTTCTCCATCTGAAATAGTGAACTGTTGCACTCCTCCCCAACTAGAAATACAGTCTCCTATTTCAAAATTAGGGTTGTTATTATTCTGAATAACTTTACCAACTGTTCCTGCACGCATCACACTTCCTATTGCAACAGGTGGAATATATGATTTGGTATCATTCATCCAACCTCGCATTGCGGGATCTAAGGATATGTAATGTTGCTGAATTAAAATTTCTCCTTCTTGAAGTGCTGGAATTGGATTTTCTTCTAATTGCCAAGTATTCTGATCTGGAATTCCTTGAGGTCGGTTTTTAAAAATAATTTGTTTGTTATTCATGTTGACGTTTTATGTCCACTAAAATAACAATTTTAATAATTAATGAGCTCAAAAATACTTTTTTCTAATTTATTTTTTCCCAAATATTGATCTTCTAGAGCTTTATCAAAGGGAATCGGAGTTTCTATACTGGCAACTCGTTTAACAGGAGCGTCTAGGTATTCAAAACAATTTTCATGAATTAGTGCAGAAATATCACTTGCAACTCCTCCAAAAAGAGAATCTTCTTGAACAATCAATGCTTTCCCAGTTTTTTTAACGGATTTATAAATTGTTTTTTCGTCTAAAGGTTGCAATGTTCTGAGGTCAATGAGATCCAAAGAAATATTTGTATCGTTTTTCAACAGCTCAAGAACCCAATGAATTCCAGCTCCATAACTGATAATTGTAAGTTGATTTCCTTCTTTTAAAAGCGCTGCTTTACCAATTTCTAATGTAAAATAGTTTTCAGAAACGTCTTGATAAATGGATCTATACAAAGCTTTGTGCTCAAAGAAAAGGACAGGGTTTGGATCATTAACAGCGGCTATTAACAATCCTTTGGCATCTTGTGGAAATGCAGGATAGACTACTTTTAAACCGGGAGTTTTAGTAAACCAAGCTTCATTTGTTTGACTATGAAAAGGACCTGCCCCTACTCCTGCACCACAGGGCATTCTTATAACAACATCAGCCTTTTCGGACCATCTATAATGAGACTTGGCTAAGAGATTTACTATTGGATTAAAACCTGAAGAAACAAAATCTGAAAACTGCATTTCAACAATAGATTTTATGGCATTTACAGACAAACCGTAGGCTGCGGAGACGATGGCCGATTCACAAATTGGAGTATTTCTAATGCGTTCTTTCCCAAATTTCTGAACAAATCCATCAGTAATTTTAAAAGCACCCCCATATTCAGCAATATCTTGTCCCATGATAACTAAATTATCATGTTTTTCTAAAGATTGATACAAACCTTCTGAAATAGCATCAATGAAACGATTGTTTTTCTTTTTAGCTGAAGCCTCAAACTCTTTGTATTGATAATTTTTATACACATCTTTTAATTCTGTCTCTAAATTCGGAATTATATGTTCTTCATTAAAAGCAATTTGAAGATGCTTGTCAATTTCAAGCACTATTTCTTCTTTTAAAGAAATAACTAATGAATCTGTTAAAATACCTTCTTTTTTTAAAAACTCCTGGTAGTTTTCAAGAGGGTCTTTCGTGGCCCAATGTTCTAACACCTCCTGAGGAACATATTTTGTACCACTAGCTTCCTCATGACCACGTATTCTGAAGGTTTTAAATTCTAACAAAATAGGTCTCGGATTTGTTCGAATACTTTTTGCTAGTTCATCTACTTTGTTGTACACTTCTAAAATGTTATTACCATCAATTACATGACTTTCTATTCCGTAACCAATTCCTTTATCTGCAATGTTTTCACATTTAAACTGCTCGTTAACAGGAGTAGACAATCCATAGCCATTATTTTCAATACAAAATAAAACTGGCAGACTCCAAACTGAAGCGATATTAAGAGCTTCATGAAAATCTCCTTCGCTGGTCCCTCCTTCTCCAGAAAAAACAGCACAAACCTTTTTAAGATTTTTTAATTTATTAGCCAAAGCAATTCCGTCTGCCACTCCTAATTGGGGTCCTAAATGAGAAATCATACCAACAATATTGTATTCTTGTGTACCAAAATGAAAGCTTCTATCTCTTCCTTTTGTAAAACCATTCATTTTCCCTTGCCATTGAGAAAACAAACGATGTAAGGGTACGTTTCGGGTTGTAAAAACCCCTAAATTTCTATGCATTGGTAGAATATACTCATCATTTTCTAAAGCAGATGTAACCCCTACTGAAATTGCTTCTTGTCCAATACCAGAAAACCATTTGGATATTTTTCCTTGTCTTAAAAGAATGAGCATTTTTTCCTCGATTAAACGAGGTTTTAACATATTAACATATAAGTCTAATAACGTTTCGTTGCGAGTCGAGTTTTTTAAAAATTTAATTTTAAAAGACATGCATTATATATTTCATAATTATATGAACAAACATAATCATAAAGATATAGAATCCATAAAAAAAATCCTTATCATTTTAATGGTAAGGATTTTTTAAGTATGAAGTAATTTATTTTATAATTCTTTGAAAATTGCGTGCATCATTCTCTTTTTATCATTGATACTTTCCTCTAAAGCAATCATTGTTTCTGTTCTATTTACTCCAGGAATATCATCAATTCTGTAAATAATATCTTTGGCATCATTGGTTCCTTTCGCTCTTACTTTACAAAAAATATTATATTTACCTGCTGTTACGTATGCTACAGTAACGTTAGGAATTTGTCTTAAATCAGAAATTACATTCTGAGTCATTGAAGTTTTTTCTAAATAAATTCCAACATGGGCTATGAAAGAATACCCCATTTTCTCGTAATTCAAGGTAAGCGTAGAACCTTGAATAATACCTTCGTCTTCCATTTTTTTAACTCGCACATGAATTGTTCCTGCTGATACTAATAATTTTTTTGCAATATCAGTAAAAGGTGTTCTTGCATTTTCAATTAAAATGTCTAAAATTTGATGGTCAATTTCGTCTAATATAAATTTTTTCATTTTTGCGTATTATATAGATAATAAAGCAAATTTATGAATTTAATTTAATTTAATCATAATAAAGTTACTAAATGTTTAAATATTTTTAACTTCGAAAACGATTTCGGAGTGTCCGATTTTAGAAATTAAACTATTTTCATCTACTTTGTTTAATTTTGAAACAAGTTTTCCGTCCATAATTTTATCTACATATTGAAAAGATACATCATTTGATGGGTTGGCATATCTGTGAATAACATCGTAGAAAATTTTGTCGTTATTAGGAATGTCAAAATACCGTTCGTAGTTGGCATATGTATTTTCATTTGCAATATGATGGATTCCTTGAAAAATTGAAAAAAAAGTATATTTTCTAGATTCTTCTCTATTATAATCATTAGGATAATGACCTGATTCAATTAATATTGTGTTGTATCCTAATTTTTGAAAATTATCTCCAGTTGCAGTTGGATAAAACTCATCTGTATATCTACCTACGTAATTTGGAATGACTTTTTGAAGCATTGAATTCATACTTACAATAACATCCATCGTTTCTATTCTTCCTTTTGTAATTGCTCTAGTAACTTCTTCGGAAGGAGCTAAAAATGATATGGTAGCAGGGTTTTTGGTACCTTCTACACCAAAAATAGTTCTTTGATCATGAAGGTTAAAACAAAACTGTGGATTGAATTCTTCTAAAACTGCTCTTAAAAGCTTGCTTTCTTTGGCAACCCTATTGACAGCATCTCTATTTAAATCTATATTATTTGCATTCACTCTTGTATATGCTTGAGAACCATCCGGATTTAGCATGGGTATTAAAACCAATGTGCATTCTTCTAATATCTTAGTAATAATAGCATCTGATGTATGTGTTATACAGTTTAAAAAATCAAATAATGCTTTTGTACCTGTACTTTCATTTCCGTGCATTTGAGACCATAACAATATTCTTTTAGTACCATTTCCAATTTTTAATTGCATGATTGGCCTATTTTCTTCTGATGTACCAACTTGAGAAACACGAAACTTAGATTCATGTTTAGAAAATAGTGTTTCGAGGTCTTCAAAAGTAACCCACTTACCAAACAAAGCATTTTCTTTCTGCGCTTCGTAAATACTTTGTAAAAATTTGATGGATAAAGAATTCATTATTTCCGATAATATTTATTTTTCAAAATTACACCATTTGTAAATGGTATCAAACTAAAAAAAATACAATTGTAAAATTGCGTTGTTTCACATTTGTAAACATTTAAAACGGACTTAAATATTACTTTTGTAAACTATTTACAAAAAAAACAATACCCGTATCAATCATATAAATTTGCCAAATAAATATTATTTATTAAATATATGTTAATCAGTATATTATAATATAAAATCAAAGTAATAATTTAATTTATTTTATTTTATTTTCCTATTATATATACTTATTCTTTGATGTTATTTTTAGATTATTTACATTTGTACAAAACAAACACATTACAATGGTAAACACTTTAAAATTTACTTCAAGACTAAAAAAAGTAATGGATTACCATCAAATAACTGCTTCTATGTTTGCAGATAAAATAGGGGTTCAACGCTCTAGTATTTCTCATATTCTTTCAGGAAGAAACAAACCAAGTTTGGATTTTATTTTAAAAGTGACTTCGGAATTTAGCGATGTTGACATATATTGGTTGCTTCATGGAAATGGTAGTTTTCCTAAAAATACTGAAAATACGTCCGCCTCTACTCCACCATTATTTGATTCAACATCTAATGATGGAAAAAAAATAGAAAGAATTGTAGTTTTTTATGCAGATGGTACCTTTGAGGAATATTTAAAATAGGTTTTAGATTTAGTTGAGGTATAAAAGATTGTAAATTATTGAAAATCCTATAACAACTTGGCCATTGCTTCTTTTATAATTTCTATATTTCTAATTTTATTGGCAGTGTTCTTCTTTTTTTGATCTTGAACCATCTTTCTCATTAAATTAATGACAACTTTATCAAAATTAAAGGATTTATACTGGGTTCCTTTTAAAACCATGTCATTTACTAGGTTTTGAATAGCTTCTGAGTTATTACTTTCAGAAATTTGCTTAAATGCCTTTTGATAAAGAGTTTTTGTAGCATCATCTCCTGTTAAAAACATTCCAGAAAGTAAACTTTTTGCAATGAAAGGCAATTCATTTTCATCTTTTTCTTCAATATAAATTCGCGTTAAAGGAGTTGCTAATATTTTTCTAATTTCATCTGGTAATTTTCGAGATCGATCAATTGCCAATTGCTTGTCTACATAATACATGGCTATTAAGGCTTTACCGATCACTGAATATGATTGACTTTCTAATGCTTTTATAAAAATTGGTTTTAATTCAGGATCTGTTAGTTTCCCTAAAGTTTCAATTGCTACAGCTTGCACCATAGTCTTTTTGTCAAAATTTGCTATTTCTTTTATTTTATCAATCGTATTTTTTTTTGAAAACTTATTAATCAAGTCTATCTTTTGTAGAGCAAGAATTCTAATTTTATAAGATTGATCATTCATTGCAGCTGCAACTGCATTAAAGGCCTTTTTTTCTTCTTGCTTTTTAGAAACTTCAATTAGAGCTTCTCTTTTGTGAGAATAGTTTTGAACATTTTCTAATTGAAAAATATAATCACTCAATACTTTGTTTTCATTTATCTCACAAAGGAGTACCCCGTCTGCATTTACTTGAATTAAAGTGGGTTGTTTTGAATACGGAAAAGTAAAAGAAGCATCTTTTGCATCAACAAAGACATGGTGTCTTATTTTTTTTCCATCTTCAAAAATGTCAATAGCAAAAGGAAATTTAAAAACAGTTGAATTTAATTGCAATAGATTTACAGTGACTTTTTTCTGAATGGTATTGTAATCATAAGAAACATCTATTTTTGGATGTCCTGAATTAAAATACCATTGGTTAAAAAACCAGTTTAAATCTTTTCCTGTAATATTCTCAAAAATTAATCGTAGTTGATGTACTTCGGCAGATTTGTATTTAAACTCTGTTAAATACGCCTTTAAACCCTCAAAGAAAGCAGTATCACCTATGTAATTTCGCAACATATGTAAAACAGTTCCCCCTTTATTATAACTTACCAAGTCAAACATATCTTCTTTGTCAGCATACTCAAAACGTACCAAATCTTTGTCGTTGTTTTGACCATTCAAATAGGCCTCATTCACCTCAAACAAGTGCATGCTTGCATTGGCTTTTCCATATTTATATTCTCTCCACAAATATTCACTATAATTTGCAAAAGATTCATTCAGAGTTAAATTAGACCAACTTTCTAATGTTACTAAATTTCCAAACCAGTGATGAAATAACTCATGAGCAATTGTATTTTCTTGACTATTTTCATCTATTAATTGCCCCGGTTTTTGATATGCTTGTTCTCCGTGAATTACTGCTGTTGTATTCTCCATCGCTCCCGAAACATAATCTCTTCCTACAATCTGACTGTACTTATTCCAAGGATATTCAACCCCTAATAAATTAGAGAAAAATTCCATCATTTCAGGTGTTAAACCAAAAATATCTTTTGCATAGGGTGCGTATTGTTTTTCAACATAATAATCTACTGGAATATTTTTATAAGAATCTTTTATAATTTCATACTCACCTATCCCCATAAAAAAAAGGTATGGCGCATGTTTTTGGTCCATTTTCCAATAATCTGTTCTGTTTGCTCCCTCTGTGATTTGATTGATTAGTTTGCCATTTGAAAGTGTTACAAATTTATTGGGAACAGTAATGTAAATTTCTTGAGTTGTTTTTTGATTTGGGGCGTCTATGGTAGGAAACCAACAACTACTTGCCTCTGTTTCTCCTTGAGTCCAGATTTGAGTTGGTTTTTTTTTATCGGAACCATCAGCATTGATAAAATAGAGTCCTTTTGCTTGTTTAATTGCGGCACTTCCCTTTTGCTTCACTTTTTCTGGACGTGCAGTATACTTTATATAAACCGTAAATTCTTCTTCTTTCTCATACTCTTTTGGCAACTTTATGAAGATCTTGAAATCATCGTAGTTGTATTCTAATTGTTGATTATTTGAAGAAACTTGGTGAATAATCATTGCTTTTGCATCTAGGGTGAATAGATTTGTTGCATAAAAATGAGGTTTTACAGTGATCCAAGCTTCACCATTTAGTTGCAGCAAAATTAAAATCAACTTTTAATTTTGTGTGAACTAAATCATGAATTTTCTCTCTCTCTGGTCTGTAAGTGTTATAAGTTTGAGAAAAACTCACAAAACGAAACATTAATAGTAGCAATAATAAAAACTTTTGAATCTTCATAAAAATCATTTACATGTGTTTCAAAAGTAAGAAATATATATGTTGATGCTGTTAACGACTCGTTAAATTCAAAAAGTAGACAAAAACAAAATTAAAAAGCCATAATTTTTAGAAAAATTAATTAAAAATAGCGCTAAATTGTTCTAAATTTAGGTTCTCAGTATCAAATTTCACAGTACTCATCATTTCAATAATTTTTGCTGGATTCATCTTATTCCCGAGCAACCTTGCAACTCCTACTCCTACGTTCTCTCCATAACCAAAGACGATTGCTTCATCAATAGAAGCTGTACTTCCTTTGTAAAAAATAGTTGCATACACCCCTTTTACCCTCATAGTCATTAAAGACTTATACTCTTTATTATCTTTAAAAATACTTTTTAGTTTCGCTTTTTCCTCATCATACATCTCTTCATTTCCTTTAATTGGAAGAGCAACAACACTTATTTTACGAATACTTTCTAAAGTTATTTTCACATCATCTGAAACGTCTTCTGATTTTAATTGTAAAAAACTGGTAGGAACATCTACAGCAATGAATCCTGTTTTTTCTTGACTTTCAACTAAATATTCTTGTAATGTTTTTTCATTTTTACAGGAACAAATCATTAAAAATAGGATTAAAAGTGAAAATATTTTAGTACTCTTTTTCATACTTTAGTTATTTTAATAAAAGCAGCTCTAACAGACACTTTAAAGGTTTTATTATTTATTTTGCACAAAGGTATCTGCTAATGTAGATATTTTATTGATATCTATAGTACCAGTTAATGAAACGATTACAGCTTCAAAAGCTTTGTTTGTTTTATTACTAAATCCCCTTATAAACATTAAAACCTCGTTTACATAATCTTTACTTTTTGAAGCTTTGACATAAATTTTAACACGAGAATCATCTTCCTTTATTCGCATTAACTGAGTTAAGTTTTCTTTTTGAATAGAAGTATTCACCATCCCTTCCATTTTGTTTGCAACCTCAGAATCATTCGTAGAAAACATTTTAAACTCTTTTAAATCTTGTATCATCTGAAAGACTTTCATTCCTTCATTGTCGTCTATTTTTAGATTTTTAAATTTTGATATCAATTCAAAAGCATCTTTCGTAACCACCACCATATCCACACCATTCAAATCTTCTAAAGAATCAAAATATGACTGTGCATTTGACATTATTGGTGCTATTATTAATGCAATTAATACTATTATTTTATTCATAACTGATGTATTTACTAGGTCTTACTTGTTTTTATTTTATTATTTTTTTTACAGTATTTTCATACCCATACAAGCTACTTACTGCTACTTCTCCTTTTTTAAGATTTAATGACAACAATCTTAAGCCTTTACTTATTTGCTCAAACTGTTTTTTTGCTTGATGTCTTTTATATGCTTGTTCACCAATAAATATTCCAAACAAAAGTAGTATGGTTGCTGCTATAGATAACCATTTAACGGTGCTTTTTTTAGATTTCTTAGATTCCAATTTGATTGTTTGTGCAAATGTTTCATCTTTGGTATTCGCAAAATAACTGAACAGATAGGCATACTCTTGAAGATGGGTGGGAACAACAGCTTCTTTAAAATATGTTCTCAACGTTTTTTCATCCTGCAAAGTAGTTTCTGCATTTAAATATTTTTCTACTAATTTCTCTATGTTAGCTAACTCCATAGTTGTGTTTTTTAATTAGTGCTTCTCGTATTGTTTTTCTAGCCCTAGATAATGCAACCCTTACTGCTACAGGTTTCATCGCTACCATTTTACATATTTCATCAAAATCATATTGTTCAATATCTCTCAACTGAATAATAATTTTTTGTTGTAACGGTAAGCTTTCAATCAATGTGTGAACTAGGTTTACACTGTCTTGATCTTCAACTTTTTTATCCAAAGGTGTTTCTTTTTCTTTATAATTTGTATGAACTAATGTTAGATTACTTGCCTGTTTAGACTTTAAACGATCATAACAATAATTTTTTGTCATCGTCATTGCAAATGCCTCAATATTGTTGTAATCAGAAATTTTCTCTTTGCTTTTCCATAATTTAAATAATAATTCTTGGGTAGCATCTTCAGCTTCTTCTCTCGAAATCAAAAGCCTTTTTGCTAATCTAAAGACCTTGTCTTTGAATGGCGAAACCATTTTTAAAAAGTCTGATTGATTCATTTTCAGGGGGTTATTTATTTCTATAAACTCATAACAGCTACTTTTATTTGATAAAGTTTATATTTATATAGACGAAGTAGAAAGTATGTTGTTACAAATATCTTAAAAATTAATACGAATTCTATTTATATTGCGTTTTTATTAGATTCATATTTATTCACATTTCATGAAAGAACTGACAAAAATATTCCTAGTCACAATCGTATTGACCCTATTTTTTAATTGTTCAAAAGACGATAATTTAATTCCGAAAGATATTGAAATTCAAGATTTTGTATGGAAAGGTATGAATGCCTATTATCTTTGGCAAGGTTCAAAACCTGATCTAGCAGATACACGATTTTCTACTCAATCTGAATTGAACGATTATTTAAATGGGTACAATAGTCCTGAAGAAATATTTGAATCATTGCTTTTTCAGCCAGGGGTTATAGATCGATTTTCATGGATTGTTGATGATTATATTGCTCTAGAAAATTCCTTTCAAGGAATTAACTTAACTACAGGAATGGATTTTAGGTTAAATCGTTACAGTAATAGTTCTTCAAATGTTTACGGATACATTAGATACATCATACCAAAGTCTAGTGCAGCAGAAAAATCTCTAGAACGTGGAATGATTTTTAATACTATAAACGGAACTCAACTTACAGACAGAAATTATCAAAATTTGTTATTTAACAGTGACATCAGTCTAAATATTGGTTTTGCTGATTTTAACAATGGTAATCCAACGGGAAATGGAACTACTATTTTGGTATCTAAACAACAAGTTGCTGAAAACCCTATTGCCAATTTTAAGGTTTTTACAGAGGGAACTCATAAAATTGGCTATTTACTTTACAACCAATTTTCTAGTTCATATGATGCTGAACTAAATAAGGTATTTAATTCATTTGATAGCGAAAATATAAATGAGTTGATTGTAGATTTAAGGTATAATGGTGGAGGTTCTGTTAGAACAGCTACCTATTTAGGCAGTATGATTACTGGACAATTTACAGGGCAGTTATATTCTAAAGAAGTATGGAATGCTAAAATTCAAGGAGCTTTCAATACCGAAAGATTTTTTAATTATTTTACCAATGAAATAAAAAAAACAGATGAAGACGGAACTATTATTCTTCAAGAATCCATAAACAGTTTAAACCTTTCTACTGTGTATTTTATAGTCTCAGGAAGCACAGCATCGGCATCAGAGTTGGTCATTAATTCTTTAAGACCGTATATAGATGTAAAAATAATTGGTACCACTACTGTAGGCAAACAAGTAGGTTCTGTTACTTTGTATGATTCTGATAATTTAACCAGAAATGGAGCAAATTTAAACCCTAATCATACCTATGCAATACAACCTATTGTTTTAGAAATTTCTAACAAAGACAATCAAAATGAACCAGATGGTTTTATTCCTGGGATTAGTTTACCGGGAATAGAAATCGAAGAAACACCCGGAAATATGGGAGTTTTAGGTGAACGTTCAGACCCATTATTAGACAGAACTATCCAATATATAACGACAGGTTTTAAAGGAATTTCAAAAAATGTTCCTCTAAAATTTTCTGAAATATATAATTCTAAATTAGGAACTCCTGCAAGAAATTCCATGTACTTGGAGTTAAAAAAATAAAAATTTACAAAAACGTATTTAAAACTAGGTTTTTTTAAACCCCTTTATTTAACCTGTTGTTTTCTAATCCGAGAGCAATTTCTTTATCCGTTAAAAAATCGGGTCTAAAATCACTCATTAATGCTTCTTTTTTAGATTTTGCATATTCATAACCCGAGTTCCACCATTTACCCATTAAAACTTGATCAAAAATTAAAGAATTTGTGGTTAATACCGTAGGAGTATAATATAAATTTAACTTAACACCTTTGCTTTTTGCAGCTAATTTACCAATAGTAATATTATGTCTTTCTACATTTGTTAACATAAAATCAAAAAGATCGAATAGCAATGAAAAAGGATTTTTTGCAGGCAATCTATTGAATTGAGTAATTTCAGTTTCTAAAATTATTGCGTCTATTTCGGTGGCTCCTCTAATAATTGCTTCCCTAATAGGCACCAAAGAACCAAAACCTCCATCAGCATATTGACAATTATTTTTTTCTAACAAACTCA
>ERZ1047472.1230-NODE-1230-length-20278-cov-8.841665_pt1 | contig 20278 bp, 26 predicted proteins | sample MGYA00383095_ERZ1047472 | MGnify/ENA primary metagenome ERZ1047472 (study PRJEB29581, sample SAMEA5548365) | metagenome | biome: marine; feature: coastal; material: water | depth 1 m | study: Short-term variability in the microbial, nano- and picoplankton... | reverse complement strand
TATGGGTTTATAAGACAAATAGAAAGCCCCAATTAAGGGACTCTCTAATAGTTTTATTTATGCTAAGTTATATTTAGCTGTGATCAACGCTTCTGGACGTAAGATTTTGCGTCCGTATAGATGCATACCACGGCAGATGTCAGCGAATGAATCTGGATCACGATATGTTTCTGTTTTGTTGATTTGCTCTGCAGTTGCTACAGCTGAGTCATGACCAGCTACGATAACACCGTAGTTAGTATTTTGGTTAGCTGTACCTGTTGTACCTGCACCAGTACCTACTGCTGGTAAGTTACTTGAAGTATATACACGGAAGCCGTGGAAGTTGTTCAAGACTAGACCATTACGTAATCCACCTGACTCACCAAAGTCTGCGTTAAACAAACGTGAATCTTCATCACGAAGGACTTCCATCATGATAGGATCAAGTACTAGCCATCTACCTGCAGTGTCTACTTGGTTCTGATCTAACAAACGACCCATACGTGAGATCAACATTGCTGGTGATACGTATGCTGTTGGTAGAGCAGTTGCTCCGGGTAAACGTGCGGCAACTGGGATCGAGTGATCTGCAGCTGATGCTGTAGTAATGTTTCCGAAATCGCTTTTTTTCAGCTTGTTAGCTGCAAGTAATTCGTCTGAACCAGCAGCTGTATTAGCTTTAGTTCCATTTACTGCGTCGTTTACTGCAGCTGCGTTAGCATGTAATGCAGACTGTTTATACCCACTTAAGTAGCCCAATACTTCTTGGTCATGCTGATCAGCCAAGCGGAAAGCCGCACGGTTTGTAGCCATGTCCATGAAATTAACATGGGAGTGTGCTTCTTCGATGTCGTCGATTTTAAATGCAAAGTAGTTTGCTTTATCTACAACAAGTGAAAAGTCTGCGTCAGCTAAATCTTGTGCAGCAATAGTTGTGCCACGCTTATACGCTGATACGCTTACTTCAGGTTCTTTGATAATTTTTACAGTGTCACCTTGCGATGCAATTTCACCGAAATAATCAGAGTTAGTGATGTCGCCACAAACTGTGGACTTGCGGAATGCAAGTTGTACTTTTTTAGAATAAATTACGGAACTAAAGTTACCATTCGGTAAGTTTGTATATCCGCTTGCTTTTGCAAATGCCATTATAATTCTCCTTGAATGTTTGGCTTATGATAGAGAGGTAAGTACGAGTTAAAGGTACATACCTCAACTCAGAGAAACTAAACGTGAAGCAAAGAGGCTGATGGTTTTCTAGGGTGCGTTATGATAACAGTCGGCCAACCATTATCTAAACGGGCCTGTACTTAATCAGGTAGTTCTTATTTGTAGTTTAAGTTTTATTGGTTGTAGGCAAGAGAGGTAGTCCACAAGGGAGGCTCTTGTTCCTGCCGATAGTTATACTTCAGATAAACATAATGTCAACACTTAACGTGCATTTCCTGAAATATCGTAGACAAATTTACCATTGCGCATAGCTTTGTTAATATTGTCTTGATTTTCTTCAAATTCTTTACTAGACATTTTTGCTACATCAGACTCACGGATTTGTCCATCAGCTTCATCAGCGTCTACTTTAGTCTTTGAAGTTCTACTAACCATAGAAGCTGCTGCCTTTTTACCAGCTTTCTTAGCTTCTTTAGTTAATCCTTTGTCAACCTTATATAGATCGATAACTCTAATTACAGAACGAGGGTCATCTGCATTTTCATAGACAGCATCTTGTACCCACTTAGGTTGTTCTTCTGCCCAGTCATGAAAACTATCTGACTCACGTATTGTAATAAAATCTGAATGAGATTCTAAGATAGTAACTTCTGCTGACTTACGCATAGTCTCATCATTCATTTTATCTAACTGTTGAAGTCTAGCTTCAGCTTTACTAAATAACTGTTGAGCTTTTTTAGCAGCTATAGTTTCTACTATACCAGCAATGTCAGGATGTTCAGATGCCCATGCTTCTATATCTTCATCAGATTTAGGTGGTATAATATTCTCACCCTTCATACGAGCTTCTAAGTCTTCAAACTTTTCTTGCCAATCTTTTTCTTTCTCAGACATATGACGACGAAGATCACCATATCTTTTCTTGAAGGACTTTTCTTCTCGACTTAGCCCTTCATCAGACTCCGATGCTTCGGCTTCCTCTTTGGTTTCTTCTTGTTTGGAACTACTTGCATCCGATACTTCGGTTGTCTCAGATCCTTCGCCATCGGATTCTTCTTCAATGGTTTCACCACGAGCCTCCGCCTCTAAACGTTCTATCTCTTTTTCTTCAGCTTCCATAGCTGCACGTTTTTTGCTATTGTTGTAACCTCGGTCTATAAATCCTGCAGACTTTGGTGTTTCTACTATATCTAATTCTGGCATATCCGTTATCCTTATGTTGGGGTCAGCAGTATCGCTGAGTAGCCTTATCGTTGTTTGGATACCTTATAGGTATTTATTTCTTTTTTGGTTTCTTCATTAATCCGCCTTTAGCAAAACCACCAGAACCACCTCTTGATATATTTTTAAGTGAGGCATTTACTTTATTTAGGTTTTTCTGGGTATCAGCTCTACCACCAACAGTAGCTCCTGAAGTTGTTTTTCTTCTTTTAGAGGAAGATACTATTTGTTGAGCTTGTCTTTGACCTTTTGAACTAGAACTTAAAGCTGCAGCAGCGGCTGCTTTGTCTCTTTCTTTTTGGGCTTGAGAAGCTTGATATTCTGCTTGAGCTTTTTCTTTTGCTTTTCTTTGTTCTTCTACAATTCTAGCAGCTTCTGCATCTTTCTTTCTTTGTGAAGAAGCTAGTGCAGCTTCTCTAAGTCTTGCATTGTTTTCTTCTATTGCAGCTTTAAGCTCGTCTTTCTTATACTGTGGCATGTTCTGTAAGTCAGCAACACTATGGAAACCATTACCTCTAGTTCCTTCCACATCATCAAGAAAACCTTTACCCATAATTTGATTTACTAATGTTATAGTATAACCTTCACCATTTTGGGTATCAGCAAAAGCTCTTTGATCCTCAGTCATATTAGCCTTATAAGACTCTCCAGCTTTTACTGCAGATTCAGCTCGAACAGAATCACCAATTAAGTTTGCTATGTTTTCCATAGCTTTAATTTTATTGATAGTTGCTTTTCTTTCCATCTTCTGACCGAGAACCATAGCTGGCCCCCATAATGGATTAGTTAATGCTACACCTTTAGCTAATTTACTTATTTTTTCTTGAGGTTTAGATAACTCTTTCATATAAGCATCAAAGTCTTCTGGGTTAGACCAATCAAGTTGTTCAGTAGCTTGTACTCTCCAACCTTTTTCAACGTAAGGTGTAGACATTTCAGTTCCGCCTATACCATCCATATTATCTTTATCTCTATTTTTAGTTTGTACTTCTTCTACAGGAGTTGTAGGCTCTAATTCAGGTACACAGCTATCTGATTCCTCATCATATACTGTACCTGGTGCACACACTGGAGTAGTTTTAATAGGTTTTTCTTCAGGAGATTTAGGTACACCTGGGCCTTGATAAAAGTAAGATCCACCTGGAATACCATACATAGAAGATATAGATGTTGGAGATAAAGAATAAGACTTTGATTGATCATCAGTCATATTCAAAGGTTTAACTTGATTTGATTTTATTGTAGTACCTAAACCTGTCATAGATAATGGATCTAAATAAGTACCTTCAGCAGCTTTAACAGGTTGTTGATTAGTTACTGGATTAGTTGTTTGAGCTGGAGCATTTTGTGCTTGCATTTGATTTGGTTGGTTAGTAGCTGGAGTACGATTAATAGTAATACCACGTTTAGCTAACTCATCCATAATCCCAGGATTGTTTTTAGTCATTTGCATAAACTGACCAATAACCTGATCTACACGAGTAGGATCATTGTATATAGTTTTAGGCATACCTCCAGCAGCAAAACCTACAGTTAATCCACCTTCGTTTAACTTCTGATTTACTAATGGATCATTCATTGCAGTGTAGGCCATCTTATCCATAAGACCACCATCAGCTACACCTGTTCTCATCATTTGTTCGAGACCAGCTAAGTCAGCTTCAGTCATACCTTTACTAGGTTCAACTGGTTCACCACCTATTCTACCATCTTGTTCCATTTCACGTAAGCCCATCTTGGCTTCCATTCTCATATCTTCAAACACTTTTACACCAAAGTATCTTACCACATCAGCAGGTACTACGTACTCACCTTCAGACAGTTGAGCTGGTATATCGTCACGAACTTCGCTAGCAAGAGAGCCTGAAGGTATTTCGTTACCTGATACAGGATCACGATCCATTCCGTCATCTGCAATGCCACCTTCTTCAAACATACTCATCTGTCTGTTCATTGTACTTCCACCTTTTGCCATTCCTAATTTTTCTTTTGTAGCACCACCATCTTTACTACGATTAATAGCTGCATCTACAGCAGATGGTATATCTTTATATCTTGGAAACTTAATACCTGTTTCTTTTTCGTATCTGTAAGCAGCATTCCATGCTTTATCACTATTATCTTTACCACCAAGAAAAACAGGTTCTTTAGTTTTCTTATCGTACCAAATAGTAGGTATATTCCAAGCTTTACCTTCAGGAGAAGGTTCAGAAGCTAAATACTCTGTAGCTTTCATACCACCAACAGTATCTATAGGTTCATGTTTTTTTGGATCAAAAGGTTCAATACCTAACTCTTTATCCATTAACTTGATCCCTTAACTGTTTCATCTTGCGTAAAGCAAATGCTTGTCCTTGTAATCTAAATAGTTCTTCTGCTCTACTAGACTGTTCCATTACTCTATGAACTTCTGCAATTCTTCTATCTACTTCTTCTAGAAAAGAATCCCATAATACTTTATCGTTTACTAAAGGCTTTAGGTTGTTCATGCAGCACCTTGTCCAGTGTTAGCTGAGAAGCCAGGTTCTCCTGGAGTAGGCACTGAGCCTGTTCCTATAGTACCACCACCAGCTCCTGTAGGATCTCCTGCCTGTGCACCTGCTGGTCCGCCTTGAGGCTGTCCTGGAGCTTCTGGTTGAGGCTCAGGAGGATTAGCTTCCTGCCACTTCTTAAGCATCTCTGCTTGTATCGTAGCATCAGACATAGAGTTGACTAGTTTATCAGGGTCAAGTTCCATAGACTTAGCTATCTCACGAATAATATAATCCATCTTAGCAAACGGAGCTAGTACTGGGTTTTGTACAACTTGTAAGAATTGCATCAATCTTTGGCTACGTACTTCATTAGCCATTAAGCTTTCTGTACCACGAGCCTTAACATCAAGATCACCCTTGATCTCTTCATCATAATCAAACTGCATGTTAAAGTTAAAAAATGCTTTAGCCATAGGGCCAAGTAAATAGTCATCTACATTCTTAACTACATTACGGATACTTCCGTTAGCCGCAGACATAAGCATTGAAATACCAGAAGCTGTACGACCTACACCTGACACACCTGTTTGACCATGTGCGAAAGAAGGAAAACCTGTTGATTCATCTGATAGTACACGAGCCTTGTCAAACATCTGCATGTTTTCATTAGAAACATTCGGAAACTTAGTTCCAAAGATGGCCTGTCCAGGTGCACCTCCCTGTCTCCTAAACACTTTGCCAGGGTAAACAGATAAGTCTTGGCCAGGAGTAAGGTTAGTTTCATCAACCTCTATGATCATATTACCAGATAAAGCTGCATTGTCAACAGCCATTCTCATAAATCCATTCATAAGAGTTTGAGTATCATCCATGTTCTCTGCAATACCTATACCAAATAAACTGTATGGACTTACTTCGTAAGGTACAGCATAGTATGGTATTAGTGTAGGTGTAAATGGATTCATTACTAGACGTAACACTTGACCATTACAAATCCAGATGTTTACTGAGACTTGATCTAAATCTTTAAGATCACTTGGGATATCCACATCATGTCCTTCTAGGACTTCTGTATCTACATTACCCCAGAACTCTAGGACTTCGTAACGTTCTGCTTTAGACTCGTTAGAGTCATCTTCCATGGCTTGTTCCCACCACTCTTTAGTATAGGACTCACCCATGTTTACTGCTGTATCTATAGCATTCTTACGAAAGAAAGGTCTACGTTTAAGTGCACGTATTTGAGTACGTGACATCTTATGACGTTCTATTACATACTCTGCTTCATCCATATTAGCTGCATCTGGATCAGGATAAAAATTCCATATAGATACAGATGAGGTCTGAGGTACTGTTTTAATTAGAGGTGTATATTCACCTTCTTCGTATTTAGGATATTCTTTATCTACAGCAAAAGGCCCCTTCATTACTCCTGTACCAAACAAGGCACATTCAAAGGCAGCAACTCTTAGTTGTTTGTTTGCATTAGACTCTTCTAACTGATCATGGATTTTCTTTTCCATTTTCTTTGCAGAGATCATAGCAGGGTGTATAGTAATCTCAGTAGCAGTCCTACCATTACCTTCTTCAAGAATATCAACTACAGGTGCTAGCTTACTTTTAGAACCTGCTAGACGTTCTTGTAAATCTATTACAGTTTCACCTGGACGTAACTTTATATCTTCTGAGCCAAACTCTTCTTTGGCTTTACGCATATCGTCATTAGACTCAAAGAAGACTGAATCAGCTACACCTTCAGGTAATGTAGTAGGGTCAACTGTAATAGGAAACTTACTATTACCAAACAATACATCTACTATTTGACCATAAGCAGCTAGTACTTTAGTCTTAGTAACTTTAACAAACACTCTAGACTTCTCTGTAGAAGTAAACTGGACATCTGGTCCATATAAACCACGATAATTACGATAGGCTTGTACCCAACGTTTCTCTTCGTTCTCACGGGCAGTGGAAGCTTTAGTATAATGATCTTGTACTAAACCAACTACAGTTCCTGCAAGTGGATCAGAATAATTATCTTCATCCATGTCTTCTATAGCATTAGCTTCTACTGAGTCCATTGCCATTTCATTTTCAAAGATTTCATCTTCTTCCATTGCTTTTCCTTAATAACCGAAAGTTGGGTCGCTGGCTTGAAAACCTGAGTTAGATGTAGGATCATAATCAAATAAACTACTTCTAGGTCTTGTCATAATTCCATACCTTAGTGCATCGTACAGGTGATCTTCAGCATGTGTATCTACGTCTTCTGGATTCTTTTTATCTAGTGGTATAGCTGGTAGTTGAGATATAGTATTAGAACATGTGTTAAAGAATACTAGTCTAGGTTCTTCTGTAAACTCATCAACCTGTAGTCTTCTATGTAATTCGTTCTTACCTGCTACACGAGATCCTCTTGATCTATCTGCTGGTCTCCACCTACATCCACGCATTATCATCTGTTCTGCTAGAGATGGTCCAGTATCACCACGTTTATGCCACAAGGAACTATCAAGCACACCATAACGTATTTTTTCGAACTGTTCAACATCTAATATCATATCTGCTAAATCAGTAGCAATAACTTTAGATACATACATCTCCCGATATACAATTAGTTGTTCATCAGGTGCTACTGCTATCCAAACAACTCCAGTGTAAGAACCATAACCATAGTCACATGCTCTAAACTTAGGCCAGTTATCAGGAATATCAAAGGGTTCAATTACATGTATTTGTCTGTTGAACTCTGGGAAGGCTGCACCTTCATTAATATCCCAATCACCTTCAAGTAACTGCCTTCGCTGATGCTCAGGTAACGACAGTAGATTTGCCTCGTACATACCATCGTCAGCTAAGTAAGGATTATCAAACAAAGTAGCAGGTATAAACCTACGTTTGAATAATGGTTCACCTTCTTTGCTATGACCTTTAGGCCACTCAATAACATCACCTGTTTCAGGATCTGTAGCCCAGAAAGCTTTATTAGGCACTTCAGGATCAATGAAAGTCTTCTTAACCCATTGATGACCTGGACCACCTGGGTTTGATGTAGCCCTCATGTGTAGAGGTAAACCCGATTGTTTGGTTGTACGTAACCTTGAACGCATATAGTTCCAAGGATACGGTGTAGGCCACTGCGTCATCTCGTCAAAGCCAATCCAATTAAAGGCCTGACCTTGATATCTCATTACATCATCATCTCTATCTAGGTATGACATCCATAATGTCGCACCTGATGGTGCAATCCAAGTCTTATCTCTTTCCATAAACTTAATCCCAGGTATTGCTTTGGGATATAGTTGTTTAGATACAGATATAAGCTCCCTTAACTCCTCTGTACTTCTACGTACTAACAACATAGTTGCATGAGGGTTGTTTAAGAAGCGTACAGGGTCAGCAATCATAGCATATGACTTGCCACCCCCAGCAGAACCACCATAAAGTACCTCTTGTTCTGTAGATGCTAGGAAATCTGTCTGAGGACCTTCATTAGGTTCAAAGATTATGTTCCTTGTAGCTTTTTCTACGTCAATCGGTGGTGATTTCACCTGCGCTGGTGCTAGTTCCTTTGGGGACTCTTGCACCGATACGTTGTCTTTCGAGCTTTTCCGCTTTTTCAGCGGCTTTTTTGTACTTTTCTGCATAGAAGCGTTGGATTGAAGCTTCTTTCTTACGTTTTTGTTCAAGTTTAACCCTCTGCATAAGACCCACATGAGAGATATAACGTTCTGAAGTAGCACTTAACCAATTAGAAACCTCACGTAGGCTATATTGCTTAAGATACTTCTTAGCTTGTTCAAATAATTCTAACTCTTCTGGGATTGGTAGTAGTATATCAGAGTCATTGGGGTCTTGTCTATAGCCAAATGGTATAACTCTACCTACTCTTACTACTGGTAGCCAATCAAACTCACCTTCAGCTTTTTCTGGCTTAGGTAACTGCCAAGTTTTACTAGTCTTCATCTGATTTAGGAGGTAATATAAACAAAGGACTCTCTGCCTTAACCTCGACCTTATCTGTTTTCACAAAGCCAGCTCGATCTAATAGATCTTTTGCAGCTGCCATCTTTTCTTTATTACCCAAGTCAGTTGGGTTTTCCATTACGTCTAGCATAGAGTATGCAGCTTGAGGACCACGAGTAGCTATAAGACTCTTAGTCCTTTCTGCAATCTCTGCTTCTAGAGTTTTCATTATACTAGCTGAAGATGTACCTTCGGCATACCCTGCAAGTTTGATTGCTTGCATGGTATTACCTCTGGCATCCCCAAATAATGCTTCAAGAAACATTTCTTGTTTTTCTGTAAGGTTACGAGCCATTCATTCTCCGTTTGATATCGTATCTTGCAATGCCGATATCTTTTAATTCTCTATCGGTTAAGTGTGTAAGTAACCACAAGTCTGCTCTAGCTTGCTGTGATCTTTGTATTGATTTGTTTAAGGCCTTTAGCCATTTTGAAAATGTTTTAAACATGTAAGTTCTCCAGTTGGTACTACAAACTATTTGTAGTTTACTGGAGACTAGTTTTACATAAGTAGTTATAACATACTACAGATAATAATGCAACCCCGTTATGCTTTAACAGGTATTACTTGTATTTGCCTTTTACACCAAACTTTTTCTTATGTTCAGCAATAGACTCTTCTTTTATACGAGTAGTATATAGTTTATCTTTAAATGTAAACGTTGCTTTCTTTGCCTTACGATTACGTTTAAATGCTGCACCAAAAGATTCATTACTTACTGGACCAGCAGCTGGTTTTTTTAAGTTAATACCCTTACCTTTTTCTATTTCTGTTTTAGAAACTTTAGATCTAGCTTTAGGTCTAGGGCTAAGTTTAACTTCAGCATCACCTTTTTTGACTTTCTTTTTGTCACCGATAGCCATTATTGTACCAGCAATACCAGAACCTAATCCTATTATTAACGGGAGATTAGACTGCCTACCTTTTGAAGTAGAAGTTTTGGAAGTCTTAGAACCTGGCTTAGTAGGTTTAGCACCCTTACCTTTAGAGTTAGAAGTCTTCGAAGTAGAGGTAGGCTTAGGAGCTGCATTAGCTTTAGAAGTTTTATTATTAGAAGTTTTAGAGTTCTTAGAAAGAGGTTTAACAGGTTTAGCGTTAGCTCCTTTATTTGTAGAAGTCTTTGAACTAGTAGATGGCTTAGGTGCTGCATTTGCCTTAGATCCTTTACTGGTAGAAGTCTTTGAAGTTTTTGAGGGTGGTTTAGTAGGTTTAGCTGCAGCTCCTTTATTTGTAGAAGTCTTAGAGTTTTTAGAACCTGGCTTAACAGGTTTAGCACCTGCTCCTTTGTTATCAGAAGTCTTAGAGTTTTTACTTAAAGGTTTAGTAGGTTTAGCTTGAGAACCTTTATTAGTAGAAGTCTTAGAGTTCTTAGAAAGAGGTTTTGGTAATTTAGCACCTTTACCTTTAAGGTTAGCTGTTCTAGAGTTTTTAATTAAACCTGCAACATTACCTGGAGTAGCATTTTTAATTACACCACCAGTTCGTTTCTTTGCTATTTGTTTAGCAGCATTTTCAGAAACCTTACGTGCTCCTGCAGCTATTAGTTTCTTACCTTGTGTTTTTATTATCGCACGTACTACTATGTTACCTAAAACATATAGACCATATCCTATCGGTACTGGCATTTATTTATCCCTTATAAGATGCGCCGCATTTAGCCATGCCGCCTTTGTTATAGCCCATTTTCTTAGCTACTTTAGGTGCAGCTTTCTTTAAGGCTTTCATACCTTTATTGGGTTTAGCCATACCGCCATGCATGTAACCAGATTTTTTCTTCATATCTGAATCTTTCATCATAGTGCCGTCAGGCATTTTGTGATAACCTTTTTTCATAGTAAGTCCGCCTTTCGAAGCTCTAAACTTTTTAGTTTTTTCTGCAATTTTCTTTGGTTGTTTAACAAATTGTTTTCCTGCCGCCGTGCCTTTGCGTTTAGCTGCACTAGTAGCTGCATATTCTTTTGGGGTTAAAGCTTCTCTTGCTTTTTTAGGGAGATAACGTTCTCCTGTTTTAGCACTAGGCTTACCACTTTTAGTTCCCCACTTTTCTTTAGTCCACTTCTTAAGTGACTTCTGAGAAGCTTTCATGACTTCCTATAACCTCCACCAGCTTTTTTATACTGTAAGGCTAGCATTTGAGCTTTACGTGCAGACCACTGACCTGCTTTACCACCTTTAGTACCTGCTTTAATTTTACTAAATAATCTCTTACGTAATGCAGGTTTAGTATAATTACCTGCTTCGTTTACTCTAGATTTTGATTTAGGTTTAGCCATTACCACTTAACCTTATCTGCCCAATAGGCTGCTGACATCTTGCCCTTCTTGATATTCTTGGCATGTCTAGACTTAAATGATTTTCTTTTCTTCTTCATCTTATCAGATTCACCAGACTTAGGTTTACCTGCTGTAGATGCACCCTGTTCTCCAAAACGAATAAGTTTATACTTGCCACCCTCTGATGCCATAACGACATGAGACTTAGTAGCATGATCAGGAGTACGTTTAGGTTTGTTTACGCCTTTAAGACCAAGGCGTTTCATGGTGGATTTGACTCGATCAGGTACTGCCATTAGATCATGTCCAATGCTTGTTCTAGTGTTTCTTTGTTTCGTCTAGTCCAACCACGACCAAATGTCTTAAAGGTATCTAAGCCTTCGTAGAAGCCTTGACGAACAGTATATACATAGTCAATAATAAACTTAGGATCTTTCTCCATGATAAGACCTAGTGTCTGTGGACCGATTGCTCCATCAGCTGTAGCTCCTACTGCACGTTGGATAGCTTTAGCTGGACGACCAGAACCTGAATTAACTGCCCAATCAAATGCACACCAGTCTACACCAGATGGTAGATGATCACCTTTAACCCTGTCCCAGTAATTCTTTTTGTAGATTGGCCCGACATCTGCTGGAGTTAGATCTCTCATCTCCTGCTCAGTAGATTCCCTGCCTATCCATTCATCATAGACTCTCTTAGTAACACCGAGGTTAGTCATACCACCAGGATCACTAGGATGATTAACGTATCCACCTTCATGATGTAATAACATCTCTAGGCATTTATCAAAGTTGTTTTTCATTATTTCTTCCCGAAGTATTTACTTACACCACGCATACCAATACTAGCACTAACAATTCCACCTAGTGAGTATTGATACCAATCAGGCATAATCTCTAAAGCAGTAAATCCTGCCTGTACAATTTCATTACCCCAATCACCACAGAAAGCTAAGATCAATGGTATTGAGAATAGTAAAGTAATCCATTCGTCTTTCCACGAGTTCTCTGTAGCTTTCATAGCTGCGATATCCCAGTCTATTTCACCTGTGGCTATCTTCATCTTGGTTTCAGCTTCAGCCTTCTTCACGGCTGTCTTGCCTTCGATCATTGTACCAGCTAGGTTAGCTACCTGGCCTATTAAGTTTAGTCCTAACATTATCCGTTATTTCCTTTAACTTCTTTCTTGCTCATGTTGGTTACTCCAAAGAATACACCAACTATACCAGCAACTGATAAAAAATAAATAGATGCCATTGATCCTATGATATCAGCAGCTTTATCTGCACCGATCATAGAACACAATAGAACAAGGAATGGATAGGCTAACATCCCTGCTAGACAAAACCATGCCATTCTTCTTTGAGCATCACGTTGTGCATCTTCATCATCTAATCGTCTACGTCGATCTTCTAATGCTAATGAATCCCATTCGGATTTATCAATAAGTCCATTACCATCTGTATCTGCATCTTGAAAATTAGTCATTGTTCCCAGTCTCTTTTACGCTTAGGATCTAGTACGTCTCTAGCTAATAGCTTACCTTCGAGGTACATACATCTTTCTATTCTGTCTAAGGTTTCCCAATTACCTGAATGTTGATAGTATGCTTCTCTAATGTAGAATACGTCTGATCTTGGTATATGAACCCTACGGAGTTTACCCTCGTTCTGATCAGCAAGTGCCTTATAGAACTCTTCGAGTACCCTCTCACTGGAATACATTTTAGGTTTGGACATGACTAGTTATACCTTTTAGAAACCCCGTGTCAACAACTAAAGTTGGGACGACAGAAATATCTCCATCTACTAAGAATCCTTATCGTTACTAGTATAGAGTAAGTATTGCTTATCGTTACTAGTAAGAGGGGTACTTTAAGTATACTTTAAGTATTTACTTATATTATTATTATTAGTAGATGATAATACTTATAGTTACTTTAAGTAACCTAAAGTATACTTTAAGTATATTATACCACATTATTAAACTTAGTCAATAGACAAATTGTAGCAGCCTACATATTTCTTGTCGTAGATACTTAAAGTTACTCAGATAATTCTTAACGGCGGCGGACTAACTACTATTAGGCTCTGAGAAGCTTAATAAGCCTCACTGAGGGGTTACATACTGTTGTCAGGTTAAGATATACCTGAAGACTACCTAAAGGCTCTCTATGGAGCTGTATAATGTATTAACATAATATTAAACATAATGGTCTAACATTATCTCCAATATCAATATAATGATAAAAAGGATAAGGTATACCCCAAGTTCTAGGATAATGTTATAATATAACATATTACATAATGTAGTTAACAGCTTTAAAAATACCCCCCGCTGTCATTGGCTATATACGCTACCTAGTACCCCCCGTCTGCCCCATGTCCCCCCTCTTTTGTTCTCCTTACGTTCTTATCAAGTAAATTATTATGCTTATCTCTATGCTAACCTATTGAAATCATTAGATTATTTATACAATTAAGAATTATTTAAATGAGATATATTATGAATTATGTTATGTTATACTATAACACTCACTCAACACCAATATTGAAGTACAACACTATACCATCTAATTAGTTTAATATTAAACCATACCCCTAGTAAATTATAATGATAGTATAATGCTAAACCATAAAGTAGTTCAACATTAAACTAATTATAATCTTCAATACATAATCCATTATATATAAATAAATATTAAATTTCTTTTCTTTTGTTTTCAATAGGTTAGAGGTTAATAAGTAAATAATTTTAATTTGTGATCACAAAAGGGATTGTTTTATTAAATTATATCATTATTTTGATACTTAGAAATTTATTATAAATATTTTCGGAGTGAGATTATATTTTAGATTTTAGTAGTTTTTTAAACTATGTGCTATTTTACATTTACCTAATCCAATAGGTTTTTTATTAAGGCTTCAGGGTCTTAATTTGGAAAGGTTGCAGATGCTTACGGCAAATATATCCAGAAATGGGTTAAGGGAATATTTATTTAATATTTACACTTAGAAGTCTAACTAGGAAAGCATCTTATAGATAAGTTAATTGCCTAGGCTACTCGGTTTTTTTAATCTCACAAATTAAAAGGCTTGGTATGATCCGAATAGAGAGAAAGCATTAAACGTACCTATATATAATAGGGGTCTTTAATGTTAGTAAAAGTAAAAGGGATATTCCTAAGGGAAAAGAATTAAACATCTATAGTTGGTGAAGGTATTAGACGACAGTCTTTCTTGATTGAACAAAATTGAAGATATTGACAGCAACTATTAATAAAATTTCAATCGGTTTTGCTAATTGGTTTTATTAGATGGTGTTTATTATAATTAAATTATTAATCATTTATGACAGCGGTTTTAATCACGCCGCTGTTATTGATGTTTAATGATAAGCATTAAGCAAAATCAAATAATATAAAAAGGAAAGAAATATTATGACAAATACAGTAGAAAAAATTGAAGTAAATTTTGGTCGTTCACTTGGTAATGGTGCTAATATGGGTAAATATACACTTGAAGCATTTAAAACAGTATTAGATAAAAGAGATACGACAATCTTAGTTGGTCTTTTAAACCAAGCTAAAAAACGAGATGATACACTTGCAGAACGTGCAATAAAATCCATGATCAATATAGTTTATGATGGTGCAACTATCAAAACTGAAAAGAACAAAAAGACTGGTAAGTCTCACACTAAAATTATTATCAAGGGATTGAAAGCTAATGAAAAAGCTATTGCTATCATGCAAGATTTGGTTGAAGCAAAAGTTTCGATGCGTGGTAGTAAATGGAAAGATGCTTTTACTACTAAAACAGTAAAAAAATCTGTACCATTAAACAAAAAATCTTTTGTTGATACTTGTTCAAAACGTACCGACGACGAACTTGAAGCAATGATAAAAATTATCAAGGCTACGTTAAAAAACAGAAACAATAATGTAACTCAAATTAAAAAGGCCGCTTAATATAAATGAATATCGAATAAGCACCCTATACAATCGTATGGGGTGTTTTTCCATGTTCAACTATAGGAAAGGAATAACATGAGTAAACAAAAAACCGTTAAAAAATTACCTTATACTAAAGATGAGTTAGTATTAATAGGTAAGTGGAATATTATTTGTATGGAATATGAATATGGTCTTAGTGCAGATGATACGGAAAATATACCCATAAATATTAATGAATTTATGTGGCTTAAAAAGAGAGGATTTGTGTAATATAAATGAATATCGAATAAGCACATCATGTTTTTACATGGTGTGTTTTTCCATGTTCAACTATATAGAAAGGGAATGAATATGAGTAGTAGACAAAGGCGTATTAACGCAGAAAATAGGGCAAATAGGAATGCAATATTTGCTATTGTTTTTCTTTTAATAATCACGTTTATTGTAGGCGTGATGGTGGGAGGTGAATTGTTATGATGAATTATGTTTTGTGTGGTTGGTATATGACCCAATTTGGGTTGAAGGTCTTTGAAGTTGAAGGTTTAGACCTAGAAGCATGTGTGGAACAAGTAAGCCATGACTCTGATGAATTTGGTCATACCTATATGGAATTAAATGGTGGTGTGGGTACGCCTGATTATGATGTTACATCTAAAGTTATTAAGATGGTGTGTGCATCATGAATAGGGATAGCTTTAATGAATGGTTAGATACATGTCCAACTGATGGTTGGCGTGTGGTGTCGGATACCTATGGCTTTATTCATGTGGCCTATGGTATAGATGAAGATCATGAATGGGTGGAGGAATCCTCATGGTCTCAATTTAAGTTGGCAACACTATGGTTTTTGTTTGGTGGTGTTGTGTCTTTGGGCGTGTTCAGTATGTTTATATCGTTCATGTCTTGGTGGTTAAATTAATAACGAAAGGAATAATATGACTAGTTTTATTATAGATTGGTGGAATTTGATAATGGATCATCAAAGAAATCCATTGTCTAACATCAAAGATTTGAGGGTAAGGCATTTGATTATGCAGATACTCGCATGGATGTGGTGTATTGTATTTACTGCAATGACAGGTACTTGGATGTATCTAGGTGTGAATATTTTATTCCATGCACTCTTATTGTGTGGTATCTTTATAACTGTATCAGTATTTGAAGCCGCTAAACGTAAGCCTCAAATCTTTTATACCTTACGAGGTGAGGGTGGAGAACACGAATAACTAAACGTAGTAATGAAAGGAATAGCTATGAGTTATGAAATTAGAATTGTGAATAGGGAGTTAGCTAATAACTCTCAATACATTCCAGAGAATGTAGAACACTTGGCATTGATACCTGATTATAAACCTATCAGTATACCTGATGATGATATGATCATTGAGTTCAATACGCCTACAGGTGCGTTCATCAAACTTGAGAACGTGAGGTTCAGGGTTAGCTTTGGACACGACCCACAGTCTAATGGCTTTGTGGTCAAGCGTATCTTGGATAGTGAACACAGTGACCCTGTATTGCAAGCATGGGGTGATTGGACGTTACCTGCAAGACACCCTGATAATGCTTTGCGTCAATGGTTGTTGGACAACATAGGGTATGTACATAATCCTACCTTAGAGACAAACTCTTTACCTCATAGGCTATCTTTGTTTGCACCTATACGTTCTAAGAGAAGGCATGGTTACATCAGTATCTATCAGAACAGTGACAAGTATATAGCTGATCTGCATACACCTATGAAGCCTGGGAAAGCTATGTCTACTATAGCACCAGAGCTAGACAACAAGGCTGTTGACATGCTAGTCACTAGGTTTCTTGATGCCTTTGCACACAGAGAGTACACAGTCAAAACGTCCAGTAAGCATGATGACTTTCGTAAGGTCTATACAGGTAAGATGGTGGGTACACAGAACATCAATACTACAGGTACTTACAAGTCACTAGCGGCTAGTTGTATGCGGTATACCTTTGATGATAATGATGGCCCAATGAACCTACCTATACATCCTACTGAGGTGTATGGTTCTGGTGATTTCAATATCATATGGGTTGAAGATGCTAGAGGTTTCATAGGTGGTCGTGTGGTTGTCTACATGAAGCATGAGTCAGGTGAGCCACAACCATCTTACATCTATGGGGCTTGTCAACAAGCATTGGACATGCTAAAAGATCATCTGGATAGTATAGATGCCTGTGACATTTATGACTCTGATTGGACAGGTGCTAAACTATCAGCTGTCAAAGACTATGATACTCAGGCTTATATCGGACCATACCTAGACCTAGAGCCTAGAGCATTGGATGTTTGTAGATTACCTGATGGCACTAAAGATAGTCAGGGTAATACTAACACTAAAGAATACCTAGTGATAGGTTGTGGTGGTGAGCTTGATGGCAATGGTTACTGTGGTGTATACAGTGACGAGACTAATCGTTGTTACAACTGTGAAGAAAATGTGCATGAAGATGATACACGTTACTCTGAATACACAGGTGAATCATATTGTGATTGTTGTTTTCAAGATGATCACTTCTACTGTGATTGGTCTGATGAGTACTACCATAATGATCAACACATATGCGTATGGTATACTACTAGTGAAGGTGCTAAAAGATACCATGATGTTGCAGAATGTTGCGATGGGTATACGTTCTGTGAACGTGAGGGTGAGTACTGGGATTCTGATGAGGTAATACATGTAGAGTCTGAGGGTTCATATATATCTCCACCAATGTTTGAGGAGAATTACTTCGTGTCTGATTGGGATGGAGAAGTATATCACAATACTCAAATGGTTAGTACTATTGAAGATGATACTGTATCTGAAGATGAGATAGATTATCACAACAATACTTCAAATGAATATAAATATGTAAGGAATGACTTCGGTATATACATGAAGTCTTATGAAAAGGAAAACAATAATGAGAAATAATCTAGTAGATATGTTGCAGTACATGCGACCTGAAGGTGCTAAGACACAGAAAGAATTTTGTCTTGAGTATCTCGAACCTGTGTTTGGTAAGCCTGACGAGTATGGTAATTACATACATCAAGTAGGTGTTAAGCCACGTCTATGCTTCACAGCACACCACGACACAGTACACAAGGCTGAGGGTATGCAGAAGGTTGTTGTTACTAACAATGTTATATCTGTAGCTGACCCTAAAGTATCAAGCTGTCTAGGTGCTGATTGTACTACAGGCATATGGCTTATACTCAAGATGATTGATGCAGGTGTAGAGGGTACATATGTAGTACATGCAGCTGAAGAGATTGGTTGTCAGGGTAGTAAGGCATTGGTGTATGACAATCCAGCTTGGCTTGACTATACTGATGCTGTTATATCTTTCGACAGGTATGGCACTAGGTCTGTGATCACACATCAGATGGGTATGCGTACTGCATCTAACAAGTTTGCACAGTCCTTTGCTACTGCACTCAGTATGCCACAGCTAGTAGCTGATGATGGTGGTTCTTATACAGACAGCAATGAGTATGCTCATGTAGTACCTGAGTGTACTAACATCAGTGTAGGTTACTACAATCAACACACAGTCAAAGAGACACAAGACATGTCTTATGCAGAGCTATTACTTAGTAGTCTAATACAAGCTGACTGGACAAAGATTGTCATTGATCGTGACCCTACAGTACAAGAGTGTATCTACACTAGGTATGCACTCAATGATGACTACTATTACTCTAGCAACCCTGATGCTACAGAAGAGCTTGTCAATCTAGTCTTAGATTATCCTGACAGGATTGCTGACATGCTTGCTACCTATGGTTACACCTCAGAAGAGGTCATGAAAGAGTGTAACATATCCCCTGACTACTTCGTCAATGACTATGTAGGTAGTCGTTACATGTGACACGTTGTCACGTAGGGTTGATTAATCCAAGATAATATGTATTTTATAGTACTTAAAGTATACTTAAGGTTACTTTAAGTTTACTATTAATATCTATTATTAATTAATAATAATACTTAAAGTAAGGAACAACATGAAGTATACAACTAAGACTAGTCGTAAGAATGGCGGTACGTCTTGGGTATTTAGACCACCTCAAGACGTAGTGTCAGCAGGTATAGTTAAGAGCCAGACATTTAGAGATGGTCGTACTGCAAGGGTAGAGATACCAAAACTATTAGATAAGATAGATGCCTTTCGTAAAGGTGAATTAGTATCAGGTGATATAGGTAGGCTATCTAACCTTAATCAAATAGTAGGTCACTACTTTAAAACTAAACACTTCAATTCTCTGTCGCCCAATACACAAGATGGGTACTCACACAATCTCAAACGTATATGTCTTACAGAAATATATGGTAAAGAGTTTGGTAGTTTTAGAATTGATAGGGTAACTACACCAGTCTGTACTGAAGCCTATGATACTTGGGAAGAAGATGTCAGTACCAATACTGCTAATGAATTTAGTAGGTCTCTATCTATGATCATGAACTACTGTCGTTCATTAGACATTGTTAACAACAACCCTGTTACTCATGTTAATAAGAGAACTCACGAGACACGTTCAACTACATGGACTAACGATCAGGTTGAGAAGTTCTGTGATGTAGCCTTCTCTGATTTTAAGTTTAGGAATATAGGTTTGTCTGTACTCATGGCTTATGAGTGGGCGCAACGACCTATTGATATCTATACTCTGAAGTGGGACAACATACATTTTGATATCAACATGGTAAAGATACGTCAGAGTAAACGTGGTGCTACTGTTGAGCTACCATTGGAAGAACCTTTAACATCTATGTTACTTGATCAGAAGAATGACTGGGGCTTCCAAGAATATGTAGTACCCTTTCAGAGACCCTCAGATGGGGCATACAGGCCGTTTAGCCATGCTTCTGCAGGTGTACTAGTCAGACACATCAAGAGGTTGTCAGGACTACCTCCTGAGCTACGTGTTGGTGATCTTAGAAAGACAGCCATCAACCAGATGATTGATAGTGAGATAGACCACCTTGCAATCATGTCTGTTACAGGGCATAAGAATGTGGCAAGTCTTAACCCATATGTTAAACACAATTTAAAAGCGGCTAAGTCCGCACTAAGTAGAAGGAGTAAGGAATAATGGATGTACAAGATAGATTAAAACTAGCTCACCTATCAGTTTGTAAAGCTGAGAATGAAAGAATGCGTGAGGT
>ERZ1047472.1221-NODE-1221-length-20372-cov-19.575331_pt1 | contig 20372 bp, 17 predicted proteins | sample MGYA00383095_ERZ1047472 | MGnify/ENA primary metagenome ERZ1047472 (study PRJEB29581, sample SAMEA5548365) | metagenome | biome: marine; feature: coastal; material: water | depth 1 m | study: Short-term variability in the microbial, nano- and picoplankton... | reverse complement strand
CCTGCCGCGTGCTCCATGAGAAAATCGTTAGAAGGATGATGCTTTGCCATAACTGTGCTGCCCTTAGTACCCCAGCTTTGCTAAGCGCGGGCTACCTACTGATTGTTTCAGGGAGTTACGCCCCAGCTCCACAATCGGTTTACTGCCTGTCCATTTGTACCTGAAGTTTTTGTATGGCGAGCCTCACTCGGGACTTCACGGTGCCCAGCGGCAAGTCGAGCTCGGCTGCCGCCTCAGAATGCGATTTACCTTCCATGTACACCTTGGCCAAAATTTGCGCCTGATCTGGGGGCAACTGTCCCATTAAACCTTTGATGCGATCTGAACCGCGTCGGGTATGGAGTACCGTAAAGGGCTCTTCTCCCTCGAGTTCGATGTTGAGGTCGTCTGCAGCCAGAGGCGTGTCGAACTTTTGCAGCCGGCGAAACATGTCGGTTCGGCAATTCCTAGCAATTGTATAAATCCAAGTGCTGGCAGCCGCTTTTTCTGGGTTGAAACCGCTCGCCTTTTGCCAAACCTTGAGCATAACTTCTTGAACAAGCTCGTCGGCATGGGCAGCGGATAGGCTCGATCCGGCTAGCGCAAACGCTTTGATCAGTGGTGCGAAATGCCGGAAAAACCGAGTGAAAGACGCTCTATCACTGCTCTTACCGATCAAGACTAGGCATTCGCTCCACTCATCGGTACGCCGTCCAGTCGGCACAGCCCACTTATTGGAACTGCGACCCGTTTCTGTCTCGCCATCATTTTTGTTTTCGACCATGCCGCACCGTAAAACTTGTGAAATTCTACCAGTCAGCATACACGAAGCTGCAACCATCACAACCACGCTGATCCGCGCCCCTACCAAAGACGTAATCTCTAAACGAATATTCTTTGGACTGTGGGTGACACGCTGGTGAAGGTTGCAATAATCGGGTCAGGCATTTCCGGCTTGGGCTGCGCGCACCGGCTGGCGGCTCTTAGGCATAATGTCGCTGTTTTTGAGGCGTCCGATCGCATTGGCGGCCATACCGCCACTTACGATGTGAAGCTGGGCGCAAGACGCTACGCCATAGACACCGGTTTTATCGTCTACAACGATCACACCTACCCCAATTTCATCGAACTTCTTGAAAGCTTGGGCGTTGCCACTCGCGCCACGGCCATGGGCTTTTCAGTCTCGGATGATACAACCGGGCTTGAATACGCCGGCAACAACCTAAACACCCTGTTTGCGCAGCGGCGTAACTTGGTCTCTCCCAAATTCCTCTCCATGGTGAGAGATATCTTGAGGTTCAATAAGGAATCAGTTGCCGATTTAGATGCCGGGCTACTAGCTACAGGCGAGTCCCTGGGCTGCTATCTCGAGAGACGGCGCTACAGCGAGGCTTTTTGTAAAGACTACTTGCTGGCGATGACATCTGCCATCTGGTCCGCTGATTTCTCAGACGCCCGAGATTTTCCAGTCGAATTCTTTATCCGATTTTTTCGAAATCATGGCCTTCTTCAGGTTGCTAACCGACCCCAGTGGCGAGTGATAGAAGGCGGCAGCCGCGAGTACATCCCACCACTTACCTTTGGCTTTGAAGACCGGATCTTCCTCAATCATCCCGTTCAACGTGTTGAACGAATCCCGGGAAGAGGCGTCCAGCTGCAGTTTAAAAACGGTTTAAGGCGCCAGTTTGATCAGGTTGTAATTGCCACCCACTCGGATCAAGCTCTCGCCATGCTGGCCGACCCATCGGCCAAAGAGCAGGCGATTCTTGGAGCCATACCCTACCGTGATAACGATGTTGTTCTGCATACTGACGATCGGGTTCTCCCCAGAAATCGTAAAACGTGGTCAAGTTGGAACTATCGCATGCGGCCAGGTAATGACAGGGCGGTGGTGACTTACAATATGAACATTTTGCAGGGAATCGAAGCGCCGGAGACATTCTGCGTAACCCTAAACGACACAGATTCCATCAACCCAGCCCGAATTCTCGGTCGGTTTAACTATGCCCATCCCCAATTCACCGTGGCTGGCGTGGAGGCGCAAGGGCGCTGGGAGGAGATCAATGGCGTTAACAACACTTGGTTCTGCGGTGCTTACTGGCGAAATGGCTTTCATGAAGACGGTCTAGTCAGTGGTCTCAGGGTCGCCGAGGCCTTGGCTGAGACGGATTCAATGGCCGCATGATCTCCAAGCTATATCGTGGCACGTTGTTTCACTGCCGCCACAGCCCCAAGCAACACCGTTTTTCCTACAAAGTATTTATGCCTCTAATACAGCTAGATGCGTTACCCGCGTTGACAGACAACATACCTTTTTGGTCAGCGAGACGCTGGGCGCCCGCAGCGTTTCGAAGGGAGGACTTCCTGGGTGACGCTCAAACCCCCCTCATTGAGGCCGTAACAAACTGCATCACTCTTGAGTGTGGTCCTCAGAACCTAGGCCCCATTTTTTTGCTGGCGAACTGGCGCTACTTCGGTATTCAGGCTAACCCTATCGCGTGCTATTTCTGCTACGCCCCCGACGGCCAAACACTGCGGTATATCGTTGCCGAGGTGACCAATACCCCTTGGGATGAACGTCAAAGCTACGTCATTCCCGTGGAGCACTCTCAGGGTAAAGTACACACCGAGTTTCAAAAGACCTTGCATGTCTCTCCTTTCAACCCTATGAACATGAAGTACCGCTGGTCGAGCAGCGCCCCGGGTGATCAGCTGGCCATCAAGCTAAGTGCTTTAGAGGGGACTGAAAAGGTTTTTGATGCCACGCTTTCTTTAGAAGCCCGTCCATTCACGGCGACCCATCTGAACTGGGCGCTTTGGGGGCTGCCATTTATGACACTTAAGGTCATTGCCGCTATTTATTGGCAAGCACTGAAACTTTGGGTAAAAGGGGTGCCGTTTCACCCTCATCCGAACCGGGGATAACCCCGTAATTTTGCTGAAGAGAACCATCGAGGTAACACCCAATGTCTGAATCCAGTGTGCGAAACATTGTAAAGCTGCCCACTCTCAGCCGAGCTGCTAAGCCCCAATTAGCCAGAGAGCTGCTGCTGCGCTTGTTTCGAAATATTCGCGTCGGCACGCTGACTCTGCACGACGGCGATGAGGTATTTGCCCTCGGCAATGATGACCGCCCCGAGGCACCCCATGCGCACGTTGATATTCATGACAACAGAACTTATTGGCGCATTCTTACGGGGGGGACAATAGCCTCCGGTGAGGCCTACATTGATGGCGAGTGGAGTAGCCGAGACCTGACTGAAGTGACACGCTTGTTCAGTGCCAACATGGAAACAATGATGGCAATGAAAGATAAGCAAAGCTGGATTATGCAATTAGGGTTAAAGCTTGCCCATTTTGGCAAACGAAACACGGAAACAGGGTCGAAAGAAAATATTGCCGCACATTACGACCTGGGTAATGATTTTTTTGAACTATTCCTAGATCCCACCATGATGTATTCGTCCGCGGCTTACCCCAATGCATCGGCAACTCTCGATGAAGCCGCGGTGCACAAACTCGACCTGATTTGCCAGTCATTGGAGTTAAAACCCGATGATGAGTTGATCGAGATAGGCACCGGGTGGGGTGGCATGGCCATGCATGCGGCCCAGCACTATGGCTGTAATGTCACCACAACGACAATATCTCAAGAGCAATATGAACACACCCTGCAAGCCGTGAAAGCTAGGGGTCTGGAAAATCAAATTACCGTGCTTTGCCAAGACTACCGTCAGCTCGAGGGCACCTTCGATAAACTCGTGTCCATTGAAATGATCGAAGCGGTGGGACATGAATTCTACGAGAGCTATTTCCGCTGCGTTAGTAAGCTGTTAAAGCCCACCGGCAAAGCGGTCATTCAGGCCATTACCATTCCCGATCAGCGCTATGACTTTGCCAGACAGTCCGTTGACTACATCAAGCGTTATATTTTTCCCGGAGGCTGCTTGCCGTCGTTAAGAGTTATTAGCGAAAACTTAGCCAACCACACTGACTTGCAAATCACCCAGCTACGCGACATCACCCTAGACTACGCACGCACCCTCGAAGCATGGCACCATAGCTTTTTGGAGCAAACTGAAAAGGTGAAAGAAATGGGCTTTGATGACCGGTTTATTCGTATGTGGCGGTTCTATCTCAGCTACTGTGAGGGCGGGTTCCGCGAGAGAATCATCGGCACCTTTCAAATCACCATGGCAAAACCCGGCTACCGTCCGGAATAGGCCATGCTACTTTCCCTTGTGCCCATTTTACTGCTGGTGGGTATGCTGGCAGGCGCAGTACAACTCTTTGGTTCAGATGCATCCTACGGGCCCAATCAAATCGTTCTTGTTATTGCCACGGGTATTGCAGCTCTTGTAGGGCTGCGCCGTGGCCTTCACTGGCCAGATATTCAAAAAGCACTAACTGACGGCATCCAGGTGGGTCTCGGGCCCATCCTTATTTTACTTGCTGTGGGTGCTCTCATCGGTAGTTGGATCCTAGCGGGTACGGTACCGGCCATGATTTATCACGGCGTCGCACTGCTCGATCCCGCGATCTTTTATGCCGCATCTGCCGTCATCTGTGCGCTAGCGTCGATAAGTATCGGCAGCTCTTGGACAGTGGCTGGAACCCTAGGCATTGGCCTTATTGGTATCGCTGAGAGCTTTGGCCTCTCGAGCGCGATGACCGCAGGGGCCATTATTTCCGGCGCCTATTTCGGCGATAAACTGTCGCCGCTGTCAGACACGACAAACCTGGCAGCAGCCTGTGCCGGTGTCGATTTGTTTCAACACATTCGCCATATGCTTTGGACCACGGTACCCGCATTTGCCGTGGCCCTTGCCTTTTTTCTACTGATGAACAGCGAGCAGGCCACTCGCCCACCCGAGGATATCGCTCAGCTTCGAACCGCTCTTGCTGCTGAATTCGATGTGGCTTGGTACAGCCTTTTACCCCTCTTAGGCATGCTAGTGCTTATTTTTTTACGAGTGCCGGCCTACCCCGCCATATTGCTGTCCACCGCCATCGGCATTGTTTTTGCGTTACTGGTTCAGCCTGAAGCCGTTCGTCGTTTTGGTGAGAGCCTCGACAGCAATGGACCTGCACCTATTTTGAGGGGGTTATGGACTGTATTGTTCGCCGGCTATACCGGCAGCAGCACGGATCCATCGCTCAATGAGCTGCTGAGCAAAGGGGGTATGGCGAGCATGCTCAATACGGTTTGGCTCATCGTCACTGCCCTGTCTTTTGGCGGTGTTCTTGAGCGAACAGGTATTTTGGCGCACTTGTTAGAGGCAGCACTTAAAAGGGTGCGCAATACGGGAGACTTAGTACTGGCCACGGTGACCGGAGGTGTTGTCACCAACGTCCTCGCAGCCGATCAATTTTTAGCTATTGCCTTACCCGGACGCATGTTTACGGTAGCCTATGACCAGCGTGGCTTGAGTCGACTCAACCTGTCTCGGTCCCTCGAAGACTCTGCCACATTGACATCGGTGCTCATCCCCTGGAATACCTGCGGCGCCTACATGAGTGCCACCCTGGGCGTTTTGACCCTAGAATATTTGCCCTTCGCTGTCTTTAATTATGTATGCCCGCTGATTGCCATTGCTCTTGGCTACCTAATGATTGCGCAAAAACCTGCCGATAAGGCAGCGCCAGCATGACCGTGCTCGATTGGGACTACCCCGCCCCACACGTTTACCCTGTGACAGTCAGCTCCGAGGATATCGATGCGCTATCCCACACCAATAACGGCGTGTACGTGTATTGGTGCGAGCAAGCCGCTTGGTCTCACACTCGCGACCTTGGACTCGGCGAAAATCAGTATCGAGCGCTGAATCGCGCAATGGCACTCACGCAGGCGGAATACCAGTATCTTCGCGCGACCCATGAAAGCGATGAACTTCAAGTCGGCACTTGGATAACCCGATGGGACCGAAAGTTGACTATGGAACGCCAGTTTCAAATCATTGATGTCAATAACGGAAAAACTGTGTTGCGCGCCAAACATCAGTTCGTCTGTATTGAAATCTCCACGGGCAAACCCCGTCGCCCGCCTCAGGAGTTCGTAGATCGATACGGGCCTGTGGTGCTTAGCCTTTAAAGCCCTTAACTGCGTGACCACGCAAAGCTCAAGACGGCATCTAAATCTTGCGCTCCCGTCTTTAATGCCAGTAATCGATCGACGCCCAAAGCGACACCTGCACAAGAGGGCAGGCCCGCCGATAGAGCCCCAAGCAACTGCTCGTCAGGACTGCGACTCCTTTGGCCACGCGTTTGACGCAAGCTGTTATCTGCGGCAAACCGCGCTCTGAGATCGGCGGCATCACCGCACTCCCAATAGCCATTGGCCAACTCGATACCATCCACATAGCATTCAAAACGAGCCCCACAGGGCTCTCCCATCACATCTATAATCTGTCGTGCCAAGGCGGCCTGAGATTCAGGATAATCAACGACTAAAACAATGCCCCAGCCTGCTATTTCAGGCTCCACGCAATGGCTCATCAACAAATCGAACAAATCATCTCGCTCAAGCTGCGATGGAATTTCCCCCAACCGGCGTGAGGCCAATTGCTCGAGATCCTCTCTAGAAGCACTGTGAGCACTGGTGCCCAGCACCTCCTGAAAGAGCGCTGACCATGACCAAACCTGCCACCCCGGGCGTTCCAGCACAGCCGCAACGAGCTCCCCAACCTCACGCGCCAGTTGATAGTGGTCGATACCCAGTCGGTACCATTCCAGCAACGTGTACTCGGGGTTATGACGAGCTCCCTGCTCCTCCAGCCGAAAGGCCTTACAAATCTGAAAAATATCGCCACTGCCCGCCGCTAACAGGCGTTTCATGGCGTATTCCGGAGAGGTCTGTAAAAACCGCGTTTCTGTGCCGCAGGGCACTTCAAAATTTTCTAAGGCAGGGTCTGACACTCCCGCACGACACAACAGTGGTGTCTCCACCTCCATGATGTGGTGCTGGGCAAAGTAATTTCTGAGATCCGCCAGCAAAGCCGCTCGCTGCCGCTGGACGGCATGATCAGCTCCCGGGCGCCAGGTTGTCACTGCTGCCGTTCAGCTCTTACTCGCGCGACTGACGTACTCTCCGGTGCGTGTATCAATCCGGATAGACTCACCCTGTGAGATAAACAAAGGAACGCGTACTACAGCACCTGTAGTCAGGGTAGCCGGCTTGGAGCCGCCCTGGGCAGTATCGCCTTTCAGGCCCGGGTCTGTTTCAGTAATCTCAAGCTCAATAAAGTTGGGCGGGCTCACGGTAATCGGTGCCCCGTTGTATAGGGTGACCTCATACTTTTCCTGCTCTCTCAACCATTTCTGCGTATCCCCCACGGCATCAGCACCGGCAGCATGCTGGTCGTAACTGACCGGATCCATGAAGTAAAAGAATTCACCATCGGTGTAGGAGTACTCAAGCTCCACATCAAGGACATCGGCGCCCTCAAGAGAGTCGCCAGACTTAAATGTGCGATCCCATACGCGGCCTGAACGCAAATTACGTAATTTCACGCGGTTAAATGCCTGGCCTTTACCCGGTTTCACAAACTCGTTTTCGAGAATGGAGCAAGGCTCACCATCGAGCATCACTTTTAGACCGGATTTAAATTCGTTGGTAGAAAAATTGGCCATAGGGCGCTCCTTACGTCAGTCGCCGCGAATCATACCGCAGCATTGCTCCGAGTTCAGCGCTCTTAATCACCGAGTTCGCTTCCAGCGCCCAGATAATATAAAACGCCATCGAGACCCGCGTGATTCAGCTGCACATCCACCTGCTTCTGAATGACGGGTTTAGCTGCGTACGCCACCCCGAGTCCAGCCGTCGTCAGCATCGGTAAATCATTGGCGCCGTCACCCACCGCTATAGTGTCAGCGAGATCAATATCTCGCCGCCTTGCAATTTCCACTAACGTTTCACGCTTGTAGTCACCATCAACAATGGGTAGCTGCACTTTTCCCGTCAACACTCCTCGATCGATCTCAAGGCCGTTAGCATGGACCTCATCAAAACCGAACTGCCGCTGTAAATATTGAGCAAACGGTATAAATCCACCCGACAAAATAGCGGTGTAAATGCCTCTGGCACGCAAAGTTAGGATCAACTCACCCACACCCTCGGTGATAGGCATAGCGTCCAAGATGCCATCGACAACAGCAGCATCTAGGCCCTTGAGCAACGCCACCCGCTCAATAAAGCTTGCTTGGAAATCGAGCTCACCTCGCATGGCACGGTCAGTGATGGCAGCGACTTGCTCACCGACTCCCGCGTACCTTGCAAGCTCATCGATGACCTCGCAACGAATCAACGTCGAGTCCATATCAAAGACCGCGAGGCGATACCGACGCACTCGCGAAGCCACTGTTTGTATCGCCCAGTCCATTGGTGCTTGAACTTCAAGCGCCCTGAGGGATTGTGTCAATGAATTCACATCCACACCCGCGGGCAAGGAGTAAACCCGGGCTGATCGTCGCTCCGCCAGTGATCGAGGTACGGCCAATGCTTTGACGTCGAGCGCTGTTACCGATAATGCCCGTAAGGCTTTATCGATAGGGGCAAAGGCATCGGCCTGACTACTGGTCGAGATAGCAGTCAATGCGTAGAGATTGTCAGTCATAGATTATTCCTTGGGGAGGACAAGCATAGCGCAGACGTGAGGTTTATACTGCGAGTTACTCAAAAGAAGGCCGAAAATAGTGCGCGCACTCACCATCGCTTTCCGCAGCTTACCGCTGCATCAGCAGCTAGCCGCAACCGCGTGTTTGTGCTGTCTCATTTCCAGTCTTGCATTGGTCGCGCTAGCCGCACAGTCCAGCAGTCACAGCCAAGCCAACCTGCAAAGCGAGTACGGGAAAGCTGTTGCCGAGCAATTAGCCCGGCGACTGGGTGTAGAGATGGCGACTGGTGACCGCCTGGGAATCGCCGGCGAGTTGAACAAACTTGCCGAACAGCAAAGTATCGTCGCAGCGAGAGCACTTGACGTCGATAAACGCGAACTTGCCGCGGTTGGGAAGCAACAATCCAGCAGTTTGGTCTTTCAGGCCCCGATTATGATTGCTGGGGATCAGGCGGGTATCGCGGAAGTTGCGCTCAACACAGCCGTTCGCGACAGCACCCAGTTTCGATTCGTGCTCAGCCTCTCTGGTCTGGCGATATTACTAAGCATTGCTGTGTACCTGACCACCCGAACTCTCGCTTTGCGAGTGGGTAAAAACTTACAAGCCGTAGCGGCAGAGCTGGGTGCTGTCGGAGATTCCCAAAAGGTAAGCACTAATGAGATCGAGGCGCTAAGAGAACGGGTTGCAGCACTGCCACTGGATTTATTGAGACCGCCCTCCGAAACGCAACAGGAGGGTAATCAGCACTATGTTGAAACCGCGATCCTTTTCATCCACTTCAGAAGCCTACCTGGTTACTTGGAAACAGTGGACGAAAGACGGCTGCAGCGCTATGTCGCTCATGTGCACCGAATGATCTATGGCGCGTCGGGCTTTTATAATGGTGAGCTGCAGGTCGTTCGCCAGTTCGGTATTGCCGTGTGGTTCACCGGTAAACACAAAATTGCCTCCCCGACGGTTCGGGCTGCAAGTAGCGCGTGGCTGATTCAACAGACCGCACCAAAGCTTGAGCAGCAACTCAGATTGTCGGTTGGCTTAGGGCTCGCCGTAGGCGACAGTGAACTTGGACGCGGCGATAGCGAAGACATTTATCCGGGGTTGTATACCCAAGCTGCTGTGGATGAGCTAGAGGCGTTAGCCCGCCAATCGGGGAACGAAATTCACCTGCTCGAATCTTTGATACAAGACGTCCAGCTGATCAACCGTGTCAGCATCAAAGAGGCTACAGCCGGACGCTATCAACTGGGGACATTTGCCGATGGCCATAGGGACCTGCTCGAGCGCCAACGCGAAATTTTGCTGCGGGCCCTGATTACCAATGAGCAGCCCGAAGAATAAGTTCAGACTTCAGTCTGCTCCTACCACGCCCACAGCAACTACCTTCTGAAAACCGTTAGGCAACTTATTGCCACGCCTTCCCCGCTCACCACGATAATGCTCGAGATCACTGAATTTGAGTTTCAAGTGGCGTTTACCCGCAGTAATTTGCAATACATTGCCAGCAACCAAAACGACCGCGCCCACCATTAATTCCTCGCGGGCAGCCGCCCTTGGGGTTGGAATACCAATGATTTTATTTCCCTTGCCGCGGGATAGCTCAGGAAGCTCTGAAAGCGGGAATACCAATAACCGACCTTCATTTGTCACAGCGGCAACCATTGCTGACTCGTCCGCGCTGCCAACACTGCCAGGCTGCAGTACGCCAGCACCCTTGGGCAATGATAAGACCGCTTTGCCCGCCTTATTTTTAGTTTGCAAATCAGCAAATCGTGCGACAAAACCATAGCCCGCATCACTAGCCAACAGAAAACGGTCTGCATCTACTCCTGTGAGTAAGGCCTCGAAAGTTGCCCCCGATGGAGGGTTTATGCGACCTGTCAATGGCTCACCCTGGCCACGAGCCGAAGGCAACTGGTGGCTGGGTAAACTGTATGACCGACCGGTGGAGTCAAAAACAACGGTGGGTTGGTTGCTTCGTCCTTTGGCCGCCAGTTTAAACGCATCTCCCGATTTATAGCTGAGCGATTCGGGGTCAATATCGTGGCCTTTGGCCGCTCTTATCCAACCCTTTTCAGAGAGAACAATGGTCAGTGGATCCGCCGTGGTCAGCTCCAATTCACTGAAAGCCTTGGCCTCTTCACGCTCGACAATAGGCGAACGACGCTCATCGCCATGGTCCTTGGCAACGGCCTCCAGTTCTTTTTTAATCAAGGTTTTCAGTCGCGCATCACTGCCCAACGTTTTTTCGAGATCATCACGCTCTTCAGCCAATTCATTTTGCTCGCCGCGAATTTTCATTTCCTCGAGCTTGGCAAGATTGCGCAACTTCAAATCGAGAATGGCGTCGGCCTGTATCTCAGTCAGCGCAAACCGTGCCATGAGCGCGGGGCGAGGCTCGTCTTCCTCACGAACGATGCGAATGACCTCATCAATATTCAAGTAAGCAACGAGGTAGCCCTCAAGAATATGTAGTCTCTTTAAGACTTTTTCTAACCGATGCTCCAAGCGACGGCGCACGGTGGTCCTGCGGAACTCCAACCATTCGAGCAAAATTGTCGCCAACGATTTCACGCCCGGACGACCGTCGATTCCTATCACATTAAGATTGACCCGATAGTTCCGCTCTAGATCGGTAGTCGCAAACAGATGACTCATCAACGCATCAAGATCAACTCTGTTTGAACGGGGCACTACTACGAATCGTGTTGGATGCTCATGATCAGACTCATCACGGAGGTCGCCAACCATTGGCAGCTTTCTGGCCTGCATTTGGGCGGCAATTTGTTCAAGGACTTTCGATCCAGAGACCTGATGCGGCAAGGCGTAAATCACCACGGCACCATCCTCGATCCGCCAAGCCGCGCGCATTTTAAGGGAGCCCCGACCGGTTTTATACATCGCACTAATTTCAGAGCGAGGCGTTATGATTTCGGCTTCAGTGGGAAAATCAGGACCTTGAATAATATCACTGAGATCTTCTAGGCCGGCCCGGGGCGCCTCTAACAAACGGATAGTTGCACTAACAACCTCCCGGAGGTTGTGCGGTGGGATATCAGTGGCCATCCCCACTGCAATCCCTGTTGTGCCGTTGAGCAACAGGTTCGGGACACGTGCCGGCAACACCATAGGCTCATCGAGAGTGCCGTCAAAGTTTGGTTGCCAATCAACAGTACCCTGTCCCAACTCAGCCAGGAGAATGTCAGCGTAGTGCGTGAGCCTAGATTCGGTGTAACGCATCGCTGCAAACGACTTAGGGTCGTCGGGTGATCCCCAGTTACCTTGACCATCGATTAAGGGATAGCGATAGCTGAAGTCCTGAGCCATAAGCACCATGGCTTCATAGGCGGCGCTGTCGCCATGGGGATGAAACTTGCCAATGACATCACCGACGGTACGCGCCGATTTTTTAAATTTAGCCGTAGCTTTCAGACCCAGCTCACTCATCGCATAAACGATACGTCGCTGGACGGGCTTGAGCCCATCCCCGATATTGGGAAGAGCGCGATCAAGAATGACGTACATCGAATAATCGAGGTAAGCCTTTTCGGCATAATCGCGTAACGATAGGGTTTCAGGGCTCGTTGCGCCCATTACCGGATCAGACATTAACTGGAACTCTCAGTATTTAAGTGACTAGGAATAAGTTTTACGGTTCTGACACACGTTGGCGCAATGCCACTACCTCTCCGTTCAGTGCCGTAATAGAGCGCGCCATGTCGACCAACAGGCCCTGCACAGCTTCTGGTCGTGTACGAATAATTTCAAAAAATCGGTCCTTGGGAACGCGCAACACCGAACAGCGTTCTAGAGCAGTTACGGTGGCATTCCTGTGCCCACTAGTCAGTGCCGCCATTGTGCCAAACAGCTCACCCGTGGCTATTCTGGCAACGGGCTGTTCATCTACCAACACCTGTGCAACCCCCGCCACCATTGAAAATACGTCATCAGCGGGGTCTCCCTGCTGAATAATGACCGCGCCGGGGGAATAAACCTCGGTGTCTCCCCTTAGCCCGGTTTGTCGCTGGATACTTAAACCACTCATTCGATACATGAGGGATTGTGTTTGGATGAGTGCCGCGAGCCACAGCCTTTGCCGAGCATCATCTGCACTGATCGCGCGGAGAAACGCCCCCTGCTCCCAAGTTCGGACGGTAGCACCCTCCTCCGAACCAAATTGAAGCGCTGTTACAGTGGCAGGAACTAGGGCGCTGTCGCCAAGCACAAGGTCGCCGGGTTCCAACACGCTCACCACAGTTTGTTCATGCATAACGGATACCAAACCCGACTCTACGCAGGCAATGGTGTTATCGGGGAGAGGGGTAAAGTAAACGGAACGACTGGCAGGTAAATCAACCGTACTCGATTCGATATCGAGCCCAGCAAATACGCCAGACAACGATTGTCTTGCCGCCCTGTTGAGGAGGTCGAAATCGTCCTGTACCTGTCCCATGGTCAGCATGATCTGCAGCCCTTTAATTCCTGTTCCACGGAATCCTAACCCGATAAACTACCCATGTCCCCGGAAAGGGCATTCCTTGACCAAAAAAACTGGCCACACTATGTCTAATACCCTTCAGTGGCGTTTTCGTCACTTCAATGTTTTCAGTGCATTAGAGTGGCACGCCATGCTGAACATGCGCAGCCGCATATTCGTTGTTGAGCAACGCTGTCCCTATCAGGATCCCGACGACATAGACCCACACTGTTGGCACCTTGAGGGTTTACTGGACGGGGAGCTCATCGCCAGCTTGAGGATTGCACCCCCAGGGGCAGTTTATGAGGAGGTGTCGATTGGCCGAGTCGCAGTGGCCCCCGACAACAGGGGTCAGTCACTAGGTCGCGAGCTAATGGTTAAAAGCATGGCCTACGCTCAAGACCTGTGGCCTAACCACGGCTTAAGAATTAGCGGTCAAGCGTACCTACAGGAGTTTTATCACGGCTTGGGTTTTACAACCGTAAAAGGCCCCTATCTCGAGGACGATCTACCCCACTTCGAAATGCTGCTCAGCTAGATCGGTCTTACCTGACCGATCTATGGCGCGTGGCCGACAAAAATATGTTCTCGCTTTAGGCTGCGCTGCGAGCTGCGCGCTTACGCTCGTGTTCGAGCAGCAGTTTCTTGCGCAGTCGAATGCTGTCAGGAGTCACTTCGACAAGCTCATCATCCTCAATAAACTCCAAAGCCTGCTCGAGACTATGTCGTACTGGAGACGTCAAAATTAGCGCTTCGTCTGTGCCTGAGGCCCTAACATTGGTCAGTTGCTTGGCTTTCGTCGGGTTAACAACCAAGTCGTTACCACGGCTATGCAGCCCAACAATCTGCCCCTCGTACACGTCCTTGTTGGGATCGACAAAAAGTCGACCTCGGTCCTGCAAGGTGTATAAAGCATAAGCTAGGGTTTTGCCTTTCACCATGGAAACCAGAACGCCGTTTACGCGTCCGCCCAACTCTGCACGTTTAACAGGGCCGTAATGATCAAAGACGTGAGTCATGATACCCGAGCCTGAAGTGAGGGTTAAAAACTGCGAACGAAATCCAATTAGCCCTCTTGCCGGAACAATAAACTCAAGGCGCACGCGTCCGTTACCGTCTATCACCAGGTTTTTCATTTCAGCCCTGCGCAGACCCAACTCCTCCATCACGCCACCCTGATGCTCTGACTCACAGTCAATCACCAGGTTTTCATAGGGCTCACAGAGCTCACCGTCGATTTCTTTTTGAATCACTTCGGGTCTCGAAACACCCAACTCAAAGCCTTCACGGCGCATGCTCTCTATCAGCACTGACAGGTGCAGCTCACCGCGACCAGATACCGAAAACTTGTCTGGAGAATCACCCTCTTCCACGCGCAGAGCCACGTTGTGTATGAGTTCCCGATCGAGACGCTCCCGGATATTACGTGAGGTCACGTACTTGCCTTCGAGTCCTGCAAAGGGCGAGTCATTGACCTGAAAGGTCATGCTGACCGTGGGTTCATCTACCGAGAGAGGCGGCAGTGGCTCTGGGGTATCCGGACTGCACAGCGTGTCAGAAATATTTAATGCCTCAATTCCGGTCACGCAAACGATGTCTCCAGCACCAGCTTCAGTCACTTCAACGCGCTCAAGGCCCTGATAACCCATAACCTGCAGGATTTTTCCGTTACGACTGTCGCCATTGCGATCAATAACAGCGACCTGCGTGTTGGGTGTTACCGAACCTCGGGTGATGCGTCCCACACCAATAACACCGACATAGCTGCTGTAGTCGAGCGCGGAAATTTGTAACTGCAGCGGGCCCGATGTGTCTACCGATGGTGGCGGCACTTTATCGACAATGGTTTGAAACAACGGCGCCATATCGGTGCCCATCGCTTCGTGCTCTTCACCTGAGATCCCGTTAAGGGCAGAGGCGTAAATAATAGGGAAGTCGAGCTGCTGCTCGTTGGCACCTAGGGAGTCAAAAAGATCGAAAACTTGGTCAACCACCCAATCAGGCCTGGCACCAGGACGATCGACCTTGTTAATGACCACAATGGGGTTAAGTCCGCGCTCAAATGCTTTGGAGGTCACAAAACGCGTCTGTGGCATGGGTCCGTCTACGGCATCAACCAGCAAAAGGACAGAATCCACCATAGATAGCACCCGCTCCACTTCGCCGCCGAAATCTGCGTGTCCGGGTGTGTCCACAATATTGATACGATAATCTTGCCAGCGGATCGCCGTATTCTTGGCAAGAATGGTAATGCCACGTTCTTTTTCCTGGTCGTTGGAATCCATAATCCGCTCGGTCCCTGCCGCTTTCCGGTCAAGGGTGCCGGACTGCTGTAGCAGACAATCCACGAGTGTTGTTTTGCCATGGTCTACGTGGGCGATGATGGCAATATTTCTCAGCTGGCTGATCACGCGGCGTGTCTCTCCAAGATAAGGGGGGTTGGGCGGCGCGGAGTCTACCAGAGGCTGCCGCACAACTGGTCTGCAATATTACGGTTACTGGCGAAAATAAGATCTGGCGCTGCTGAGGATCATTTGCCCATTTATGGGGCAAAAAATGCGCGATTTTAGTGCGTAGCGCACTTTTATAGTGCGGAGATGCCGATTACTTGGCATCCAAAAATCCTGCGCTTTAGATTATTTACTATAATTTTCAATGGCTTATATTTTTTTTAGCCGAGAAGACTCCTCTGGCATACACCTTGCACTATCCCACACCGTTGATTCATGGCATGGTGCATGCCCCAATCATCAAGCCTTGGGGCTCGTTAAAGCCCCCATTTAGATATTTCAAGGAGTTAGCCATGTCGGAGCGCACGCTCACCTTAATCAAAGACAATGATATTCGCTGGGTAGACCTGCGTTTCACCGATACCATGGGTAAAGAGCAACACGTCTCTATTCCCGCCACGGAGGTGGACGAGGATTTTTTCGAAGAGGGCAAGATGTTTGACGGCTCATCTATTTCCGGTTGGAAGGGCATCAACGAATCAGACATGATTTTGATGCCTGACGATGGCAGCTCAATTTTAGACCCCTTCACCGATGACGCGACCGTGATTCTCCGGTGCGACATTATTGAGCCAACAACGATGCAAGGCTACGAGCGTGATCCTCGCAGCGTCGCCAAGCGCGCGGAAGCCTACCTCACGTCGACAGGTATCGGCGACACCGCTTTTTTTGGCCCAGAGCCTGAATTTTTTGTCTTCGATGACATTAAATGGCACTCCGATATTAGTGGTGCCGGGTACAGCATCAATTCAGAAGAGGCGGCCTGGTCATCTTCAGCCCATTACGACGATGGCAACACCGGCCACCGGCCAAAAGTTAAAGGCGGTTACTTCCCTGTACCACCCGTGGACAGCCTCCACGATATACGCGCCGCCATGTGTTCAGCCATGGAGCAGATGGGCCTGGATGTAGAAGTACATCACCACGAAGTGGGCACAGCGGGTCAGTGCGAAATTGGCATCCGCTTCAACACGTTGGTTAAGAAAGCAGACGAAGTGCAGATCCTCAAGTACTGCGTTCACAACGTTGCCCATGCTTATGGCAAAACCGCTACCTTCATGCCCAAGCCTTTAGTCGGTGACAATGGCTCGGGAATGCACGTGCACCAATCGGTTGCCAAAGACGGCGACAACACCTTCGCCGGTGACGGTTACTCGGGGCTTTCCGAAACTGCGCTCTACTATATTGGCGGCATTATTAAGCACGCCAGAGCGCTGAATGCCTTTGCCAATGCGTCTACCAACAGCTACAAGCGACTGGTACCCGGTTTTGAAGCTCCGGTCATGCTGGCTTATTCAGCCCGTAATCGCTCTGCTTCTATCCGCATTCCTTACGAGCCATCACCACGAGGCAAGCGCGTTGAGGTCCGGTTCCCCGACCCTACAGCAAACCCTTATCTAGCCTTCGCTGCCATGCTGATGGCCGGCCTGGACGGCATCCAGAACAAAATTCATCCTGGCGAAGCGGCAGATAAGGACCTTTATGACCTGCCAGCAGAGGAAGCTAAGGCGATTCCAACGGTGGCTTCCAGTCTTGAAGTAGCACTCAACGCTCTCGATGAAGACCGCGACTTCCTAACACGAGGCGAAGTTTTCACCGACGATATGATTGATGCCTACATCGGTCTGAAGCGCGAGGAAATTCAGCGTTTAGACATGACAACTCACCCCGTTGAGTTCGACATGTACTACTCGCTTTAATAGTGCTCGAGAGTCCTTACGCCTTATTGGGGCGTGAGGACTCTACTTACTCTGATGCCGTAACCGGCATTCACGCTCTGGTTCAAAATGACCAATCAGTGCAAGCTGTTCTTGGGACAACCCTTGGAGCCGGATCAATGATCAAAATTGCCAAAGGATTAGGTGTCGCAACCATTGCGATTTCAGCGCTCAACACCCTGCCCCTTCAGGCAGAAATCTATAAATACACCGACAAAAATGGTAAATCTGTGTTCAGCGACAGGCCTCCAGCAGAAAGCCAGTCAGGCATAATCCAAGAAGTTGAGCTCAATCCTACCAACCTCTCAGAACCGCCCCCGAACATTCCAAAACCTATCAGGGAGCCCAGAGGCCCTGAGGCTCTGATAACGTACTCCACCATCATCACAAGTCCTAGCGAGGGCACAACCGTGCCTATGGGTCCCGGAGATTTTGGCGTGACCGCCCAATTCTCTCCCCCTCTGGAGGTTGACGAGTTCGCGCTCCTGGAAATCGATGGAGCAGCAATAGGTCAACCGCAGAAGGGTAATAGCTGGCAGCTTCGAAATGTTTATCGAGGGGAGCACCAAGTCACGATTAAGCGTCAGAACACGGAAGGGGAAGTGTTGGATGTATCGGCTCCGGTAACTGTTTATGTACTCAGGCCGTCCATAAGGTGAGCTCTATCAGTCAGTACAAGCAGGGTGCACCTCAAGTCGCCGCTCAGGATCAGATACTCGAAGCCCTGGCGACAGCCGTGATTATGCTCGATACCGAACTACGCATCGTTAGCTTGAATCCCGCCAGTGAAACCTTGCTACAGGCCTCCAGTGAGCGCACTCGGGGCGTACATTTTGATCGCCTGGTCAGCCTGAATCAGGACTGGCAAAACCTTCTTACCCAAGTACAAAGTGAAAATTTCCCCACGGTCAAACGTGAGATGCCGCTGTTACTTCACAGCGGCGCTCAGTACTGCGTGGACCTCATTATCAGCCCCCTACAAACTGCCGGTGGCAACCCTAGCCTTCTGTTAGAGCTCAACCCCGTAGACCGGCTCAATGCCATCAGTGAAGACGCACAACTCAGAGAAGCACAGGCCTCTATGCGCCAAGTCATCAAAGGTTTGGCCCACGAAGTAAAAAACCCACTGGGGGGCATTCGAGGAGCGGCTCAACTGCTGGCGCGGGAGTTAGGTGACGGGAAGCTCACAGAATACACCGACGTCATTATGGAAGAGGTGGATCGCTTACGCACCTTGGTAGACCGGATGCTCGGCCCAAGAGAGCGGCTGTTAACCCGCTTCATGAATATCCATGAAGTTCTTGAGCGCGTCAGGCAACTTACAGAAGCCGAATCTGGCGGCAAGGTTGTTATCGAACGGGACTACGATCCATCGCTGCCTGAATTCAAGGCAGACCCCGACCAACTGACCCAAGTCATATTAAACATCACGCGCAACGCCAGCCAAGCCATGTCGGGTCAAGGCACGATAACGCTTCGAAGTCGTGCCAAGCGCCAATATACCCTGGGTGGTAAACGCCACAAGTTGGTGTGTTGCCTAGACATTGTCGACGCAGGTCCGGGCATCCCCAGTGACCAATTGCACCAATTATTTCTACCGATGGTGACATCTAGCACCAAGGGCAATGGGCTGGGTTTATCGATCGCCCAGATGATCGCCAACAGACATGGTGGCCTTATCCAGTGCGAGAGCGAACCCGGCCATACCTGTTTTACCGTTTTATTACCGATGGAGACTTGAGACGTGTCTGAAGACCGAACAGTTTGGGTGGTTGATGACGATCGCTCCATACGCTGGGTTATGGAAAAGGCTTTAACTCAGGCAGGGCTTCTATGTCAGAGCTTTGAAACAGCAGAGGCCTTGCTAGACGCCATTGCATCAGGAGCCCCTGATGTTGTGATCAGTGATATTCGCATGCCGGGCATCGATGGCCTCGCGTTGCTGGGCGAATTGCGCGCTGAATACCCAGAGCTGCCGGTCATCATTACAACGGCGCACTCTGACCTCGACAGCGCCGTAGCCTCTTATGAAGAAGGTGCTTTTGAATACCTACCCAAGCCCTTCGATGTCGATGAAATTGTTGCGACCGTTATGCGCACCCCGACCATGCGCAAAGAACGAAGAGCCCCTGTTGCTGAACTACCCGATAAGCCCACTGAAATCATTGGTAATGCCCCAGCCATGCAAGAGGTGTTTCGAGCTATCGGCCGCCTCGCTCACAGCCAAATCACCGTCCTTATTAATGGCGAATCTGGCACCGGAAAAGAGCTGGTGGCACGGGCATTGCACCGGCACAGCCCCCGGAAAGAAGGGCCCTTTATTGCACTCAACATGGCGGCCATCCCAAGGGAGCTAATGGAATCAGAGCTATTCGGGCATGAAAAAGGCGCTTTCACGGGAGCATCGGCCAGACGAGTGGGTCGATTTGAGCAGGCTGACTCCGGAACGCTTTTTCTTGATGAAATCGGCGACATGCCAGCAGAAACTCAGACACGATTACTGCGTGTTCTAGCCGATGGCGAGTTTTTCCGAGTGGGGGGCGCGACCCCGGTGCAAGCTGATGTCAGAATTATCGCAGCCACCCATCAAAACCTAGAAAATCTCGTCGCAAACGGGCAGTTTCGAGAAGATCTATTTCACCGCCTTAACGTCATTAGGATTCACCTTCCTCGCCTTGCAGATCGGCAAGAAGATATCCCAAAGCTGATGCAATTCTTCCTGAGTAAGGCTGCCCAAGAACTCGGGGTGGAAGGAAAAGTATTGTCCACTTCAGCGTCACGCTACCTTTGCCAATTACCCTGGCCAGGCAACGTGAGACAACTTGAAAATACCTGCCGCTGGTTAACCGTGATGGCCGCGGGCCGTGAGATTCATCCAAGCGACCTGCCACCTGAATTACTAGAGCCCGCTCAAACCGCACGAACTCCCGACGCCGCAACATGGCAAGACGTGCTGGCGACTTGGGCGCAGCAGAGGCTTGCTGCGGGCGAGTCCAATGTTCTGCGGAAGGCGCTGCCAGAGTTCGAGCGCATAATGATTACCGCCGCCTTAGCTCATACCGGAGGCAAACGCGCTGA
>ERZ1047472.1219-NODE-1219-length-20393-cov-16.815911_pt1 | contig 20393 bp, 17 predicted proteins | sample MGYA00383095_ERZ1047472 | MGnify/ENA primary metagenome ERZ1047472 (study PRJEB29581, sample SAMEA5548365) | metagenome | biome: marine; feature: coastal; material: water | depth 1 m | study: Short-term variability in the microbial, nano- and picoplankton... | reverse complement strand
CATAGATCAATGCATCCGAAAAAGCATAATCAGCAGTCACGTCATCTAGCTCGTCAATGACCGAGCTCAACGCGTCCAGACCAACCAGTACCGCGAGCACTCCCAACGTAGCGCCCAAAACACTCCCGGCTAGATAACGATCAAACTGACCCATGTTTCTTCCCAAAAATCCCAAGGGAAAGAGATTCCCAATAAAGCAGGCAAACGGCAAACGCCGCAAAACACAGGTGTGTTAACAGCATTGCGCCGCCGCCACCGCCTGACTCCATGAAGGAGCGAGCCTGTGTGAGCGCTAAAAAGTAAACCAAAAACAATGCTAGTGCAGGCCCGAGGCGCGCATAACGCCCTCTGCGGGAGTCCGTTTTACTCAACGCTAAGGCGATAACAACGCTCACTGGCACCAAAAACGGTAGCGACAGTCGCCACCAAAGGGTAGCCCGCTTCCTAGGGTCATCACTGGTAACCAGTTCGGCGGTAGGCGTTGCGTCGATGCGCGTAGAAGCACGCAAGCTATCGCGCTTCTCAGGAATGAGTTCGCCAAACCGGCTAAATGCGACTGCCTCGTAGGCAGGTTCACCCGGCACTCCACTGTAACGAGTCCCACCACGCAACTCGAGGTAACGCCTGTTGGTGGTGGCGTCGGTTATTATTTCGGCTTCCTCGGCCAATGTGACTTGGGTGGCATCAGTACCCGATTGTTCCTCAACGACAAAAACATTGTGCATGACGCCGGCTTTATCAATGCGCTCAGTGTAGGTCACTAATTCACCCCCACGCTGGGACTTAAATCGCCCTGCGGCCATGAGTTGTAGACCCTCGGCATTCCGGGGGTTGTCCAAAAGTCGCTGTGCCCGAGCTGAACCCTCGGGCCCCAAATATAAGGTCAAAAGTGCAACGAGGCACATTATGAGGGCGCCAGGCACCAGCAAGTAACCCGCCAGCCGAGCTGGACTGGTTCCGCAAGCTTTAAGCACGACCATTTCACTCTCTGCGTACATTCGTCCAAGCGACAGCAGAATTCCGATAAAAAGCGCGAGCGGTAGGATTAATTCAAAAAAACTGGGCAGTTTGAACAGCATGACTGGCAGTAAAACGTCGGCAGATAGGCTGCCCATCGCCGCTTCCGCGAGATACTTTATAAAGCGGCCGCTAAAAACCACGAGAAAAAGAACAAAGGACACCGCCAGCGTGTGCGTGGCCACATCTCGGGTCAAATATACGAAAATGCGCATCAGTTAGTCATAAGGATCAATGGTTTGTGCTGAATATATTTTGTTACGGCGCCAGACACCATACACTATGCACCTCTACATCAATTTATTTGTCCTCTAATGGAGTTTTCATGTCCCAACCATCGTTCACGGCTCGCAAGGCCGCTAATCCTGCCAAGCTTTCTACCCCCTGCCTTGTGCTACCCATGTTTAAAGGTCAGAAGTTGGAGGGGTATCTTGCAGAATTGGATGCTCAATTGGCAGGTGCCATTAATCGCGCCTCAAAGCTTGGCGACTTTAGCGGCGAAACAGGCTCGTCCTTGGCACTTATGGGTAATGACCGTGTGCAGCGAATCCTCCTGCTAGGTTGCGGTGCCGAGGAAGACTTTGATCAGTCTGCTCGTAAAAAGCTAGCCCAGGCCGCAGGCAAAAATTTAGCCAGCACGAAGGCTCGTGAGGCACACATAGCCCTAGATGGCCTACCGCTGGCCGCCGAAGACAGCGCTCAGTTGCTGGAAACACTGGCGACCGAAATTTTATGGGCCTGCTATGTCTACAACGAAACATTAAGTCAACCGAAGAACATGCCAACTTTGGCAAAAGCCAGTGTCTCAGCGCCATCCGCTTTACCAATCGGGCAAGCAAAAAAGGCACTCAACTCAGGCGTGGCCATCGGTGAAGGCGTCAACTTTACCCGCCAACTGGGCAATCTACCCGCTAACATTTGTACGCCAACCTACCTCGCTAAGCAGGCAAGAGCATTAGGCCGAAAGCACGCCAAATTGACGGTAAAGGTTCTCGATGAAAAAAAGATGCGCGAGCTCGGTATGGGTTCACTCCTGTCCGTGGGACATGGCAGTGACGAGCCCTCGCAATTGATTGTCATGGAATACAAAGGCGGGAAAGCAAAGGAAGCGCCATATGCTCTCGTGGGGAAGGGAATCACCTTTGACACGGGCGGAATATCTCTCAAGCCAGGCGGGAAAATGGACGAGATGAAGTTTGATATGGGTGGTGCCAGTTCAGTCTTTGGTACAGTTCAGGCTGCGGTTAACTTGGACTTACCCATCAATCTAGTGGGCATAGTTGCTGCGGCTGAAAACATGCCCAGCGGTCGCGCCACTAAACCTGGGGACGTTGTCACAAGCATGAGTGGCCAAACCATCGAGATCCTCAATACCGATGCTGAAGGCCGTTTGGTGCTGTGTGACGCACTAACCTACGTTGAACGCTACAAGCCGAAAGAGGTCGTGGATATCGCGACCCTGACGGGCGCTATTATTGTGTCGCTGGGGCACGAGGCGAGCGGCATTTTCGCTAACGACGATGACTTGGCTGATGCGCTGCTGGCGGCTGGGCAACGCAGTCAAGATCGTGGCTGGAGAATGCCGATCTGGCAGGAATACCAAAAGCAGCTTGATTCAAGATTCGCAGATATGCAAAACATCGGTGCTGGTACCGCGGGAAGTGTTACTGCCGCGTGTTTTCTGGCACGGTTTACGGAGAAGTACAAATGGGCGCACTTAGATGTTGCGGGAACTTCATTTCTGAGTGCGCCGAAAGGAGCTACCGGAAGGCCAGTTCCCATGCTTGTCGAGTATCTGCGAGCCCGTGCTGGCGCATAATCTATGACTCGCGTCGACTTTTATGTGGTTGCAGACGCTAGCCCTGAGGCTCGTCTGCAGGTTGCTGCTCGACTTACAGAAAAAGCCCACCGTCAAGGGCATAGCCTGTTTATAAACACTGGCAGTGAGTCAGAAGCAGCGTTGTTGGACGAGCTTTTGTGGACATTCCGCCCCGGAAGCTTTATCCCACACCACTCACTGAAAGAGGGGTCTGAAGGGCCAGTAGTTCTTGGTTGGGGACAAGAGCCCAGCAGCCATGATGATGTCCTAATAAATCTTGCCCTCACCCCGCCCGCTTTTTTTTCTCGGTTTCAACGAGTCGCCGAACTAGTGACTCAAGAAGAAACCGCTTTAAAAGCTATGCGAGAGTCGTGGCGATTTTACAAGGATCGTGGCTATCCTCTGCAAAAACATGATCTTTGACGGCTTCACAGCGCCTACATTTTTAGTACCAAAATCGGAACAGCATTATGGAAAAGGTTTTTTCGCCCGGCGATATTGAAAAGCGATGGTATGACACCTGGGAGCAAAGTGGCTACTTTGCTCCTCAGGGCGGCGAGACCTCTTTTTCGATACCCATACCGCCACCGAACGTAACGGGTTCATTGCATATGGGTCATGGCTTTCAACAGGCCATCATGGATGCCCTCATCCGTTATCACCGAATGAAAGGGGCCGATACGCTCTGGCAGGTGGGCACCGATCACGCTGGAATTGCAACTCAAATGCTCGTCGAACGACAGCTAGAGGCCGACGGCATCAAGCGAGAGGATATTGGCAGAGACGCTTTTATCGACAAGGTTTGGGCTTGGAAAGAACAATCAGGCGGGACCATTACTCAGCAGCTCAGACGATTAGGGGCTTCAGCGGATTGGAGCCGTGAACGTTTTACTATGGATGAAGGTTTGTCCGATGCCGTTCAGCAGGTGTTCATCAAACTTTACAGCGAAGGTCTTATTTATCGTGGTCAACGTTTAGTTAACTGGGACCCAAAACTGCACACGGCAATATCAGACCTTGAAGTGGTGTCGGAAGAGGAACAAGGCTTCTTGTGGCACCTACGCTATCCTCTGAGTGATGGCTCTGGCCACCTCGTGGTCGCCACTACAAGGCCAGAGACCCTGTTAGGTGACGCAGCAGTCGCAGTTCATCCAGACGATGACCGCTACCAGGCGCTCATTGGCAAAACCGTGTCGTTACCGCTTTGCGACCGAGAAATTCCTATTATCGCCGATAACTATGTGGATCCTGAGTTCGGGACTGGTTGCGTCAAAATCACGCCTGCACATGACTTTAATGACTACGAGATGGGCCAGCGACACGACCTGCCCTTGCGCAATATCCTAACGCGAAATGCCTCAATTAGTGACGCCGCTCCAGCGGCTTACCAAGGTCTCGATCGCTACGCAGCCAGAGAACAGATCATTAAAGATCTTGATGCTCTGCAGCTACTCGAAAAAACCGAAGACCACCTGCTGAAGGTCCCACGAGGCGATCGCTCTGGTGTGGTTGTAGAGCCGTGGTTAACGCCGCAATGGTACGTGGATGCTAAAAAACTTGCGGGACCTGCTATCGCTGCCGTTGAAAATGAAACAATTAAGTTTGTGCCCAAACAATGGGAAAATACGTACTTCGCATGGATGCGCGACATTCAGGATTGGTGCATCAGCAGACAGCTCTGGTGGGGGCACCGAATCCCAGCTTGGTATGACAATGCGGGCAATGTGTATGTGGGTTCCGATGAAGCTTCAGTGCGAGCCAGCAACGAACTCGATGATACCGTCGAGCTCACGCAGGACAACGACGTTTTAGATACCTGGTTTTCTTCAGCTCTCTGGACGTTCTCTACCTTGGGCTGGCCTAATAAGACGCCCGAAATGGCGAAGTTTCACCCTACGTCGGTGCTTGTGACAGGGTTCGATATTATATTTTTTTGGGTCGCACGCATGATCATGATGTCGTTACATTTTTGTGACGAGGTGCCCTTCCACACTGTGTACGTTCACGGTCTGGTGAGAGACGGCGAAGGCCAAAAGATGTCGAAGTCCAAGGGAAATGTCATTGATCCCATAGATCTTATTGATGGCATAGATCTAAAAAGCCTAGAGGCCAAAAGAACGGCAGGAATGATGCAGCCACAGATGGCAGCGCGCATCGTCAAACAAACTCGCAAGCATTTCCCTGAGGGCATTCCTGGCTATGGCACCGATGCTTTGCGCTTTACCTTTTATTCTCTCGCTTCCACGGGTCGTGATATCAAGTTTGATATGCAGCGCATGGAGGGATACCGGAATTTCTGCAATAAACTTTGGAATGCTGCTCGGTATGTTTTGGGAAATTGCGAGGATCTCACACCATCGCCGTCTGCAACCGAACCCTCTTTGGCTGACCGATGGATTATGAGCCGACTAATCACGGCCGCGAAAGACTGCGAACAGGCGATTGAAAACTATCGCTTCGATCTGGCATCGCAAACCTTGTACGACTTTGTCTGGAACGAGTTTTGTGACTGGTATCTTGAACTTTCAAAGCCCATCCTTTGGGATGCGGAGGCAAATCCCGATCAGGCGACTGTGACGCGTCATACGCTGGTTACAACGCTTGAGAACATCCTCCGCCTTCTGCACCCCATGATGCCTTTTATCACAGAGGAAATTTGGCAAAGCATTGCGCCTCTGGCAGATAAGTCAGGAGACACCATTATGCTCCAACCTTGGCCTAACTTTGACGGTCAAGAATCTGATGCTGAGGCCGAGTCAGAAGTGGCATGGCTACAAGGTGTCATTGTTGCGATTCGCACCATTCGAGGAGAGGCACAGCTAGGGCCGGGCAAAGCGCTCGACATTCTGGTCCGCAACACGACAGATGATGATCAAAGGCGTTTTACTAACAACAAGGCCTATCTGCGCAAGCTGGCCCGTCTAGAGTCAATAACCTTTTTAAGCTCCGACGCTGAAGTGCCGCCGTCGCTGTCAGCTCTATGCGGCAACCTCGAAATATTGGTACCCATGGCTGGAGTTATCGACGTTGAAGCAGAGCGGGCTCGCCTCAATAAAGAACTGCAAAAGCAGCAGGGAGAGTTGACAAGAATTCAGGGGAAACTCTCAAATGCCAGCTTTGTCGACCGCGCCCCCGAAGCCGTGGTTGCCAATGAGCGACATAAACAACAGGCCGCTGAAGATGCAGTTCAAGCCATCACTACGCAACTGCAGCGTCTGGAGGGATTGCACTAATGACGCGATACTGGTAATAACGTCTTATAAAAATAAGGAGAGGCGTATGTCTGAGCGTCAAACCGGTGTTGTGAAGTGGTTCAACAATGCAAAAGGTTTTGGGTTCATTACGATGTCTGATCGTGATGAAGATATTTTTGTGCATTTCCGAGCAATTCAAGGAGATGGCTACCGCTCCCTGAACGAGGGAGATGCTGTTGAGTTTACCCTCGCAAAAGGCGACAAAGGGTTGCAGGCGGAAGAAGTTACTAAACCGTAGCACCAACAAGCGGTCAGGATTTGATAGACTTCGGCTCCTTTTTATAAACCGGAAGTCTCATGTCTACGCACCCACAAAAATTCAGTCTTGTTGGCAGGCTTGTCATCAACGATTTAATTGCCCTTGTCATCTATCTGATCACGGCGCAGTTCTTCCCTACCCATTGGATTCATCTTGCTGGGTTGGTCGTCTTGGCGGTTGCATGCGCTGTCATCGGCGACCTCAACATGCCGGCCCCTCGCGCCCCTAAAAAGCAAGCGAGCGCGCAGGAGAGCACCAACGAGGGAAATATCAAATGGTTTAATGCCACGAAAGGCTTTGGCTTTATTGTCGGCGACGATGGTGCTGAAGTATTTGTGCACTACCGAAATGTAGAAGGCCTAACCAAACGCGGTATTAAGCAGGGTCAGCGTGTCGCTTACTCAGTGCGGGCTAGTGACCGAGGTCCACAAGCCGAAGGCGTTAAGGCCGTATGACCGAGGCATTGAGTGAAGGGAAAAAAGTCCGTGTAACGGAGCGAAAGTTTCGCGGTGTGACACTGCCAACGGCCGGCCATAAAGTTATCAGAAGAGTGAAACGCGAGGGGCATGAGCCCTCCATACACGGCACTAAGCTGTGGCGATCCAGCTTTCTCATCATGGATTACCTCCACAAGCATCCACCCGAAAGTGCAAACGCGGTTTTAGATGCTGGGTGCGGCTGGGGCATTACGGGTATCTGGTGTGCAAAAAAATTGGGCGCTTCGGTTGTCTCACTTGACGCTGACCCTGCAGTCTTTCCCTATCTGAAAGCCGTAGCAGAACTCAACAAAGTCTCCACTACGCCATTAGTGCGACGCTTTGAGGCATTAAAGAAGCCTCAATTAGCCGATTTTGATCTTTTAGTGGCGGCGGATGTTTGTTTTTGGGACGATCTAGTCAAGCCGGTAGGTAAGTTAATTGATCGTGCGATTGATGCTGGAGTCGGTCAAATCGTTATCGCAGATCCAGAACGCCCCACCTTTCATGAAATGGCTGAGAAGGCGATTAATCGCCACGGAGGCGACCTCATTCACTGGTCACTCAAGGGCAAGCTAAAAGCCACTGGCGCGCTACTGGTAATCAATAACCAGTAGCCCAAAAATTTACCGCAATACTTCCACCCGCCAAGCGACAGGGGCCTCTACCGTCTCGCCCAGCTCAGACAAGGCGGGCCTAAAGCGCATACTTCGTAATTGCCGCCTAGCGAACCCTGTCAATTTCTCCTCGGATGGCTCAGGCGCAATCACGACAACATTTCTGAGATTACCCCGCTGGCTTACCTCCGCACTGACATTGAGGATCGCCCATTCACGGCTAAATCGATGATCGCGACTCAGTTTGGGAACTTCAGGCAAAGGTCCGGGTTTCGAAAAGTCTACACTCCCCTGCAGTTGTAGCTGCTGGTAAATCTGCATCGCTTGCGAGTGACGTCCCCGTAGCAGCAGCCAGTCAGCCTTGGCATGTAGCAACAATCCATCTTCGGGCAACAGCTTCAGTGCGCGATCGATTAAACCTCTCGCCGTTGACCCCAGCGTGCTTTCAACATTGCGAAGCCGATATTCTCCAGGCGACTGCTCTCGGTTCTGCTGAACGCCTTGCTGATAAGGGTTGGCATAGCGGTCTCGAGAAACGCCGAAACTATCGACCACCAAAGGATCCACATTAAAGTCGATTAAGTAGTAAAGCTTGAGGACTTCAAGACTGAACAACTTGCACCAGGGCTTCTGCCACTGAGAGCTCTCACAGACAGCGTCGGTCATCTCTTTACCGTGATTAACCACAAACAAAACATCGGATTCTTTACCTTGCCAAGGGCTGCTCGCGAGGATTTCACTCTGAACCGATAGCCATCGAATAGAGGCCTGCAAGCGCTGTTCCGACCAGGGCTCTGCGCCTCTGCCTAGTAACCGATAAAAGTAGTTAATCTGGCGCCCTACTTCAGCGGGATCTCCCTGATCGCGAAGTAGTTCAAGGATACCTTCGAGCAAGGGCAGCTGATCGGCACTACCCAATCCGCTGTTTATCCGCGTACTGTGGAGTGCCCATCGATAGAGTTCTAGCGCAGCGTCATTGGCCCCATATTCCTCCGCTTCACGCGCTGCCGCGGTCAAGGGCGCAGTCAATTCTGGGGAATAGGGTCCTACAACAGCCTCTAGCTTTTGAATCTGCTCGGCGGTTGCATCGAGACGGCGTCGCACGGTTAAGGGAGAAGCTTCTGTTGAGAGGGACCTGTCAATTACTGCTTCAGTAGGCCACAACACATGGATGCCCCAAGGCTGAGGCTCGCCAGCGAAGCCTAGAGAGTGCCAGAGGCTTGCCAGTGCAAAAAAAAACACCGTTGGCAGTGGTAGAGGGCTTCGCAATGGGGTGTCCAGAATCATGCTTTAAGTGTAAACCCTTCCGGCAAAAAAAAACCCGCCTGAAGGCGGGTTAAAAACTTAAAAGGACCTGAGTGAACCAGGATCGGAGCACAGGGCTCACCGATCGGCGGGGTCACATCAATGGTGCTATTGTGGCCTCGCCGGCACATAAATCAAATGTATTTGTTTTATCTTTTATATTCTTTTGTGGCATTATCATTCTCATGGACATTAAAAAGCTAGCAAAAGTCGACCTTAACCTATTGGTTTCTCTACAAATTCTTCTGGAGGAATGCAGCGTTTCAGCAGCGGCTAGACGTATGTCAATCACTCAGCCAGCGATGTCAAAAACTCTGGGACGCCTGAGAGACACATTTAATGACCCATTATTTGTACGCTCAAAACGCGGAATTCAACCGACGCCTAGAGCACAATCCATCGCCGCAGAGCTGCCCGCGCTGTTAGCAGCTACCGAGGCGCTCCTCGAGGCTGGCGATTTTTCACCGAACACCTATAAAGGTGAGATCACGATCGCAATCTCTGAATACGTGGGCCTTTCACTACTACCTCCGCTAACGGCGCGATTACAAAAAATTGCACCCGGGCTGAGCCTGCGAACCATTACGCGGGTGGAAGGTCAGCTCGATAAGCTTGCTGCAGGGGGGCTCGACTTCGCGGTCCAGCTCACTCGTTCTGACTATCCTGAAGAATTTCGCTTCCAATCATTGGGCGGGTCGCCACTGGCAGTGTTTGTGCGAGATGGTCACCCTTTAGCCAGCAAACCATTAACCCGTGAGCTCCTCACACAATACCCTGCCATCAGCCTATACGTGTCTGATCGCAATGATACTGAGCTACCTCTATCGCCTCATGCTCAGCTGCAAGCGGGTTCAGTTGCCATGCTTGAGACGTCGCATCTTCTCACGGCCCTGGAAATACTGAGAGAGACAGACTTCACTTTGGTCTGCCCTGCTTATTTAGCAAGGAATCAGGGGGCAACTCGGGACGTAGTTGCGCTGCCGCTGCCGCCGGAAGATGCGCAGTACGTTGACTATGCACTTGTAGCTCATCGACGAACTCAAGCCTCCCCTGCTCATCAGTGGTTGTGGAATGAAATCGTCGATACTGTCCGGGGCATGCGGTTACGTACTGTGCACCGCGGTTAAAAAACAGGAGTTATGTCGACACTGTTTGGGCCTTCGCTGTTTCTATGGGTAGCGAGAAGTGGCATAATTCCTCCGTCTTCTCCTGCTACTGTTCATGTCGAAACGCACACCCAAAAAAACCGTCCCAACATTTCAAACGCCTATCATTGAGACGCACTGTCATCTCGATTATCTGGCACAAGATACGATGGGCGATGAATTACAGGCTATTACCGATGCCGGTGTTGAGCGCATCGTTACTATCGCCGTCTCTACAGACAATTTAGCGACTGTCTTAAGTCTTTGCGATCAACATGAAAATATCTGGGGCACTCAGGGTATCCACCCCCACGAAGCTTCTTCGTGGAGCTCGTCTGTAGCCCAGTCAGTTGCGACGGGAGCTGCTCACCCCAAGGTCGTAGCTATCGGCGAGATCGGACTGGATTACTACTACGAGCATGCTTCTCCGCAAGCACAAACCCAAGCTTTTGAGGCGCAACTGGCACTCGCTGCCGAGCGCGACCTACCGGTTGTTATACACACCCGTGAGGCGGATGCCGACACGCGTGCAGTGTTAGAAAATCATGCCCCTTATTTGAGAAAAAAAGGTGTCATACACAGCTTTACCAGCTCTCAAGCGCTAGCTGACTACTGTTTATCCGAGGGGTTTTACCTCGGGTTTAATGGTATTTGCACCTTTAAGAATGCGGACAATGTGCGAGCTGTCATTGAAGCCACGCCAATAGACAGCCTTGTGCTCGAGACTGACGCGCCCTACCTAACACCCGTCCCCTACCGGGGGCGCGTTAATTCGCCCCGTTTTTTACCCCTTATCGCTGAGCAAATTGCAGAGATTAAAAATATGCCGGTTGAAGCTTTGTTGAAGGCCGCCAGGAGGAACAGCATGGCGTTGTTCTTCGCTAACCCATGAGTGAATTTGCGATTGGCCAACGTTGGGTGAGCCACGCCGACGTAGAGTTGGGACTAGGTATTGTGGTGGAGCTCGATGGGAGGCGCATCACGTTGCACTTCCCTGCAGTCGGTGAGGAACGCACCTACGCCACAGACCGGGCGCCACTAACCCGGCTCATTCTGGAAGGCGGTGATCGCTACCAACACATCAATGGGCAAGAATACGCAGTCCTTGAACGCCACGAGTCTGAGGGCATCTTGGCTTATCTCATTGAGGATGCCGATGGCCAACAAGAGCTGGTTTCTGAACTTGATATTGATCCCCACATACAACTGCGCTCCCCCAGAGACCGGCTGCTCAACAACCAGCTAGATAAGCTACTGGATTTTCAACTTCGTTACGAAACATTGAAGCAGCGCGCACATTTTTCAAAAAGCGCTGTCAGAGGCCTGCTTGGCGCGCGAACTTCCCTATTATCCCACCAGGTCTATATCGCGAGCGAAGTCGGTACCCGCATTGCCCCCCGAGTACTGCTGGCCGATGAAGTTGGCCTGGGTAAAACCATTGAAGCCGGCCTCATTTTGTCCCAGCAATTAGCCTCAGGACGGGCAACCCGAGCCCTTGTTCTTGTCCCTGACTCACTGATACATCAATGGCTGGTGGAAATGCTGCGACGGTTTAGTTTGGCATTTTCGCTGTTTGATGACGACCGCTTAAGTGACTTAGACATAGAAACCGCTTTTGAGTCAGAACAACTCATATTGTGCCCGTTTTCTCTGATGGGGCAGCATGAGGACGCGAGACACAGTGCACTTTCGGCGAGCTGGGATATGGTTATCGTCGATGAAGCCCATCATCTGAGCCGTCAAAGCCCTGAGGAAGAAACCTTATCAGACTTTGTTGAAGCCCTCGCAGGCCGCTGCAGCGGCCTGCTGTTGTTGACGGCCACTCCCGAACAAGCAGGGATAGAGAGCCACTTTGATCGGCTTCGATTGCTCGATCCTGATCGCTTTAGCGATTTGCCAACTTTCCTTGCCGAACAGGAGCAATTCGCACAGTGGAATCAGGTTATCGAACAACTCCAAGCAGGCGAGACCACGGTTAGCCTGCCGGCTGGTATCGATCAACAAGCCGACAGCAAATCGCAGATCAATCAGCTGCTTGACCGCTACGGTACGGGGCGTGTGTTATTTCGCAATACCCGAGCCTCCGTACCGGGATTCCCAAAGCGCAATCTGCACGCCTACCCCTTGGAGGCGCCGGAGCTCTATCAAGACAACCGCACTGCTTTGTTCCCGGAAATGTCCTTTCCAGAGGCCCAGTGGTTAGAACATGACCCTCGAGTGAGTTGGCTGGAGGCTCAACTTCGAGCGTTACGCCCGGAAAAAGTACTGGTAATTGCTGCAAACGCCACCACTGCCCTTGCTTTGGAGCAGCAACTTCACCTGCGTGCAGGCATTCGCTGTGCTGCCTTTCACGAGGGCCTTACCCTGTTTGAGCGGGATCGTGCAGCCGCCTATTTTGCCGATGAACACGGAGGGGCACAGGCGCTGATTTGCTCTGAGATTGGTAGCGAGGGGCGAAACTTTCAGTTTGCACATCATTTAATTTGTTTCGATTTACCCAAGAATCCGGACCTACTCGAACAACGCATTGGCCGTTTAGACCGAATTGGACAGGGCACAGATGTCGTCATTCATGTGCCCTTCATACGCAACACTGCTCAGGAAGTATTATTCAATTGGCACGACCAAGCCCTGTCGGCCTTTACCAGTAGCTGTGCCGTTGGCTACACGGTTCTCCAGCAGTTCCAAGGAACCCTAGATAACGCCCTAGCGAACCCCGATGCGCCCACCGAACACCTGTTAAGTGAGTCACTGGCACTGCGCACATCCCTAGAGATCAAAATGCGTGAGGGGCGTGATCGCTTACTGGAGTTAAACTCGCATAACGCTGAGCGCGGGTCAGAAATTATTGAAACCATTCAAACGGAAGAGACTCCCGAGCAAGTCCTTTCTTTTGCAGAACTTCTCTTCGACCGTATTGGCGTGAGTCAGGATTATCACTCTGAAACCACCCATTTGCTCAAACCTACTGAAATGCTGATTACCGGTGAGCTACCGGGACTTGACGAAGACGGCACGGTAGTTAGCTTTGACCGTGAAACGGCACTGGCGCGTGACGACGTGTTGTTTCTTACTCGCGAGCACCCCTTACTGCGAGAGGCGATGTCGGTTGTCTTGAGCAGTGAGCTAGGCAACTCAGCCCTCGGCACCGTAAAGCACCCCAAGATACCGGGCGGCACTGTGCTGCTCGAGTGTATATACAGCCTCGACTGCATGGCTCCAAGCCACTTAGAAATGGGCCGGTATGTCGATCAAACACCACTGCGCTTTGTCATTGATCCCAAGTGTATTGATCGAGGTCAGAACATGGGCCATCAAGTTATAAACCGTATGATTGGTCCAGTCGCCACTGCAACAGCTGCCAATGTTTTACGCAGAATCAGACCCCTACTTGAGGAGCAGCTGAAAGCCGCAGATAAGTTGGCAAAATCTGAGCTCGAGGCGAGAAAACGCACGGCCATAAACACGATCAATGAGCAGCTCGGTGCAGAGCAAAGTCGCCTGGTTTATTTGAGCAGCGTCAATCCCGGGGTCAAAGATTCTGAGATCGTCGAGCTAGAGGCACGCATAGCGGCCACCCTCGCTTCGGTGAACGACACTCAGGCAGTGAGCCAAGCCTTGCGAGTGGTCGTCGCTACTTGAGTAGCCCTAGACGCAGCCGTGAATCGACACAGGGCAGCGCTCAACGGGCCAGCAGCGTCACTTCAAGGGCGATACCAAATAGAGGACGTGTAAGCACGTTCTTGTAGGGTATCAGGTCTCTGCGTATCAACCTCGCCGCCTAGCGCGAGTTTGTCGAGTAAAGAATGTCGCGCCGTTGGTATTTGCAGCACACGCACGTAGTAAAAAGCGGACTGATCAGGGTCAAAATTCGGATCGCTCCAGGCTGCGGTTAAACGCCCCGCACCGACGCTGTTATCGACCACCCCCGTAGCCAGGTCAACGGTATTTTCAACGGGAAGCAAGGAGCCGTCAGTTTGCAGACGACCCTCCCCTGCCCAGGCGACGTTATAAACCTGCTCCTGTGTGCCGCCACCACTTTCCGTCCAGCCCTTGATCACTTGTATTCGGTCCAATGCTCCGGAAGCGGGATCTGCTAGTGCCTCAATCAATAGGGTTGGCGTTGCACCCTCTGCCGCTGTCATGAGTTCGCCTCCCATAGGTACGGCCTGCTCCAGTACGTTTGCAGGGAAGTCGGCTTCTTCGAGTGACTCTGCGCTCAAGTTCCAGCCACCATAAACTCTGACACCAATACGAGGGCCTGTCGTCGCGTAAACCTCACGGCGACGCATGGCAGCGACAATGCCTTCTCGCGTATTGTCCTCAGCCCAAACTGCAGCAAGCCCTGACGCCGACATAGCCCAGCCAAAGGGCCTTTGTGGCTCATCACCCCAGCCCGAACTCTTCTTGCTCGGAATGGAATCTGTCACAAACTTACCCTGAAAATTTGCCTCCTCAGCACTCGGCAGCGCTGTGTGACCATCAGTGGAGCCAATCACGCCAAATTGATAGGGGTTGATGCCTACGTCAGCCTCTAGGGTGAGACCACGACGCAGGGCCGATCGTACAAAATCCCCTGGCTGAGGCTGATATTCTGTCCACCACTTCTGGATGTAGAAGGGATAGTTTTCAAAGTCGGCAAACTCGTCTTCGGGGGAAAGGGAAGAGTGCGTTTCTGAATCACCTTTTATTTGAGTGATTTCTACAACAGGCTCCCAATAACGCCGCAGTTCTGCGTAGCGAGTGTCCATCTTATCTCCACGCAGGGACGTCAGGTCGAACATAATGCCCTTCGAGATATTGGAATTGTGGGGAATCGCTAAAAATGTGCCCCCTGTTGATTTCGCAGTGGACTCCAGCCATTCCCAGAGATCCTCGGGAAAAGAGCTGTTGTCTAGTCCGTAGGGCACGAAGGTTTGAGCTGTTTGCGCATCGATGTCACCAATGACCACGCGGTGGAGGTTGGCTCCACCGGGAATTGCGCTGTACTCCCATCCAATTAGCGCCGTAAAGTCCCCCGGGGCGTTGTGCGCATCAGCGGCGTCGGTAATGGCCTTCCATGCGTCGGCTTCTACGGCGGGCAAGTCTGGAATCCAACCCACATCTGCGTCCCAGTCCCTCGCGGCGGCTGCAAAATCATCGGTGGGCTCAGGTAGCACCCCAAGAAATAAATTACGGGCGGTTTGCTGGTCGACCGCGTCTCTTAAAATTGCCGTCGCGATCCAAGCCTTCGCAGAGTCGATCAAGGAAAGATCATCCCGAGTTACGCCGTCGTAGTAGACACTTCGAATCACGCCCATCAGTTCGGCATGGTCTGAAACAACCAAAAAATCCAACGGTGTTTCCAACTGAACTCGCCGCCCATCCCAGCCGTGAACAACCGGCGCGCCCTTGGCAAACCGATAAGCCATATCCGGTGTTGCGGTTAGATTATTATTGGCAAAAGCGTCCGATGAATAAGTCGTGTGCAGGTGGGTATCACCCCAAAGCAGCTGTCTATCTTCAGCTTGTGAGAAGCTGGCTAAGGTCACAGCGAGCAACCAAAGAGCCGCGTAAAGATTCTTTACAATCATTTTCGTTCCCCAAATATCACGACGAATTGCTGAGGCTAGAGGTGCTAAGGCGTATTACCGCCCCTTCCATGTATAGGCTTCTTTATTAAAAAAGGCAGCGATCGCATTAGGGCAGTCTTCACTTGAAATACAAAACTCCTGTAGGTCAGCCTCCTTGGTAATGGTGTCGCCCAAAGAAGAGGTAGCCGCGAAACGGAGCGCCTCTTTAGTGTACCGAAGCGCCAGTGGCGAGCGTCCCGCGAGGTTCTCGGCAAACTCCATGGCCTCCACCGCAAAATCAGCCTTATCGAACACCCTATTAGCCATTCCCCAATCCAATGCCTTTTGAGCTCCCAACTTTTCCCCAAGAGCCATCAATTCGAAAGCCCGCCGACTGCCAACAAGTTTTTGCAGTAGCCAGGTTGAACCGCCATCCGGGATTAATCCAATCGCGGAGAAGGGTTGATAGAGATAGGCGTCTTCAGCCATAACAACAAGATCACAGGCCATCGCATAACTGTAACTGATTCCCGCACAAGGCCCGTTGACCGCAGCGATCCAAACCTTAGGCGCCTCGGCTATGGACAGCACCCCGGGCTTAAACTCGTGAATGAGATCGTCCCGGGTTTGTGCGCCAATCATTAGATCAGCGCCTGCAGTGTCGTCGGCGAGATCAGCACCTGCACCAAAAGCCCTGCCCTCTCCCGTTAGAATGACGACACGAATGGCGTCGTTCATATTGATCTCACGAGCAGCGGCATAAAATTCACGGCGCATTTGACCATTCATTGCATTGAGACTATCGGGACGATTAAAGGCGACGCGGGCGACAGCGCCATGATGGGTTACGTTGATCGTTTCAAATTTTGACATTGTGCCCTCTCGGTTTTTGAAGCTTAAAAACTGCCTGCAGATGGTAACAATCGCCAGCCATTATTGCTTGCAGATCCTGACATTGGTTGAGCTCGCGCTCAAGAATACTGTGGCCTTGGGCAATCTCCACGAATTTCAGCGCAAGTCTCCAGAACAAGGCACTAAACAGCGGAATCATTCGAAGAAGCCACCAGAGCCTCGCCGCAATAACAGCACCTGTAACTGGCTCGACCTGCGCGAATCCGATTGTGTCGCGTACTCGAGACACTGTGATCTCTGCAGAGACAGTGATAAGCGTGTCGCCGCTGCCTTCGTACAGGCACCGCACTTAAGTCAGCAGTGTAGGTGGCACTTGGATTAGCGCCCATCGCAACCATCAGAGACTGCCATTCTGGTCCATGGGGTTTAACCTTGCGCCGTCCGAACTGCTGATGGATCGCATAATGTGCAACCTCATGAGGTACGGTATCCCGGAGGTGAAGCGCCATATCTGTCGCAAATACCCATGGATTGAAACGCAGCCATTGGCAGTGGCCCTTGTAGCAATACATGCCTGCGGTAGTACCCGAGAGATCAAGGCGCGCTTCTATAGGGCCCAGGGGGATTTCAAGTAACCGTTGAGCGCGTTCGATATCGTGACGCACTCGGGCTTGAATCTCCTGAGCCTGAACATCGCTCAGAGGCCCAAAAGACAATTAGTCAGCACTCTCAGGGTCCAACACGTCTTTCAGCTCGCGCTTTAAAAATTTGCCATTGGCGTTGCGAGGCAATGGCTCAGCTAAAAACCAGACATACCGCGGCACTTTGAAGGCAGCGATCCGGCTAGCCAGATGCTCACGCAAACTAGGTGCATCCAGCATTGCCGCTTCTTTAAGATGGATGGCTGCACCAACTTCTTCACCGAGGCGATCATCAGGCACCGCAAAGGCCACACACTCTAGGACCGCAGGGTGGTCAAAAATTGCGTTCTCCACCTCAGCACCGTAGATGTTCTCGCCTCCTCTGAGGATCATATCTTTGGCCCGATCAACCAAATACAGAAAGCCGTCCTCGTCAAAATAACCAATATCGCCCGTCTGTAGCCAACCCTCTATGATGGTTTCGGCGGTTGCCTCGGGACGATTGATATACCCTTTGATAACGGGCGTACCGCGCACGCAAACCTCGCCTACTTCGTTGGGCGCCAGTTTATTCCCGTCTGCATCGACGCATTTCCCTTCAAGGGTAGGCACCATAGGCCCGGCACTACTTGGACGCTCCAGGAAAATATCTCCAGCGATGTAGCTGATAATGCCACAGACCTCTGTCATCCCGTAGCCTTGCGCTGGCTTTGCACGCTTCGTTTCCGCAGCCACTTTACCCACTAGGTCGGGCTGCATAGCGGCTCCACCACCACCCATAGCGTTCAAGCTGCCCAGATCAAATTCGTCACGATCGGGGTGGGTTAGAATTTCACGACTCATCATGGGGACTGCACTCATCGTGGTGATCTGCTCAGCATCAATGAGGCGCATCGCTTCAACCGGGTCCCACTTATACATCAAGATAAACCGGCCGCCAGCGACAGTACCGGCCTGCATAATGCAATTGTTGGCCGTAACGTGAAAAAGCGGCGTCGCGATTAACGCGACAGGAGGCGGTGCTGATACAGGTGCCTCTAGCGTTTGGCCTGCTTCTAGGGCCCTATGTGACGCGTAGATGCCGCCCATAGCTGCGACGTTCAAAACATTGGCGACGCATCCGCGGTGGGTCAGCTGAGCTCCCTTGGGTCGCCCGGTAGTGCCCGAGGTGTAAAAGATGCAAGCTTCGCTGTCTGGGTCGATTTCCGCCGCGGGCAAATCGCCACCGGTGGCAACAGCCGACTGCCAAGGTGTCGTTGGTAACGAACAATCATCAGTTCTTACAGAGACCAACGCCATGTCAGGAAACTGTTCGCTGACCGTGGCAAAAGTGGCTAACCGCTGTTGGTCGCCGATTAACATTTTTGGCTGGGAATCATTCAGTGCATAGGCCATTTCATCAGCGACCCACCAAGCATTTAAGCCTACAACTACAGCGCCGATCGAGTTGATCGCCCAATGGGCAAGCATCCATTCGGGATAGTTGCGCATCGCTATGGCCACCCGATCGCCCGGAACAATACCTTGACCTACCAACCAATTGGCAAAGCCCGCCACACGCTCCGCCGCATCGCGGTAGGTCATGCGTTCATCAAGGTACACAAGATACTCAGCTTCACCGTGTCCGGTCGCCAACATCCACAGATCGCGCATGCTGTTTGGGGCGTTGACGTAACCCAGTAGTGACTGCCCCGCAACATCGACCTGCCCTACCTCCAATAGAGATCCGGGTTGAGTAACCAATTTTCTAGCCGCTTCATAACTTGCGATACTACTCATGGTCTGTCCTTATCGGGATTCTTAGTTAGGTTTTAAGCAGCCCCAGTTGGGTTGCGCGAGCAAGCATAACCACAGCATACTTGCCGATCAAATTTTTACTCACATTCGTCTGCTTCGGGGACGTTTTCGCGGTTGTAAGTCGGGGGTTGCACTTGAGCACACAAACATTAGATCTTTCAAAACTCAGTGATTGGCTAAAAGCGAACGTGTGTGACTTCAGTGGCTCGCTAACCGCCGAAAAGTTTGCCGGCGGACAGTCAAACCCAACCTTTAAAGTGACCGCAGGCGAACGTGAATTTGTGCTGAGGCGCAAGCCCCCGGGTCAGCTGCTAGCCTCAGCCCACGCGGTCGACCGAGAGTATCGGGTTATTTCCGCGCTGCAAAATAGCGATGTCCCGGTACCCGGCGCAGTAGCACTCTGCGAGGACGATGACATTATCGGGTCCATGTTCTACTTAATGGAGTTCATGGATGGCCGTGTTTTTTGGGACCCAGTGTTGCCCGAGCTCTCTAATGATGAACGCAGCGCGGCCTACGGCGATATGAATCGCGTTCTCGCGGCGATGCACAGCGTTGATATCGATGCTGTTGGGCTGAGCGATTACGGTCGACCAGGCAACTATTTTGAGCGGCAGGTAGGACGTTGGAGTAAGCAATATAGGGCGTCAGAAACTGAAACTGTCCCGGCAATGGAAACACTGATGGTCTGGCTTTCAGAAAACATGCCTGCCGACGACGGTCGAGTAGCGCTAGTTCATGGTGATTATCGGTTGGATAACGTCATGTTTCATCCTACTGAACCCAAAATCATCGCGGTGCTCGATTGGGAGCTCAGTACTTTGGGCAACCCCATCGCTGACCTCGCCTATCAGGTTATGGCTTGGCAGCTTCCCCGTGATGCCGGCATCACCGGCTTGGGCGGCATAGATCGCAAACCCCTAAGTATTCCAGAGGACAGCAGCTACGTCAGACGCTACTGCGAGCGCACCGGGCGTGATGAAATTCAGCATTGGAATTTTTATTTGGCGTTTTGCTTTTTCCGCCTCGCAGCGATCGTTCAAGGGGTAAAAAAGCGCGCCCTCGACGGCACGGCTTCGAGTGCCGAAGCAGAGAGCCGCGGCAACCTTGTGCTCCCCCTCGCTGAACTGGGGATGTCATACATTAAAGACTAAATGCCAGAACGTTAGTGCGTCACTCTCAGGCTTTTTTGCGCCACTGCTGCTGCTCCAGCTTTGCTTGATGACTTACGGCCTTGCCTAGGCTTGATTTTTGCGACAGTTTCATCTGGCACATGATCAAGCTTCGCACGCTGAGCACGTGTTGCGGCTGGTCTTCGGCGAGAAGACCGAGGCCGCCTTACCGCCACAGGATCTGGACGTAAATCACCATATTCAAAGCGGTAAAGAATATCTTCCAAGGTCCGAGATATTTGCGTGCAGCGCCGAATAGCCTCGACCTTTTCGTAGCAAGCATGCTCACCATGATGGGTCAGCCGAAGCAGTTCCTCTTCATTGAGATGAGAAAGCAAACGTAACGGATTCGCAAGCCGGAAGCTGGGCATAATGTTGATGTCCCCGGTGTACTCTTGATCCATGAGTGCGTGCAAGCCGTGGAGCATCATGTTGAACCTAGGCCAGTTATCACCGCGCTTTTGTGCCAAGCCGCGGTAAAAATTAA
>ERZ1047472.1217-NODE-1217-length-20399-cov-6.322945_pt1 | contig 20399 bp, 23 predicted proteins | sample MGYA00383095_ERZ1047472 | MGnify/ENA primary metagenome ERZ1047472 (study PRJEB29581, sample SAMEA5548365) | metagenome | biome: marine; feature: coastal; material: water | depth 1 m | study: Short-term variability in the microbial, nano- and picoplankton... | reverse complement strand
GGAATGGCGCCAATGCGTTCGCATTTATACCATCTATTCAGAACATTGAAAACTGGTCGTAAAGTTACCTATTGGTATGGAGGACGTTCTAAACGTGAATTGTTTTATTTAGATCACTTTGAACAACTCGAAAAAGAATTTCCTAATTTCAAGTTTTACTTAGCATTATCTGAACCTATGGAAGAAGATAACTGGAAAGTAAAAGATGGCATTGAAGGCGAAGGAGACGGTTTTGTTGGGTTTATTCACAACTGTGTAATCGATAATTATTTAAGTCATCACGAGTCACCAGAAGATATCGAGCTTTATTTCTGTGGACCACCATTAATGAATCAAGCGGTTCAAAAAATGGGTGAAGATTATGGAATTCCAGATGAACACATCCGATTTGATGATTTTGGAGGGTAATCAATCCTAAATTTTTTATTAATGAAGCCCAGCACTTGTGTTGGGCTTTTTGTATTTTTGTAGTATGAGTAAACCACTTTCAAAACAAGAGATGCACAATTTGGCAATGAACCATGTCGGAAAAGACCTAGAATCCCGTGGTTTTGAGTTTGTCGCTATCAATAGTAAACTTAAAAAACATCCTCAATTTGTGTGTATTGATAAAAATAGCCAATACTTTTTTGTCATAGTTCGGGTGGTGAAATTACCAGACAATCCAAATAATTATGATGTGGTTTGGATGGAAACTTTTAAAAATCATGCACAAGAAAAAGACGCTAAAGTATTATACGCAGGAGTCGGAATTTCGAACCCCAAAGGAGAAGATCTTCCTGTTTATCTGAACGAAGAATACCTTATTGAATATAATGGTATTCAAGTAATTGAAACGAATCTTAATTAAGAATAGAGTGATTAAAAACCTGCTTTTTATAATTAGTTTTACGTTTGTGTCGTGTTCGAATTCACCCAAACAATTGCGTGCTTCCGGGCCTATATTTGGCACCACATTTTCTATAATTTATGATAGTAATGAAAATTTAGAATCTGAATTTGACAGTTTGTTTCTAGAAATCAATCAGTCGATGTCGACTTATATTCCGACCTCAGACATTTCTAAAGTTAATTCAAATATTGATATAACTATTGATTCTCATTTTGAATCGGTTTTTAACGCTTCAAAAGCTATTTATAACGCGACAGAAGGTAAGTTTGACCCTACAATAGGCGCTGTAGTTAATGCATGGGACTTTGGACCAGAAGGTAAAATAGAATCCTTAGACAGCCTTAAAATTCATGAATTGATGCAATCTGTTGGATTGGATAAAGTTAGATTGAATAATGGTCGTATATCAAAACCAATTCCAACACGATTGGACTTTAATGCCATTGCCAAAGGTTATGGCGTGGACGTGATTGGTCAATTTTTAGAATCTCAGAATATTCAAAATTATTTAATCGAAATAGGGGGCGAAATTCGTGCAAGCGGTTTTAATTCTTCTAAAAAAGCAGCATGGAAAGTTGGTATTCAACATCCAGATTTAAGTGGCGATCAACCTTACATCAATACATTAGTGCTTCAAAATGAATCCATGGCAACTTCTGGGACTTATCGCAAGTTTAAAATTGATGCCAATGGAAATCGTTATACCCATATCATTGATACCAAAACGGGCTATCCAAGTCGTACTAATATCTTAAGTGTGTCCGTGGTCACTAGTGATTGCATGACTGCCGATGCCTATGCAACTGCGCTTCAAGCGATGGGCGTAAATGGCGTTAGATTGTTTTTAAAAAAATATCCAGAACTAAAAGTACTTATTGTTTTTGTGACCGATGCAAACGAACTGCAAACCGAAGTATTTAATGGGTTTCCATTGAATTAAGGTTTATAAACCACAGGAATAATTTCGCCCTTAGCCAATCGATATTGGTCAATTTCCTGATTTGATAAGGTCGTAGTATAATCAACTTCATCCACTTTAAATCCTATTTTCCTTAGCTTATCAAAGTAATCACGGCCATAAATTCGTACATGGTCATATTGTCCAAAAATTTTGGCACGTTCTTTTTCGTCGGTAATCGTATGGTCTTCAAAAGTAAGGTCGCGATTTAAATCTTGAGGGATTTGAAAGATTCCCAACCCCCCAGGACGCATCACTCGATAAAGCTCTTGCATGGCCTTGGTGTCTTCTAAAATATGTTCAAGGACATGATTGCATAGAATCACATCAAAACTATCGGCATCAAAAGGAAGGTTACAAATATCGGCTTTGACCATCGCAATGGGCGAATTCAAATCGGTTGTCACGTAGTCCAAGTGTTTTAGCTTTTTGAAACGTTTATAGAACGCTTGTTCAGGAGCAAAATGGAGCACCTTTTTTGGGGTGTTGAAAAAGTCAGTTTGATTTTTTAAATACAACCATAGTAACCGGTGACGTTCGAGTGAAAGGGTAGAAGGAGAGAGTACATTTTCCCGTTGTTTTTCATAGCCATAAGGCAAAAATTTTCGAAAACGTTTCCCATCAATGGGATCTGTGTAAGTCGTTCCTTTTAAAAATAAAACCAATAAGGGTTGTGCCAAATAACTCAATTTAATGAGAATTGGACGTGGAATAAATTTTAAGATAAACTTGAAAAGAGTTTTCAAAATTTAAGCGTTTTGCACTTCTAAGTTATTCATTTTTAAAATAGAGTCCGTAATATGATCCCATAATTTAAGACGGCATTCTAAGGCCCCTTTTGCGGTTTCTAAAACTTCAGCCCATTTATCAGAGTCATCTCCACATAATTCTTGTACCATTTTTAATGAAATTGGGCCATGCTCGTCGCCATCTAGTTCGATATGACGATTTAAATAGTAAAGTAATTTACCATAGGTTTTATCATTCCCTTTGGTTTCAGACTGACCTACAATTTCTAAAAACATATCTGGAATCACATCTTCTCTGCCAAACGTAAATGCCGACGCAATACAGTGAGGTTTGTTGGTGTTAATCACATCCATCGTGAATTGTATAAACTCTAAAATAGGCGTCTTTAAATTAATTTTTTTAGCAGCATTCTCAATGCTGTCACCAGTTTCAATAGCCTTAATAAAAACCCCAATTGGAGTCGTATTTGCCTGCACTTGATGCATTGCATCAATATACATTTCGTAGTGACTCATGGCTTCTCCCAATTCATTGACATCACTTTCTTCGGCCATCACGATTTCATTAATAAATCGAGCGGTTGCGCCTTTTCCTTTTGGAGTCCATGGAACATGAACATTCGTCAAATGATTTTGGAGTGCTTTTAGTAACGACATAAAATCCCAGACTGCAAACACATGTTTTTCCATAAACACAGCGACATCTTCTAGGCTAGAAAGTGTACTATACAATGGGTGTGATTTTAGTTCATTCCGAAGGGGCTCTAGTTGTAATTCAATTTCTTGTATGCGACTCATTTATTGGTTAATTATAGTGTTAAAGGATCGATTCTTAATCCGTCTTCTTCGTTGCTTTTTATCCCAAGTGCTTCATACACATACGCAAAGGTTGATAGTAATTCGGGTTGGCCATCAACAAGTGCGACGTTGTGTTCAAAATGCGCACTGGGCTTATTGTCTTTAGTGGTAATGGTCCAGCCATCATTATGGTGATGGATGCGATGTGTTCCCATATTAATCATGGGTTCAATCGCTACGACCATTCCTTCTTGGAATTTTTTACCACGACCTCGTTTTCCATAATTTGGCATTTCGGGTTCTTCGTGCATCACCCGTCCAATGCCATGTCCAATGAGTTCTCTGACAACGCCGTATCCATTGGATTCGCAGTAGTTTTGTATGGCAAAACCAACATCACCCGTACGATTATTGTGTTTAAACGCTCGAATGCCTTCATAAAGAGAAGCTTTAGAAACGTCGAGTAATTTTTGAGTTTCAGTATCAATCTCACCCACTGCAAAGGTGTAAGCATGATCGCCATAAAATTCATTTTTCAAGGCACCACAATCAATCGAAATTATATCGCCTTCTTCTAAAGGGGTGTTGTTTGGAATCCCGTGCACGACTTGATCGTTTGGGCTCATACAAAGTGTATTTGGAAAATCGTACATGCCAAGAAATCCAGGAATGGCTCCATGATCTCTAATAAAGGTTTCGGCAAGTGCGTCTAGATGTAGCGTTGTAACACCTGGTTTGACTTCACTGGCAAGCATTCCTAATGTTTTGGAAACAATAAGAGCACTTTCGCGAATGAGTTCAATTTCTTCTTTTGATTTAAGCGTGAGCATAGTTAGAAAATTATGCCCAAAGGTACTTAATTAAAGCGTTTTTTGATTGATTTTACAGCCTTGATTTTGTTAGAGTTATCCTAAAGTTTTAAGACTTAAATAATCCAAAAAATCTTTTTTTCTTGGGGAGCGATAAAGGGTTGTCATTATCAGATAAAAACTGATAAATTTCGCCCCATCCATAAAAGCCGCCAATGTTTCTGTCGTCGATAAAAAGGTCTGCATTTATTTTTCTACTTTTTTTGGGATTATACTCCTCATTTGGAAAGCTACTATTAATCGCATAGAATTCAATCCCATTTTCTTTACAAAATTCCACAGCTTCTTTTAGTGTTTTTCCATAACGATACGTCCAAAGAATCAAACGATGGCCGTCTTTTTGTAAGCTTTTTAAGGTGTCAAAAGCAAATGATTTTTGCTTTCCAATTTTTGGATAAGCATCTTCTACGATTGTACCGTCAAAGTCAATTGCTAGTGTGAGAGTTTTGGTTAAGTCCATAAATTATAAATTTAGATTAAGCTATTTTGTGTCATCACTTCGGGTTTTTCAATCCCAATGAGTTTTAAAATAGTGGGTGCAATATCGCCAAGAACCCCGTCTTTTATTGTTGTTAATTCGTGGTCAATTAAAATAATTGGAACGGGATTGGTTGTGTGAGCTGTATTGGGGGAGCCGTCAGGATTGATCATGGTTTCGCAATTCCCGTGATCGGCAATTAATAAGGTTGTATAGTTGTGTTTTAAAGCCGTATTGATAACGGCTTCTACACAAGTGTCTACTGCTTCACAGGCTTTGATAGCGGCATCCATATCTCCGGTATGTCCAACCATATCGCCATTGGCAAAGTTTAAACACACAAAATCAAGCGTTTCTTTTTCTAGTGCAACCACAAGAGCATCCTTAAGTTCAAACGCACTCATTTCGGGTTGGAGGTCATAGGTGGCAACTTTTGGTGAGTTTTTCATAATACGCTCTTCGCCGTTAAAAGGCTTTTCGCGTCCTCCAGAAAAGAAAAATGTTACATGTGGATATTTCTCTGTTTCTGCAATTCTTAATTGTGTTTTCCCATGAGACTCAAGCACTTCGCCTAGCGTGTTTGAGACGTTATCTTTATTAAAAACAACTTGAATATTTTTAAAGTTATCATCATAATTTGTCAAGGTGACGTAATGCAAGTCCAGCTTGTGCATGTTAAACTCATGATTATCATTTTGACTTAGAACTTCGGTAAGTTCTCTTCCACGATCGGTTCTAAAGTTGAAAAATAAGACCACATCTCCGTCTTCAATTTTAGCCACAGGCGCTTGATTTTTATCCACCATAATAATCGGTTTTAAAAACTCATCGGTGAGGCCTTCTTTGTAATTAGATTCAATAGTACTTGTGGCGTTTTTTGAGTGAATTCCTTCACTGTTTACCAAAGCATCATAAGCAATTTTTATGCGTTCCCAACGATTATCACGATCCATCGCATAATAGCGCCCTGTGATGGTTGCCAGTTGTGTAGAGGAAGTTTCTAGGCGTGTCTCAAGTTCCGAAATAAATCCATATCCAGATTTTGGGTCCACATCGCGTCCATCGGTGAAGGCATGAATATAAGATTTTTCAATCCCATAATCGTCAATCACATCGAGTAAACCATATAAATGATTTAAATGCGAATGTACGCCGCCATCACTTACCAAGCCCAAAAGGTGAATTGCCTTTTGATTGGTTTTTGCATATTGCAAAGCCTCTTTTAAAACAGCTTCATCTTTAAGCGTGTTATTAGTGACTGCTAGATTTATTTTAGCAAGATCTTGATACACTATTCGTCCGGCTCCAAGATTAATATGACCAACTTCACTGTTGCCCATTTGGCCTTCGGGAAGTCCCACATGTAAACCATCTGTACGCAGGCTAGCATGGCCATATCTTTTGTATAAAGAATCGATAAATTGTGTATTTGCATTGTCAATTGCAGATACTTTAGGGTCAGGAGATTTACCCCATCCATCTAAAATCATTAAAATAACTTTCTTGTTCATAGGTTCGCTGTTAAAACGCCTTCAAAGATAAGAAGATTTATATAAAATTCAGTTTTCAAAACTGATTTAGATACTAAATAATAGTTGTATTTTTGAATTATAAATTATTAATCTATGCCATTCGAATTTAAAATAATTCCTAAAAACCAGATAGAAACCGTTGTTCCGCTAGTTTTAAAAATGTCCAAACCTTCGATTACTGAAGCTGTTTTGTCTGAACGTTTTAAAGAAATGGTCACTCAAAATTATGAGTGTGTTGGCGTCTATGATGATGGGGTTTTAATTGGGGTTTCTGGGCTGTGGTTTTGTACAAGACACTACTCGGGTCGAAGTGTAGAACTTGATCATGTATTTATTGAGGAATCGTACAGAAATAATGGGCTAGGGACTCAGTTTTTAACTTGGATTCAAAACTATGTCAAATCCAAAGGCTGTGATATGATAGAACTTAATGCTTATATAGAAAATGTGCCTTCACAAAACTTTTATGAAAAAGACGGGTTTATTAAACCTGGCTTTCATCTTATAAAACCTTTATAATTTAATTCAAATTAGATACATCTGCTCCTGAATGAAGCTCATAAGGCGATTTGTTTTTTTCAAATATACGCGCTGATAAAGGCCCTTTTAATGTAATTTTTGACCCTAAAATTTCTAAATAACTTCCTTCTCTTAGTCCCATGACGGGTTGCGAGTTAAAGTGGTGAAATTCTTGAATTCGAGTTTCGCGGATCTCTCCCATATGTGTACTGTCGGGCTCAGGATCTAAATAATGCGGATTGATATTAAATGGAAAAACACCCAGTGTTTGAAAGCTTGGTGGATAGGCAATAGGCATGTCATTAGAACTCCCAATCGTAAGTCCACAGATGTTACTGCCGGCACTTGTTCCTAGGTAAGGCGTTCCAGAGTCTATCGCGGCTTTTAATTCATCATTTAAATCTTGTTTATAGAGTTGGTCAACTAACACAAACGTATTGCCGCCTCCGACAAATAGTGCTTCAGCTGTTTTGATAGCCTTTTTTGGGTTGTCATATTCGTGGAGACCGATGACCGTTTTGTCAATTTTAGAAAATGCTAATTTAACAATTTCGGTATAGGCTTCATGAGTCATTCCACCAGGCCGCGCGTAAGGTACGAAGAGAATTGTTTCAGCGAATTTGAAATGAATTTTTAAAGTATCCAGTAAATATTCTAAATAGCCACTCCCATGCACTGTTGAAGTGCTTGCGATTAGTAGTTTTTTCATTTCTTATAATTTGTTTAACGTATTTATAGCATCTGTTTTTGTAAATTTATTAATATATTTAAATCTGTGTCTAATTAAAGTCTACTTTTTTTTTAATGAAATCATTTTTTTCTTTACTTCTTTTAAGTTTAATAACTTTGGTAACCATTCAGGCGCAACAAATTGAACTTTCAGGCCAGATTATTGCTAATGGACAACTAGAAGGGATTCACGTGATCAATAAAACGGCTTATAGATACGCCACTACAGATCAAAATGGATTTTTTATTATTGAAGGGAAGTTGTCAGATTCACTCTATTTTTCATCCATTCAATACATTCCAAAAACAATTGTGTTAAGTACGCAAAATATCAGCACTAAATCTATTACCGTTACGCTATCCGAATCTATTAATGCCTTAGATGAAGTCCTCATTGGAACGCTGTTAACGGGAGATTTGAATTCTGATATTGGTAATTCGGACGCCAAACGCCCCATCGATTTTTATGACTTAGGGATTCCTGGTTATACAGGACCACGTATGAATTTAACCGAACGACGCCTTTTTGAAGCAAATAATGGTCCCTTAATTCCTTTAAGGATACCACCAAGTATTAATTTCTATAAACTTTTAAATATGATTACGGGGCGTTCGAAGGTCCTGAAAAAGCATGCAAAACTAGATTATGATAAGCAAACCATCCGCCGTATAAAAGAGGTTATTGCCCCTCTTTTTTTTATAAATCATGAGTTAGAAAAAGAGAAGCGTATGGAGTTTTATTATTTCTGTGCCGATGCTCCTGATTTTCAAGAACGCTGTAGAGGAAAAAGCGATGTAGAAATTTTAGAATTTCTCGATGTGCAATTGGAAGCCTTCAATAGTGCTAATTTATCTCAAAATTAATGTAGCTTTTAAAAGAAATATCAGTAGACTTGTTATCTTTGTGGTATGATTCACTCTAGCTTTTTATTCATTAGTGGCACAGAAATTACGTTTATCTTATTTATCGTGATTTTGGTCTTTGGTGCAGATAAAATTCCTGGCATCGCTAAAGGTCTCGGTAAAGGCATGCGGACACTCAAAGATGCGACCAATGATATTAAAGGTGAAATTCAAAAAAGCGCCGATAAAAACGGCATCGATACCTCTATCACAAAAGATGTAAACGAAGAAATTAGTAAAGTAAAAGACGGGCTTAAAGACTTTACAGGGTCTGTACGTCGTAATTTATAAGTCTTATTTTTTTATACTTACCGTGAGGCCATCTCTGATAGGAAGCAAGACGGTTTCTAAACGTGGATCTTCTTTTAATAACGTATTGTATTCTAACACGATTTTTGTAGAAATATCTGAAGGATCGACTGCTTCAATAACTTTTCCACTCCACAACACATTATCAGAAAGAATCACGCCACCAGGGTTTAGTTTGTCAATAATTTTATGAAAGTAGTTGATGTAGTTGGTTTTGTCGGCATCCATAAACACCAAATCAAATGAGGTGTCCAATGTTGGGATGATATCCAAAGCTGAACCTAAATGTTGTATGATTTGAGATCCAAAGCCAGATTTGTCAAAATAGGTTCTTTGAAACGCTACCAATTCTTCATTGATATCAATGGTATGTAAAACGCCGTTTTTATCTAATCCTTCTGCCAAGCAAAGGGCAGAATAGCCCGTAAACGTTCCTAATTCTAAAATCGATTTAGGGCGAATGAGTTTAGATAAAACACTTAAGATTCGACCTTGATAATGTCCGCTCAGCATTCGGGGTTGCAATATTTTTTGATACGTTTCTCTGGTAAGTGCTTTTAAAAGCGCGGGTTCATCTTCAGAATGTCTTACGACATAGTCATCCAATTTTTCTGGAATAAAATGCATTTAGGATAAAATTTTATGAATCAGTTTTTCTGCTCGAGCCTTGTCATTCCCAAACAACCATCTTAGAGTATTGTCTTCCCATATTTCATCGTATTGAGTTTGAGAAATCAAGTTTCGATCAATCGCGAGGTCTAATAGTTTTCCTGGGTAAGAGGATTGGGCTTCACTTTCCATTTCCCCTAGAGGGTAGGGGTCATCTAAGCCCATAATAATTTGACTGCTCCCTTGGCGTTTCAACATTAAACTTAAGGAATCTGTGTCATGAACGAGTGTGTCAAAATAGATATTTTCATGGCCTACCGCTTTTCGAGGGTGTGTTTTTCCTTCAAATAAATCTGGCCGACCATCAAATCCTTGAATTCGACGTCCGAGATTCATTTGAGCCATTTGACCGCCATGCGCAAAACAAGTACGGATGTTCGGATAGCGTTCCTGCATTCCGTTTAAGGTGTAAAAGTGATACGCATCCCCACATTGTGCAAGCATCCAAATTAAATGAAAACGCCATGAGGTGTTTTCTAGTTTGATCATTTTTTCACCATCATAAGGGTGTACTTCAATCGCTAGATTATACTCATTTGCCAATTCAAAAATGGGGTCATTTTCTTTATCAAATACACTACGCCATTGCCCAATACTGTCCATAAAGTGGGTGGGTAGGCAGAGGACTTTTAAATCTAATTCTTTGACACAGCGTTCCATTTCCCATAAAGCACCTTGAATAAAACCGGGGTGTACTACAAATCCACATGTAAATTTTGAAGCATTATCGAGTTGTACTTTGGCGTTAAAATCATTTTGAAAACGCAATGCTTTTTTCATTTCCTCTAAGCGTAATCCGTTTCCATAAAGTTGAGACAAATTTAAAACGACCGCATGGTCAATTTTATTTTCATCCATCCATTCCAGCTTTTCATCTAAGAAAAAACTGGAATGAGTAACCGGTCGACTCCAGCCTTTTTGAAGCATATGTTTTCGTTCGTCATCCACCCAAAAAATCTCCTTATCTTTCATAAACTGAGGAATTTCTTCTGGATAAGGCAATAAATGCGAGTGTCCGTTAATACGAAGTTTACGTTTCATATGCTTAAATTTTGTTTGGTGCTTCCATTTTGGAACCACATTTAGAACACGTACGTGTTTCATCATTTGAATAATAGTGGTCAAATATAACCGGCATATCTGTTTCAATATTATGAAGCACAAAGGGCGCTCTGAACAGTTGGTGGTTACAGTTTTCACAATACCATTCCAAAGCATCTTCAACGCCTTCGGGACGTGGGTATTCTATGACGATCCCAACTGTATTGGGTCCGCGCTGAGGAGAATGTGGCACTTTTGAAGGTAACAAATAGATGTCTCCTTCTCTAATATGAACATCTTTAGCAACTCCGTCTTCTATAATTTTTAATATAATATCACCTTCTAACTGATAGAAAAATTCAGGCGTTTCATTATAATGGTAATCTTTTCTGTTGTTGGGACCTCCGACGATCATCACAATAAATTCACCATCGTTCCAAACACATTTGTTTCCAACTGGGGGTTTTAATAACGCTCTGTTTTCTTCAATCCAGGCTTTAATATTTAATGGAGATACTAGCTTGCTCATCGTTTTTTGTTAGGATTAGATTTATAAAGTTACAAAGATTTTGTTCGACCGCCGTCTACGGGAATATTTACCCCGTTTATGTAGCTTGCGGCCTCACTTGCCAAAAACACAATCGCATGGGCCGTTTCTTCTGGTTTTGCAAACCGTTTTGCAGGACTGTAGTTTTTCATAATTGCTGTCATTTGCTCTAAACTTGTTTGTGCCATATGAGCTTTAATTTTAATTATCTCATTCAAACGTTCTGTTTCTGTAAACCCTGGCAACACATTATTAACCGTAATCCCAAAGCTCCCTAATTCAAAAGAAAGTGTTTTACTCCAATTTCCAACCGCATTTCGAATGGTATTACTAACTCCTAAACCTTCAATGGGTTCTTTTACTGAAGTCGAGATGATATTAATGATTCGCCCATAGGATTCCTGTTTCATAAAGGGCACTAGCAATTGAGCAAGTACATGGTTACATTTTAGGTGTTGTGTAAAGGCATTTTCAAATTCTTCAAGGCTTGCATCAATGATGGCACCACTTCTTGGGCCTCCAGTGTTATTGACAAGAATATGAAAACTATGATGTTTAAGTATGTATTTTTCTACTTTCAATTTTAAATCCAAAGGATTCATAAAATCTGCGACGATATAATCGTGTTGATCGGCATTAGGTAGTGACGCAACGACGTCCTTTAATTTGGTCTCATTTCTAGCCACTAAAGTGACTTTAACTCCTTCTGTTGCTAAGGCGAAAGCAGTGGCTTTTCCAATGCCTTGAGTACTTCCGCAAACAAGGGCGCTTTTATGTTCTAAGTTTAATTTCATGAGTTTATAATTCCTAATTAGTAGTCTAATGTTTTTGCAATCGTGTCTTCTTTAAGAATTTCGCTTGTTTCTTTTTGTACTTTTTTAAGAAGCTCATTTAAATTTTCTGAGGCATCAATTTTACGGGCAGATAACAGACTTAAGATCGCTTTATCTTGAGCACGACCAATGGTCATGGCTTCGTTATAGCCAATCGTTTCTTTGAAGGTTACCAAGGAATATTTTGAATAATATTCATCTGGAAATTCGGTTTCTAAAGCCATTTCTATTTTCCGTTTTTCTTGAAATATTGGGTTGGCGATATGATCTTTCATTTCGTGGAAGTTATCAATTGCTAAATCTGCAATTGCATCGGTATCTACTTTTCGATGCGCTTCAAAAGCTTTTAAGGTTGTTTCCCAATCGCCATTATGAAGGTCTAAAAATCGATCGAATTCTACAATATCTTCAAACGAGGCATTCATGCCTTGCCCATAAAATGGAACAATTGCGTGTGCAGAATCTCCCAACAACAGACTGTGACCTTTATACTGCCATGGAAAACACTTGACCGTTCCTAATGGGGCCGTTGGGTTTTCGAAAAACTCATCTGTTAAATTGGGCATTAGGTTCAGTGCGTCTGGGAATTCTTTCTGAAAAAATTCAGTGACAATATCTGGCGTTGTTAGGTTGTTGAAATTGTATTTGCCGGTCTCATAACTCAAAAATAGGGTTACGGTAAAACTCCCATCCAAATTGGGCAAGGCAATGATCATAAAATCGCCTCTAGGCCAAATATGAAGCGCATTTTTATAGGCCTTAAAATCGCCATTTTCTTTAGGCTGAATGGTTAATTCTTTATAACCATGTGTTAGGTAGTTTTGAGAAAAACTAAATAAAAATTTCCGGTCGTTAAAATAACTTTTTCTCAATGAAGAACCTGCGCCGTCAGTTCCAAAGATGAGGTCAGCAGAGACCCTAAAAGCAGCCCCTGAAACGGAGTCTTCAAAACAGCCAATTTTGGCTTCAAAATCGACTTTTTTACAGCGTTTTTCAAACTCAATAGTCACAGTATCAAGTGCTTCTGCTTCGTCCAGCAAGAGTGCTGTTAGCAATTCTCTAGAAATAGAATTAATACACTCATTTTTGCGTCCACTATAGTTTGATAGAAATGTATGTCCTGTAGTATCGTGTATCATTCGGCCGTGCATTGGGATGCATAAGGACGCCACTTTTGATTCTAACCCTACGAGTTTAATCGCTTTGCGCCCACGGTTCGAAAACGCCAAATTAATGGAGCGTCCTGCACTAATATCGACTGTTCGTAAATCGGGGCGCATTTCTATAACTCGCACTTTATAACCTCGTTGACCAAGTCTTAGCGCTAATAAAGATCCACATAGACCCGCTCCAATAATTAAGATATTTTCTTGTTTAGGCATTCAGGATTAGTTTTAAGAGTTCAACCATTCTATAAACATCTTCAAATGAGTTGTAAAAAGGAACGGGTGCACAACGAATGACGTCAGGCGTTCGCCAGTCTGTAATGACATGCGCTTGTGTCAATTTTTCATGTAACGATTTATCAGCATTTTTTACTTGTATCGATAGCTGACATCCTCTTTGATTAGGGTCTTTTGGGGTGATAATAGAAATACGGTCATTCTTTAATTCTAAGATGAGGTATTCTAAATAGCCCGTAAGTTGTATTGATTTTTTTCGTAAAGCATCCATTCCGACTTCATTAAAGAGTTCCAAAGACGCTTTAATTGCGGCCATTGATAAAATGGGGGGGTTGCTAAGCTGCCATCCTTCGGCGCCAGGAATAATGTCTAAGGGTTGACGCATGTCAAAACGGGTGGCTTTATTTTGACTCCACCAGCCTGCAAATCGTTTTAAGGAGGTGTCATGTGCATAGCGTTCGTGTACAAAAATGCCACCCAAACTTCCAGGTCCGGAATTCATATATTTATAGGTACACCAAGCTGCAAAATCAACGCCCGATTCATGTAGGTTCGGCTGAATGTTTCCAACGCCATGTGCCAAATCAATGCCAACCTTACATCCTTTTTGATGCCCCAGCTCCGCAATTTTCTTCAGGTCTAAAGATTGTCCCGTATAGTAATTAACGCCCCCTATTAACAACAACGCAATTTCATCGCCCTGCATTTCTAAAAGAGACTCTAAATCATCTATATTTAACAGTGTTTCCCCTTTTCGAGGCAACCATTCAATAAGCGATTCAGTAGGATCAAACCCATGAAATTGTAATTGCGTTTCAACCGCATATCGATCCGATGGAAATGCATCACTTTCAATGACAATTTTAAACTTAGTTTTGGTGGGTTGATAAAAGGAAACCATCATCAAATGAAGGTTCGTGGTAAGCGTGTTCATAATGACCACCTCAATGGGTTTTGCACCCACAATTTCCGCCATACTTTCTGTAAGAAATTCATGGTAAGGCATCCACGGATTTTTGGCTTCAAAATGGCCTTCTACACCCAAGTTGGCCCAATCATCTAACTCTTGATGTATGTGATTTTTGGTCTGTTTAGGTTGCAGTCCCAATGAGTTTCCTGTAAAATATAACCACTCCTCTCCATCGGCGTTTTTTGGAATATGAAATTTGTTCCGGAAGTGTGCTAAGGGATCTTTTTGATCTAGTTCTTTAGCACATTCGATTCCAGGGGTGTAGCTTGTCAACATTTTGCAGTTTGAATTCTCTCAAAAATAAACATTTTTGATTTAAAATAAAATGGAATCGGTGCTTTAAAATTAATGCGTCGATTTAAGTAAGTGTGGGAATTTATTTTGAAATTTTCGCAATCGGGGAATAGATACATTTCGGATATAAGAGTTGTTCGGGTGAAGGCGCTCATAATTTTGATGATAGTCTTCGCCAATCCAGAATTTTTGGAACGGATAGACTTCTGCGGCAATGGTCACATTTAGCTGGGAAGAAAGGGCTTCTTTTTTCTGAACTATAATTGTTTTTTGGTCGTCATTTTGATAAAAAATAATCGATCGGTATTGGGAGCCTCTATCTGGACCCTGACCATTAACTTGAGTCATGTTTTGGGATCCAAAATAAACATCCACAAGTGTTTTAAAACTCACAATGGTTGGATTATATATGACTTCGACTGCTTCAGCATGACCTGTTCTTCCGGTATTGCTTTTTTGATAGGTTGGGTTCTCACTGTGGCCACCTGCATAACCATTGATGACCTCAGAAACGCCGTTGACACTTTCATAGACAGCCTCTACACACCAGAAACATCCACTGGCAAAATATGCTTTTGCCATTCCGTTTTCTAATGGGACTTCGATTGGGGTTGCATTGGCTATTGTAGTGTGCTGCGAGCTAGTCTTATTTTTGTTTGTTTGACAGCTCGTAACGCTAATGGTTAAGCAAATCAATAATGTGGTAAGATGTTTCATGGGTGTAATTTTTTTATGAGTTAAAATTACAAAGGGTAATTTATAATAGTGTGAAAATTATATTAAATAAAAAAGCCCTCACTAAAAATGAAGGCTTTGAAATTTTTGAAGTGAAAAATTAGAGTTTAGTAAACAATTTTTCCATTTTTTCTTTTTGTTCTTCAGCCAAAGCTGCATCTACTAAAATTCGACCACTGTGTTCATCAGTGATAATTTTTTTACGAGATGCAATTTCCATTTGTACTTGTGGTGGAATCGTAAAATATGACCCTCCAGAAGCACCTCTTTCGATGGGTACAATGGCTAAACCATTTTTAACGTTGGTACGTATTTTACTGTATGCTTTTACAAGACGCTCCTCTATATTCTTTTTGTAATCTTCAGATTTTGCTAATAAAAGTGTTTCTTCTTTTTCAGTTTCAGCAAGAATAGCATCAAGATCGGCCTTTTTGTGCTTCAAATGTATTTCGCGTTCTTCTAAACGTTCTTTTGTAGAAGTAATTACTACATTTTTTTGTTCGATTTGAGCACTAAATTCTTTGATGTGTTTGTCCGCCAATTGAATTTCTAATTCCTGGAATTCAACTTCTTTAGTTAAAGAATTAAACTCGCGATTGTTCCGAACATTTTTTTGTTGTTCAGTATATTTTTTAATTAAGCCAGTCGCTTCTTCAATAAGAATCTTTTTAGATTTTATTTGATTGTCAATTTCAGCGAGGCTATCCTCCAGTTTCTGAACTCTATTTTTGAATCCTTCAACATCATCTTCTAAATCTCTAACTTCTAAAGGAAGCTCTCCTCTTACATTTCTAATTTCGTCAACTCTAGAGTCGATTAATTGTAAATCATAAAGCGCTCTTAAGCGTTCTTCTACGGTTAGTTCTTTCTTTTTAGCCATGCTTATATATACTTTACGGGATTTGTATTTGTCTTTGATAAAACGACTGCAAAATTAGTAATTTTTTTCTTAAGATAAGCAACTAAAATATTTTTTATGTGCGCTTCGCTTTCATAGTGGCCTATATCGGCCAATAATAGGTCATTTTCTGCTCTGAAAAAATCATGATATTTTAAATCTGAGGAGATAAACGCATCAGCACCAGCAGCTTTAGCGGCTTCTATGGCAAAGCTTCCCGACCCTCCTAAAACCGCCACTTTTTGAATTGGGCTGTCTAATAATTTCGAATGGCGTATCACGGAACAATTTAGACGGGTTTTTACAAATTCTAAGAACAAAACTTCATTCATCGGTTGTTCTAACTGCCCAATCATTCCCATACCAATATGTTGATTTTTATTTTCAAGGGAGATAATTTCATAAGCAACCTCTTCATAAGGGTGGCTGTTCAAGAGTGCTTTCATAATACTTTTTTCCAAATGTTTTTCAAAACTGATCGTAATTTTTGTTTCGGTAACATTTTGTAATATGTTTTTTTCCCCGATGACAGGGTTCGAATTCTCATTTCCTTTATACGTTCCAGTTCTAGAACTATTAAAACTACAGTGGTCATAATTACCAAGACTTCCTGCACCACTTTCAAATAAAGCGGTTCTTACTGTTTCCGCATCGTTTTCTGGTACATAAGTGGTTAATTGTTTGATGGTGCCGGCTTGCGGTATTAAAATCGCTTTGTGTTGAAGTCCTAAAATTTCACAAAGACCTGCGTTAGAACCTTCAAAAACATTATCAAGAGCTGTGTGGATGGCATAAATCGCGATTTTATGTTCGATCGCTTTTATCAAAACACGCTCAACATAAGACTTTCCAGTAATTTTTTTTAGCCCTTTAAAAATGATCGGATGAAAACTCACAATCAAATTGCAATTGGTTTCAATGGCTTCATCCACGACCGCTTCAAGTGTGTCTAGAGCGATCAAAACTCCTGTTAATTTGGTCGTTTTATCGCCGACTAAAAGTCCTACATTGTCAAACTCTTCTGCATAGGTAAGCGGTGCTAAGGCCTCTAAATGCGTGATCACATCCTGAACTATCATAAGTTTTTGTTTAACTTCAAAGATAAAATAATTACTTTCGTTGCGGTGAAGCTTTTTAGAAAAATATTATATCCCTTTGTACCCCTCTATTATGTGGCGGTATTTTTTAGAAATAAATTCTATGATTGGTCGATTTTCTCATCCAAATCCTATGAGTCTCCATTGATATGTGTCGGTAATTTATCGACGGGTGGGACAGGAAAAACGCCAATGATTGAGTATTTAATATCAGTCTTAACACCCAAGTTTCAACTTGCAACTCTGAGTCGCGGATACGGACGAAATTCTAAAGGGTTTTTGATTGCAGGCCCTCAATCCACTTCAAAAGATATTGGTGATGAGCCATTCCAAATCTATAATAAATTTAAAAATATTACGGTTTCGGTAGATGCCGATCGCCAACATGGTTTGAAACTTTTGAAAGAACAACAATCGTCTTTAGACGTTGTTTTACTCGATGATGCTTTTCAGCATCGGAAAGTCACGGCAGGTCTTAATATTCTGCTAACCGCGTTCGATCAATTGTATTGTGATGATTTTGTACTGCCTACTGGTAATTTGAGAGAACCTAAATCAGGTGCTAAACGAGCAGACGTCATTGTGGTGACCAAATGTCCAATTGATCTGAGTAATGAGCTAAAAACGGAGATCACCAAACGCCTGAAACTAAAATCCACTCAATTGGTATTTTTTAGTAGTATTGAGTACGGTGATGCGATTATCTCTTCAAATTCAAATCGAGAGCTAATGGATTTGAAAGGGACTCATTTTACATTGGTGACTGGGATTGCAAACCCAGCTCCACTAGTGTCCTATTTGACTACAATGGGTCTTGACTTTGAGCATTTAAACTACAAGGATCACCATGAATTTTCTAAGTCTGAAGTGGAGCTTATACATTCAAAACCACTTGTAGTCACTACCGAAAAGGATTTTTCAAGATTAAGTATGGATACCAATGATTCTATATTTTACTTACCGATTCAACTTAAAATTGATAAAGCGTCGGATTTTGAGGATTTGGTGGTGACTTATGTTAGAAGTTTTTAGGATACTCAAACAAAATGATCAGAAAGTACACCACAATAGATAAATCAAGAGTCCTCGAATTATTTCGACTAAACACGCCTAACTATTTTGATGCTTCAGAAGAAAGCGATTTCATAAAGTATTTGGATCATGAACGAGAAGATTATTTTGTCTATGAAGAGCACTCTCAAATTATTGGAGTAGGAGGGGTCAATTATTCTTTTGAAGAAAAGGTGGCCTGTATTTCTTGGGATATCATAGACCCTAAATGCCAAGGAAGAGGCATCGGGAAAGAATTATTACAGTTCAGAATTAATCATATAAATCAAAATCCAAAGATTGAAATCATTAGAGTCAGAACGAGTCAGCATGCCTTTCAATTTTATGGAAAAATGGGATTTGAGTTAGAAAAAATAGAAAAAAATTATTGGGCGAAAAACTTTGATTTGTATTTAATGCAGATGAAAAATTAAAGTTAATCCTTCATCCTATATATCAAATCGACAATACGACTGGAGTAACCAGTTTCATTATCGTACCATCCAATAATTTTCACCATCGTTCCAATCACGGAAGTCATTTCGGCATCAAAAATACAGGAATGCGTATTACCGACAATATCAATGGATACAATAGGGTCTTCAGTATATTCGACAATGCCTTTAAGCGATGTCTTAGAAGCCGCTTTAAACGCTTGATTAATGGCCTCAACAGAAGTTTCTTTTTTTACATTGAACGTAATGTCGGTTAATGATCCATTAATGACCGGTACGCGAATTCCACAACCGCCAATACAGTCCGCCAACTCTGGAAAAATCTTAGTTAATGCTTTTGCCGCCCCCGTTGTTGTGGGAACAATGGACTGACCCGCTGCACGGGCACGTCTTAAATCTTTATGCGGTTGGTCATGTAAACTTTGATCGGTTGTATAGGAATGTACCGTTGTAATATACGCCTGATTGATGCCACAAAGGGCATTGATAATAGAAAGCATTGGCGCCGCATTGTTGGTGGTACAGGAGGCGTTCGAAATGATTAAATCAGTTTCATCTAACAAGTCGTCATTCACCCCTAAAACGATAGTTTTGAGACTGTCATCCGCTGGTGGGACGCTCAAAATAACTTTAGAGGCACCGTTATTAATATGGTGAATTAAGTCGTTTTTGGTTTTAAATTTCCCAGTAGCTTCAATGACGATATCCACATTATAAGGAATCCAATTGACATCTCTAGGATGGTTTTTGTTTAATAATGGAATCGCGGTGCCATCAAAAATAAGCTGCGTATCATTGTTAGAAACAGTTCGCTTTAAACGGCCGTGAATGCTATCGTATTTAAGTAGATGCGCCAAGGTTTTGGCGTCTGCCAGATCGTTTATAGCAACCACTTGAATCGTTGGATGGTCTAATAAAAGTCGAAATACGCGTCGGCCAATACGTCCAAAGCCATTGATAGCAACCCGTACCATGGTTAGTTGATGTGTTTTTGAGCTTTATAAGAAGATCTTACTAAGGCACTACTTTCTACATGGCGAAAGCCAAGTTCTAAACCAATCGTTTCGTATTCTTTGAATTGATCGGGTGTGATGAATTGCTTTACGGGTAAATGTTTTTTACTCGGTTGCAGGTACTGACCGATGGTCACCACATCTACATTGGCATTTCTTATATCGTGAAGCGTTTCAATGACTTCATCGCGGGTTTCGCCGAGTCCTAACATGAGTCCAGTTTTGGTACGGCGTTGTCCTTGGTCTTTTAGGTATTTTAAAACGCCTAAGCTTTTATCATATTTTGCTTGAATGCGAACTTCACGCGTCAAGCGTCTGACGGTTTCCATGTTATGAGAAACAACTTCTGGTGCCACGTTAACAATCCTATCAATATGTTTTTCTATCCCTTGAAAATCGGGAATTAATGTCTCCATGGTTATGTTTGGATTCATGCGCCTCACCGCTTTGACGGTTTCAGCCCACATAATACTCCCCATATCTTTTAGGTCATCTCTATCGACACTCGTTAGAACGGCGTGTTTAATGTTCATGATTTTTATAGAACGTGCCACTTTTTCGGGCTCATCCCAATCCACTGTTTCTGGACGTCCGGTTTTAACTCCGCAAAACCCACAAGATCGAGTACAAATATTACCTAAAATCATAAATGTAGCCG
>ERZ1047472.1209-NODE-1209-length-20515-cov-6.623656_pt1 | contig 20515 bp, 21 predicted proteins | sample MGYA00383095_ERZ1047472 | MGnify/ENA primary metagenome ERZ1047472 (study PRJEB29581, sample SAMEA5548365) | metagenome | biome: marine; feature: coastal; material: water | depth 1 m | study: Short-term variability in the microbial, nano- and picoplankton... | reverse complement strand
GCGGTTTATCAGTTGGAGGAAATATTAATGATTAAAAATCAAATAACTGAGCAAACATGGTCAGGTAATAAAAACTAAAAGGCAAAAAAAGGCTTTTAACCCCAATATAAGCAATATAATGAACGTGTTATGACGCGGTTCTTTTTATGCAATGCGTCCAAATTTTGCCAGCTATAGCATTTCTTCTGGAGCGGTTACAGATACTAGTATATCTCTGCAGCATTTGGCTTCAGTACGGAAATAAATATCTAGATTAAAAACTCATTAAACACTAAAAATTAATCCAGAGCTCTTAAGGTGACAAAGGTACGCCATCCTGTTAGGGCCAACTGCAACTTAGTGGCTTTGCTCAAATCCAGTCGGCGTTTTGTGTAACTGGGCAGAAATATTTTATTTAAGCTAGCTAAATATTTGAAAATTAATTTCATACCTCAAAAATATAATTTCTTTTGTATATATTCAGCTATTTTTAAATCTTAAACTATATTCGTTAAAAATATTCAAAATGGAGGTTGTTTTTATGCTCTTAGGATTTTTACTTCTGGTCATTGGAGGGGAATATCTGGTGCGTGCTTCTGTGGGGCTATCGTTTAAACTGAACCTTTCCAAAATGGTCATTGGTCTAACTGTGGTGTCTTTTGCAACCTCTTTCCCAGAACTGCTAGTGAGTTTGAATGCTGCCCTTCAGGGTGCGCCTGCCATTGCAATTAACAATGTCATTGGTTCAAATATTGCTAATATTGGGCTTGTTTTAGGCATTACTGCCATCTGTACAACTATTGAAGTCGATCCTTCTTTTTATAAATTTAATTGGTCTGCCTTGCTCATTTTCTCTTTGCTGGTGTATGCCTTCATGCAAAATGACCAGCAATTGACTTCTTTTGAAGGCGCGGTTTTATTCATCGCACTGTTGGTGTTTATTATTTTGCTCATCAAAAGATCGCGACGCACCAATTTAGAAACAGATCCCGAAATGGATAACTTGTCTGAAGTTTCCTATTTCAAAATAATTATTTGGCTGGCCGTTGGAGGTTTGGCCTTGTTTTATGGTGCGGATTGGTTGGTGGATGGTGCTATTGTAGTGGCCGAACAAATGGGCGTTAGTGAAGCTGTTATTTCAGTTTCTTTGGTTGCTTTAGGTACCAGTATTCCAGAACTGTCGGCCTCCATTATTGCAGTCATTAAAAAAGAAAAAGCCCTGTCGTTAGGGAATCTTATTGGCTCTAATATTTTCAATATTGGATCCGTTTTAGGTTTGACCGCAATGGTAGACAGCATCCCAGTTAAAGATGCTCAAATTCTTTCAAGAGATGTACTCTGGATGTTGGTATTTGCAGTGGTTATTTTGCCCTTGATTTTACTCACAAAGCGCCATAAATTACAATTCAAAGAAGGCTTTTTTCTAGTGCTGCTTTACGCCGTTTTTATGCTATTAGTTTTTAAATAAGCCATTGTTATTCCAGTGCATAATCACTCAACACTTCTGAACTTACAGTATTGATGTTAGATGGGATTTCCAATGGAATATCGGCGAGAGTTAATAAAGTTGTCAACTCATCAGACAAAGTGAAGCCTTGAGACGCTTGAGCGTTTACCATTCCAATAGATTCTGCGAAGTAATACCTTACGGAAAGGATGTCTTGAGGGTCTAGGAAGGAAACGGTTTGAGGGAAGCCCAATAGAGAAATTGTGGCATTGATTTCAAGCGAAAGCGTTAGTTCACCCTCAAAAACATTGTTGTAATTTATTTGGTTGATTATTTTAGAATCGTAAAAATTTAATTTTTTAGTTTGGATTTCAAAATTAACATCAACCGGTACCTCGGTATCTTGAATAGGAATTGAATTTGAAGATGTACCAGTTTGTGAAAACATAATACTTTCGTTGGAAGCCTCTAAATCGTAGAGGGTCAGTCCTGTCAAGGTAAAGCTGTCGGCGAATCCTAAGGTGGCAAGATTATCAGCAAGATCAATACTTCCATCCAATGCCAGTGTATTATCGGTTTTATACAAGGTTCCAGACGTTAAAATCATATTCATCCTCCCATTGGCCGAGGCATCATTATTGGCTGCCAATGAAATAGAGTTGTCAGAAGATTCAGCAACATAAACCGAATCCAAGGCTGCAAAATTCATATCGGGCAGGTCTTCACTGTTACTGTCAACTACATATTTCCAGTAGCCATTGGCATTATTTGGAAAGAAATCACTCGCGTTGTTCTCTGCTACAGAAGAATCAACGGATTCATTACTACAACTGAAAGCGAAAACTGTTACAATTAGAAAGAAAATCTTAGAATTCATTGTTTAAGAAATTTCACTAAATATACGATATTAAGATTTGAATAAAAAACAGGTATTGTACAAGTAGGATAGGAAGTGAACTACTTTTTGTTCATTTTTTTTATGTAGCGCTCAAGTGCTAAGCTCATAGAAGGCGTATCCTTACTAGGAGCTGATATATCCACGCGGAGTCCTTTATTTTCGACTGCTTTGACAGTGGTGTTACCAAAAACAGCAATACGTGTGTCATTTTGTTTAAAATCCGGGAAATTGTGAAACAAAGAATCAATTCCAGACGGACTGAAAAATACCAAAATATCATAATAAACATTGGCCAGGTCCGATAAATCACTGATGACTGTTTTGTAAAAAACAGCTTGTTTCCAGTTGAGGCCTAATTCATCTAAAGCGACAGGAATTGAAGGCTTAAGTTTGTCAGAAGAAGGTAATAAAAAAGATTCGTTTTTGTACTTATTAATTACCGGCAGAAGGTCCGCAAAGGTACGTTTGCCTACATAAATTTTACGCTTTCTGTATACCACATATTTTTGCAAGTAGTAGGCAACAGCCTCAGACTGACAAAAATACTTCATTGAATCTGGAACTTTAAAACGCATGGATTCAGCCACTCTAAAAAAGTGATCAACGGCGTTTCGACTGGTTAAAATGATCGCAGAAAATTTAGAGAAATCTACCTTTTGTAATCTAATCTCCTTTGTTGTAACGTTCTCGACATGGATAAAGGGACGAAAATCAATTTTTACTTTTTGAGTTTGTTGAAGGTCAAAATAAGGTGAGTTTTCGACCTTTGGCTCGGGTTGTGAAACTAAAATGGTTTTTACTTTCATAAAATGGGTACTCTATAAGTAACTGGATTGATTTAAATATTTGTAAATAATAATGTAGGGTCCAAATTCCAGGGTGCAAATATATAAAATAAAATACAAGAAATTACCTAAAATGAGTTTTAGATTGGATTGAATGGTCTTCACCATCCCCAAGATCAAAACAAACAACACTAAAAGTACTCCAATTAGGACAGCAGATTTCTCAAAGTTTAAATAAAATACAAGGAGTGCATTCATCGGAAGTAATAAGACACCAGCAAAGTTGATGCTACTGATTTGTTGGAATGTTAATACGTTTAAGGGATTATACAAGTCAAAGACAAAGCCAATAAGAAGTTCAAATCCAATTTTTAAAACAAGCACCAAGGCAATCAATCCAAAAGCAGTAAAAAATACGCTGCCATTCATTGCAACATCTCCAACCAATGCCACATAAGCAATATAACCAAAAGCAGTTGCGTTCAAACAAAAATTACAAAATAAAAGGACGTCAAAACTGTCAAAAAAAGAGTGGTCTTTTAAGTATATACGTAAGTAGTTAGAATTTCCTAGGAACCCTAGAAAATCAATCAAACGTCTGGCATGAAGTATTTTTACAATCAACAATAGTAATAGGCTTATCAGTGCACACAATACATAACCGTCATTTGAAGTAACCTCTCTAAGCATATACAAAATTAAGAAGAAATTTTGTATAATAGGACTCGTATAAATAGCTTATTTTTGCTTTCCGTACCTTGTTTTATGAAAGACGCACTCATCATCATTCCAACTTTTAATGAAATCGATAATATCGAGGCACTTTTGCGGGCGGTATTTTTGTTACATCCGCAGACTCATATTTTGGTGGTGGATGATAATTCTCCAGATCAAACAGCAGATAAGGTTTGTAGTCTTCAAAGCGAATTTTCTAATAAATTATTTCTACTAAACCGCTTGTCAAAATCGGGTTTGGGCAAGGCTTATATAGCGGGATTCAAATGGGGATTAGAACGGGATTATAAATATATTTTTCAAATGGATGCCGATTTTTCTCATAATCCCAATTCTTTGATTGCACTTTACAAAGCTTGTATAGAACCTGGAGTTGATCTTGCCATTGGTTCACGCTATAAAAATGGCATTAATGTTGTGAATTGGCCGCTGTCTAGGATTTTACTATCTTACTCCGCGTCTTTGTATGTACGCATCATTACGGGCATGCCAGTTAAAGATCCAACCGCAGGATTTGTCTGCTATAAAAGAACAGTCTTGGAATCTTTAGATTTGAATCAGGTTAAGTTTGTAGGTTATGCCTTTCAAATTGAAATGAAATACAAAGCCTTTCACAAAAAATTTAAAATCAAAGAAATACCCATTATCTTTACCGACCGCGTTAAAGGCACATCTAAACTTACAAAAGGCATCATATCAGAAGCAATAAAAGGAGTTTTGATCTTGCGCATTCAACAAATTTTAGGCAAACTATAAATGCAAGAATCATCAATATTAATTAAAAATGCACGCATTGTAAATCAGGGAGAAATCTTGGTGGGGGACTTGTTAATTGAAGGTCAAATAATCAAAGAAATTGCCCCGTCAATAAGCGCAAAAAACGCTGACACCCTGGTTGTTGATGCTGAAAATAAATTTTTATTACCAGGCATGATTGATGACCAAGTTCATTTTAGAGAACCAGGTTTAACTCACAAAGGAACCATTGAGACAGAGTCAAGAGCAGCCATTGCCGGGGGGATTACCTCTTTTATAGAAATGCCCAACACCAAACCCCAAGCTACGACCATTGAAAAGCTTGAAGAAAAATTTACAAAGGCCTCAGAAACATCCTATGCCAACTACTCTTTTATGTTTGGAGGCACCAATGATAATTTAGATGAAATTCTTAAAGTTGATTCTAAAAATGTGGCAGCACTTAAGCTTTTTCTAGGCTCCTCAACAGGAAATATGTTGGTTGACAACCCAGAGGTTTTAGAAAAGATATTTGCTAGCACAGATTTACTGATCGCTGTGCATTGTGAAGATGAGGATACCATTTGTGCCAATACCAAAAAATTTAAAGACAACTATGGAGATGCCATCCCCGTTAAATTTCATCCCGTTATAAGAAGTGAAGAAGCTTGTTATTTGTCATCATCTAAAGCCATTGAATTGGCAAAAAAAACAGGCGCTAGATTACATGTTTTTCACTTATCTACAGCCAAAGAAACGGCCTTATTTTCCAACAAAAAACCATTGGAAAATAAAAAAATTACTGCGGAGGTTTGCATCCACCACCTTTGGTTCTCCGATGAAGATTACGACAAAAAAGGAACCTTTATTAAATGGAATCCAGCCGTGAAAACAACCAAAGATCGAGAAGCCTTGTGGGAGGCTCTATTGGACGATAGAATTGATGTCATTGCCACAGATCACGCCCCTCATACTAGGGAAGAAAAAGCGCATCCATATACAAAAGCCCCTTCAGGCGGGCCTTTGGTTCAACATGCGGTAGTAGCACTGATGGAAGCCTATCACAAAGGCAAAATTTCAATTGAAAAGCTGGTAGAGAAAATGGCGCATAATCCTGCAATTTTATTTCAAATTGAAAAAAGAGGCTTTATTCGTGAAGGCTATTTTGCAGATTTAATTTTAGTAGACCCGCATAATCCATGGACTGTAAGTCCTGAGAATATTTTATACAAGTGTGGTTGGTCGCCATTTGAGGGTGTTACCTTTAAGTCCAGAATCACCCACACCATATTAAATGGTAATTTAGTCTATCAAAATAATAAATTTACAAACAAAAATTCGGCCATGCGCCTTACATTCAACCGATGAAATTTTTCCATTTTTTAGCACTTGTCCTCATTTTACAGTCTTGTAATAAAAACCCCTATGAAGCTCCTGTCGATTTGATTCCTGAAGATCAAATGGTAGAAATTTTAAGTGATCTTATGATTTTAAATTCGGCTCAAGGCGCCAATAAAAAAATATTAGAAGATCGGCTTAAAAACCCGTTGGGTTATGTTTTTCAAAAATACAATATTGATTCAGCACAGTTTGAAAAAAGCAATGCTTATTACGCCCGTAATATTGATCAATACAGTTTAATTTACCAACGCGTTAAAGAAAAACTTAACGCTAAAAAACAGCGCATTCAAAAGCGCGTTGAAATTCAAAATAAAGTGGCAGACTCTTTAAGAAAATTAAAAAGCGACTCTTTGACTGAAACAAGGAAAAAAAATCGGATATTTACTCAAAACCGAGTCAAAAAAAATATTGAACCACTTGTTGAATAGCCTCTGGAATAGGCGTGAATTTGAAGGATTTTAAGTCTATTTTTATTTTTTCAGAACTGAATTTACAGTCCCTTGTAAGCGCACGGCACAGGGCTTTACTCAGCCGTCTTTTTCTTACTAATAATTTAGACTGCAGCCAATCGTAAATCAATGCGAATCTTAGTAGACCCGCGGAAGCCAGTTTTGTAGGGGGCGCTACCTTCATGCTTTTAGCAACGGTAGTGAGGATCTCTTTATAGGTTAGGTTTTCAGCCACCAGAATGTAGCGTTGATTTTTAATATCGGATTCCATTAAATTCAGCATCGCTTTAGCGACATCATTAACGGCTACATAGCCTGTTCTCCCATTTGTATAATAGCGTTGTTTCTTTGCCGCTACTTTGAACAACATACCACTGCTAGAATTCCAAAAACCAGGCCCCAAAATCACACCAGGATTAACAATTACCACCGACACCCCTTCTTGAGAAGCCCGCCACACTTCCATTTCTGCCCCATATTTTGATATGGCGTAAACGCTTTGATTTTGATTGCCCTCCCAAAGGGTTTCTTCCGTTATTAAATCCGCATTGTAACCTAAAGTCGCTACACTGCTGACATGGCATAATTTTTCAACCCTATTTGCAATGCATAAATTCACAATATTGACAGTTCCTTTGATATTAGTCGCTCTTAATACTTTATAATTGGCAGGATCAAAAGAAATATAAGCGGCACAGTGGAACACATGGGTTATGTCTCTAAACGCCATGGTTAACTTCGGCAAATCATTCAAATCTGCTTCTGCCCATTCAATGGTATCGTAAAGTGATTTTGAATTTTTAGAATAGTAAGAAAAAACAGTTTTTACCCGATCGAGATCCGCACCCTTTCTGTAGATTGCTCGAACAGATTGATTTTGTTGTGCTAATTTCAGAAGTAAATGACTTCCAACAAGTCCGGTGCCACCTGTGACTAATACCATGTTGCGAAATTACTGATTTTTCTTTTCTCATCCCTACTGAATCTTTTATCTTTGTGTATCAAGAATCACAAAATGACCAAAAATTTTATAGAAGTTTTAAAATGGCGCGGTATGCTTCAAGACCATATGCCAGGCGTTGAGGCGCATCTTCTAGAAACCATGCGCAAAGCCTACATAGGTTTTGATCCAACCTCCGATTCATTACACATTGGTAACTTGGTTCCAATTATGTTATTGGCTCATTTTCAACGCTGTGGGCATAAACCCGTGGCATTGGTTGGTGGCGCTACAGGCATGATTGGAGATCCTTCAGGGAAATCTGCGGAACGCAATTTATTAGACGAACCCACGCTTCGCCACAACCAGAAGGCCATTCAAAAACAATTGGCTCATTTTTTAGATTTTGACACCCAAGATCCCAATGCCGCTTTGATGGTCAATAATTACGACTGGATGAAAGACGTTTCGTTTTTAGAATTTATTCGTGATGTTGGGAAGCATATATCCGTTAATTATATGATGGCGAAAGATTCAGTGAAAAACAGAATCGCTTCAGAAAGCAAGGAGGGAATGAGTTTTACAGAATTCACCTATCAATTGGTGCAAGGCTATGATTTTCTACATTTATTCCAATCTTTAGGTTGTACCCTTCAAATGGGTGGAAGCGATCAGTGGGGAAACATCACTACTGGAACCGAATTGATACGACGTGCTGCCAATGGTAAAGGATTCGCCATCACATGCCCATTGATCACCAAAACAGATGGTTCAAAATTTGGAAAAAGCGAGGGTGGCAATGTGTGGCTGGATGCCAAACGTACCTCGCCCTATAAATTTTATCAATACTGGTTAAATTCTAGTGATGAAGATGCGGAGAAGTATATTAAAATCTTTACGTTTTTAGAAAAAGATGTAATCGATGATTTGATTGAATCCCATAAAAAGCAACCCCATGCCAGAGTGCTTCAAAAAAGATTGGCGCAAGCGGTTACAAATATGGTTCATGGTGCCGCCAATTGTGAAAATGCGGAAAAAGCCTCACAAATCTTGTACAGTAAGGCATTCAAAACGGACATTAGCAGCTTGGATGAAGCCACCTTTTTAGAAGTTTTTGAAGGCGTGCCTCAGGCCGATGTTTCCAGAGCAAAAATAGAAGCGGGTCTAGACATGATCGCGGGGTTGTGCTCTGAAACTGGGTTCTTAGCTTCCAACGGAGAAGCCCGTCGCGCGCTAAAAGAAAATTCAGTGTCAGTCAATAAAGAAAAAGTAAATGAAACTTATTTAATTCATGTTTCAGACCTGATTAATGACACTTACATCATTATCAATCGCGGAAAACGCAGTACTTTTATCATTCGCGTAGTTTAAGGTCAAACCACCATCAAATTACAGCCTCTTATATCGGATTGGTCAAAGCGACCAAGTAACTCGAAAAGCCCATTTTTATGCATTTTCCCCAAGTCTTGTGTAGCGATAAATGCACAAGAGTTGATATTGGCCAGATCAATTACATTGATGCCCCCAGATTTGCCTTCTTTTAATATTTTAAAAGGATCCTCAGGATCCCGAATTAATATTTGTATCCAAGGGGGTGTTGAGAAAAGCCCATCCCTTATTGAATAGGCCTGAGACAACAATTCGGTCATGCCGTATTCGCTGTGAATGGTTTCAAGACCAAATCCTTTTTTTAACAAGGCGTGCAGCTCTGATTTGATTAACTCTTTGCGACGCCCTTTCATGCCTCCTGTTTCCATCACTAAGGTGTGCTTCAATTCAAATTGATGAAATTCGATCAAATCCAAAAGGGCGTAAGACACACCAATGAGCAGCGTTTTTTGTCCCGTCGCCTCAAGTTTTAAAAGGGTATCTCTCAATCCTTTCAAATCGTCTAAATAAAACCCACTCTTTGGATGTCCAGATTTTTTTATCATATCATCAACCATATAGACCAAAGAGGATCCTTTGCGTTCTAAATAGGATGGCAGTAAGGCTAGAATGGTAAAATCTTCAATGCAGCCATAAACCCCTTCAAATCCTTTAATGAAACTGTTTTTATAAACTTTCAGATCCGTTATGTGATGTTGACTCGTAATGCTGTCGGTTGTGCCACTGCTGCTAAAAGTTTGTTCAATGGCTGCTTTGGAGGATAGGACGCTGTGGGTTTTAAAAAATTCTATGGGTAAAAAAGGAATGTCTTGAATTGCTTGGACATCACTGGGGTGTTTGTATAAAAGATCACAAAATGAGCGGTATAGCGAATTGTTTTCAAACTGAAATTTGAAAATATCAAGTGCTTTTTTTTCAAAAGCTGCATTGTTGTCGATATCAAAAATTGAACTGAAATCCATAAATTCTAAAATGGAGTTACAAAAATAGACAAAAAAAGAGCGCTGCCTTAGCAACGCTCTTGAATTGGAATTTAAAAATTAATTATTGAAGAATTAATTTTTTAGTTGTTGTTCTGTCATTTTGGGTCAATTTGACAATGTAGATGCCAGCATTCAAACTGGACACTTTAAGGCGTTCATTAACCACTGTTGTGTTGATTATTTGCTTTCCAAGCATATCAAAAACTTGTGCTTGTACCGCACCCATTTGGTTGGATTTAATGTTTACAAATCCTGTATTGCTTGGGTTTGGATAAACTTTAAACATATTTATGAGTGCATCTTGTGTAGATAATAATGGATCATCATTTTCTAAACCAGGCGAAAATAAGGCGTTTGGTGGAATTGTGGTATGTAAAACAAACCCTCCAGTAAAATCTGGACTTCTTCCCACAGATTGGTCATTGCCACCATCGGTATAATCAACTTGAGCTACAATATTACCACTAGCATTTTTCAATATTACTGAATCTGTACCGTTATTTAAGCCTAATGCACCAGAACTAGAAACTATTGCTGTGCCGTTAGCAAATCCTGTTGGTGTACCACCACCAAACACAACTAAGAATGAGTTGGAAGGGATTACAGTACCTTGTTCAAAGGTATGTCTTGTGTTATCACCACCGTTACTTCCATCTGAAATAACATATCCACTTAAATCAAAATTAGTTGATCCTGTATTGTAAAACTCAATAAATTCGTCCTCGGTACCATCACGAGTACCGTCACCATTAGAATCTCCAGTGATATCGCCAGCAGGGTCGGCTAGAATTTCATTAATAATCAAATCTTGAGTTACAGGGTCACAAACTGCCGCAGGCACAGTCCCCGAAATTGTTGTGCCGTCACAATCACCACCATTTAGTATTATGTCCCAAGAATCCCCTTCATTTAATCCTGAAAGAATAATGTTTCCATCAGCAGTCTGGGCGGGGTCATCTCCTCCAAGGTTACCGGCACTTGAAGTGGTTATGGAGCTCAGGCTTGGTTCGCTACCTGTATAAGGGATGGTAATTATTACTCCGTCATTGTTGTCTCCAACTGTATTGCTGTTACAAGTATAAACTGCTGTGTCTAAACTGACATCACATGTGGCGCAGTCAGAAGGGGTAACGGTTCCTAATGTTGGACAATTTCCAAAAGAATTTAGTGCAACATCCGTTAGTGTCCATCCAGAAGACCCATCTGTACCATCTTCATAATATTGGATTCCAATATAAACGTCCGATCCATTGATTTGAGGAAAATCTACTTCAATTGCTCCAGCATCTGAGATGGTTGCAGCTGTGATCCATTGTGAAAGTGCAGGGCAGCCCCCATATTGCTCAGTGTATGCAACAACTAAGTCTGTTATACCAAATTGTTCAGCGGCATTAAATGCCAATGTTAAATCACTCGTTTGAGTTGTGTCTAAAGGTCCAAATACAAGCCATGTGTCACTAATTTCTGAACAACCACTACCGCAATATCCGTTCATGGTATAAGTTCCTGAATTGTTGACCCAGACATCTGAATCTGAATTGGTAGCTACAGCAACAAGTTCAAAAGATTCATTACCATTGCTGAGGTCGTAACATGTGTTTGGAATTGGGTCACAAAAATCAACTTCAATTGTTCCAGATGTAGAAATACCATCACAGTCGCCACCATTTAAAACCAAATCCCATCCGCTTCCCTCTGAAACGCCTGAAATTACGATTGTCCCATCTGCAGTTGTTGCTGGATTGTCCCCGCCAATGGAGCCTCCTGAGGTTGTTGTAAGGGAGGTAATTCCAGCGTCTAAGCCTGTATACGGAACGCTAACAGTCACGAAGTCGTTACTGTCTCCAATTGAATTTCCTTCACAACTGTACTGTGCTTGCCCAAATATAACTGAACAAGACGTTGAAAAACCAGTCCAAGAGATGTCATCAATTATAATCTGTTTAGAGGTTGTACTAACAATCTCTATTACAATGTTTCCAGAAATATTTATATTGTCAACCGAAAAAGTGTATTCTGAGAAATCGTCGAAAGGAGTTGATGTTCCTTTAGAAACTCCGTTGATGAATAGCTCAACCTGTCTGTCACCACCACTAGTGAACCCTTTGTACAGCTTCACAGAAAAATTTGAAATACCTCCAGGAATTGCGCTGGATGTTATCTTGCTGCCACTTGAAACTCTTCTTAACATTAAGGCTGGAAGATCGATTCCCGAAGTATTGGCATCATTATTCCCGTTTCTAGAGGCAATGTAACTCCAGGTAATGCCATTATTGCCTTCAAAGGCACTATCGGAGTAGCTGGTTGTAGCATTTGAGTTCGTAAAATCTTCTAAGCCTTGCCCAAAAGACAAGTTAAAAGCAAAAAGTGTAAAAAGCAGAAAGTAAAATTTTTTCATTGTAATTTTTTTAAAATTGATATCCCCAAATATAGGTTTTTTTAGGCAATTTCTAAATTAAGTTTAGTGCTAATACGGGTTTTAATTAGAATTTTTATCTTTTGAGAATATTACGTTAATGTAAAAATAAAATTACGCTCAGTATTAAGGCTAAAAGTTCAGTTAATGTTAACGAAATTTTAAATTAAGTTTAACTCTGCATTCATTTTTTATAGTTTGCGCTATAATCTATATATTTACTTTACTATTTTGGTTTAATATGAAGGATAAAAACATTAAAATATTACTCGTCGATGATGAGCCCGATATTTTAGAAATTATTAGCTACAACCTAACAGCCCAAGGATACACTGTTTTTACAGCCAATAATGGTCTAAAAGCCATAAAGAAAGCCAAAAAAGAAACACCCCATCTAATCATTTTGGATGTGATGATGCCCGAAATGGACGGCATTGAAGCTTGTGAACAAATTAGAAAAATTCCTGAACTTGAAAATACGCTTATTACTTTTCTGACAGCAAGAGGTGAAGACTATTCTCAGGTTGCCGGCTTTGAGGCCGGGGCCGATGACTACATTACAAAACCCATCAAGCCCAAAGTTTTGGTCAGTAAAATTAAATCCTTGCTCAGACGTTTAAAAACCCAAAGTGATTCAATTTCAGACGCCCCCATTGTTTTAGATGGCCTTACTATTGATAGAGAAGCCTATAAAATCAATTATAAAGGCCTAGATATGGTTTTACCAAGAAAAGAATTTGAATTGCTATATTTGTTGGCATCCAAGCCCGGAAAAGTTTTTAAACGCGATGTTATCTTGGAAAAAATATGGGGTAACGAAGTTGTTGTTGGGGGGCGCACCATTGATGTTCATATAAGGAAACTGCGTGAAAAATTAGGTGACTCTAAATTTAAAACGATTAAAGGCGTTGGTTATAAGTTTCAAAATCAATGAGATCATTTTCAAAAAAGTCATATGCTTTTGCAATCATTACCGCGCTGCTAACGTCTCTTGTCTTAACACTCACTTTGAGTGTTTTTTTGTATTTCAAAAACAGTTTTGACATTAAAATTTCTTTGGGTGTTTTAGGTATCACATTCATTTTGGTGTTTTTAATTTATCAGTACAGTATCAAAAAATATATTTTTAAGCGCATCGAAAAAATATATAAGGATATTATGATTTTAGAATCCAAAACCAGTCCTGTACAAAATGTTCCCATTTCTGCAGACATGGACTTTCTGGCTAGTGAAATTAGCAAATACGCCAAATTAAAAAAACAAGAAGTCCAGTCGTTTCAAGCAAGAGAAGAATTTAGAAAAGAGTTTGTAGGAAACGTAGCTCACGAATTAAAAACACCATTGTTTACGGTTCAGGGTTATATTTCCACTCTACTGGATGGTGCGATGAGCGATCCAGAAGTTTTAAAGAAATATTTAAAAAGAGCAGATAAGGGCGTTGAACGCTTGATATACATTGTTCAAGATTTGGACATGATAACAAAAATTGAATTTGGTGAATCAAAATTAGAAACCTCAAATTTTGATATTTTAGAGTTGATTCACAATGTCTTTGAAGAACTAGAGATGAAAGCTGTAAAGAAAAACATTGCACTATCCCTTGAAAATTCTGAACAAACGAAATTAATAGTCCATGCAGACCGTGAGCGCATTCAACAAGTTTTAACCAATCTTGTGGTAAATTCCATTAAATACGGTCATAACAATGGTACCGCAGAGGTCAGTGTTGAACCGCTTGGAGATTATAAAGTAGTGGTTCGCGTAACGGACAATGGCGAAGGTATTGAAGATCAGCATATTTCTCGATTATTTGAACGTTTTTATCGCGTAGATAAAAGTGGTGCTCGAAGTGAGGGGGGCTCTGGCCTAGGCTTGTCTATTGTAAAGCATATCATTGACGCCCATTTGGAAAATATCTTTGTAGACAGTAAATACGGAATAGGTAGTGAATTTTCATTTACGCTACCATTAGAAATAAATTAATCACTTTGCTTTGTGTATTTTTGCACAAAACAACTACTTGTGGGGAGTAAGAATAAATTAAAACGGTTTAAAGAAAACGAAACATTTCCCAATGTTTTCCAACCCACGCGCGAAACACTTGTTGAAAATAAATTTTCTTTGAAAGGGCAGTGGTGTGCTGAGTTTTTTAAAAACAACCATCCCTTAGTGTTAGAATTGGGATGTGGAAAAGGAGAGTATACAGTTGGATTAGCCGAAAGAGACCCAAATAAGAATTACATTGGCATTGACATTAAAGGAGCCCGCTTCTGGAGAGGCGCCAAGACAGCTCTGGAAAATAAATTGCGTAATGTCGCATTTGTTCGTGCCCAAATAGAGCTGATTGAAGGCCTTTTTGAAGCCCATGAGGTTGATGAAATTTGGATAACATTTCCAGACCCTCAGATCAAATACAAACGCAGCAAGCATCGCTTAACCAATCCTACATTTTTAAATCGCTATAAGCATATTCTTAAAGCTGATGGGGTGGTACATCTAAAAACAGACAGTGAATACATGCATGGCTATACTTTGGGACTACTACAGGGGCTTGGCCATGACATTCAATATGCAAACCACGATGTGTATCGCCAAGAGGGAAGTCCTGAAGTGGTAACTGGGATTGAAACCTTCTACGAGAAGACCTATTTGGAGCAAGGAAAAGCAATTACGTATCTTAGATTTAAAATACACTAACTCTTGGACATTACTTTAATTTTTTTTCTTAGCCTATTAATCTCTTTTTTAGGGGTGATGCCACCTGGTATGCTCAATATGTCGGCTGCTAGAATCAGTCTCGAGGAAGGCCATAATCGCAGTTTTATGTTTTCAATTGGTGTTTGTATTGTGGTAGGCCTACAAACTTATGTTGCCACAATTTTTGCAAAATATCTAAATCAACATCCAGATGTCACAAGTATTCTCAAGCGGGTGGCAGTCGTCATTTTTTTACTAATTTCTTTTTACTTTTTCTTTACGGCAAAAAAGAAAACATCTGTTGTAAATGTGGATGCTAGAATGAGAAGTAAACAAAGCCGGTTTTTTCAAGGGGTTTTTATGTCTGCACTTAATATGTTCCCTATTCCTTTCCAAGCCTATGTTGTCACCTCCTTATTGTCAGTAGATTGGTTGCAGCTTGACCCTAGCAGTATTGGCGCTTACATCGCCGGGGCTGTCATGGGAAGTTTTATTGCGCTTTACATTTATATTTTGTTCTTTGACAGCATTAAAAATAATAAAATCACCTCTCCAAAAAACATGAATTACTGCATTGCGTTGATTACCTTGGCCGTTGCCACTATTACATTTGTTAATTTGATTTGATATGGCTATGAACTCAAATTTTTTCGAACGTTGTTACGAAATTGCTCGTCAAATCCCATTTGGACGTGTGACGAGTTATGGGGCTATCGCAAAACACTTAGGGGCTTTAAAAAGTGCTCGAATGGTTGGCTATGCTATGACTGCATCTCACGGAAAAGATGTGCCAGCCCATCGCGTGGTAAATCGCAAAGGATTTCTGACAGGAAAACACCATTTTGAAGGCATTAATATGATGGAACAATTGCTTAAAAGTGAGGGTGTTGAAGTCAAAGACAATCAAATTCAAAATTTTAAAACTGTTTTTTGGGATCCCTCAAAAGAACTTTAGTTTTTTTAGCAAATCAAGCGTATATTTGTACCCAACAATCAATCTTTATTTCACGCTTTGAAGTTCACAAAAAAAGACATCTTAAGGGCTTTGGAAACCATCACCGTTCCCGGTGAAGGAAAAAATATGGTTGAAAGTAAAGCTGTCAAAAATGTTGTTATTTTTAACGATGAAGTTGTTGTTGATATCAATATTTCCAATCCCACGCTTCAAGCCAGAAAACGCACTGAGGTTAATATCATGAAAGCCATTCATGATTTGGTATACGCTAAAGCAAAGATTAAAATCAATGTAAAAGTTGATGTCCCTGCTCAGCCAAAAAATGAAATCAAGGGTAAACCCATTCCTGGTATTCAAAATATTATTGCAATTGCTTCGGGAAAAGGTGGCGTAGGAAAATCTACCGTTACCTCAAATATTGCAGTGACTTTAGCCAATATGGGCTTCAAAGTTGGAGTCCTAGATGCCGATATTTATGGTCCCTCCATTCCCATCATGTTTGATGTTGTTTCTGACAAACCATTAGCAGTTCAGGTCGATGGCGCTTCAAAAATGAAACCTGTTGAAAGTTATGGTGTTAAAATTTTATCTATAGGGTTTTTTACAAAACCAAATCAAGCTGTTATTTGGAGAGGCCCTATGGCATCCAAGGCTCTCAATCAAATGATATTTGATGTCGCTTGGGGTCCCCTAGATTTTTTACTCATCGACTTGCCCCCTGGCACGGGAGACATCCACTTGAGTATCATGCAGTCGCTGCCTATTACAGGCGCTGTGGTTGTGAGCACGCCCCAAAATGTGGCGCTCTCGGATGCCAAAAAAGGCGTAGCCATGTTTCAACAAGAGAACATCAATGTCCCTGTTCTTGGAATCATAGAAAATATGGCCTATTTTGTAGCTGAGGAACTTCCTGAAAATAAATATTATATATTTGGGCAAGAAGGCGCAAAACATTTAGCTTTGGATTTAGCGGTTCCTTTTTTAGGAGAAATACCCATTGTTCAAAGCATAAGAGAGGCAGGGGATTACGGAAGACCAGCAGCATTGCAAGAGGGGACTCAAACAGCGTTGGCTTTTAAATCACTAACACAAGAAATTGTAAAAGAAACTGTTAAACGACATAAAGACTTACCACCTACAGAAGTTGTGAAAATAACAACAATGGCAGGTTGTAGTACTGTGAAAAATAAATAAAATGATTATGAGCTCAGAAGATCTTCAAAAAAATGTTGAAAAAGCACTGGATGAAATTCGACCTTTTCTCCAAAATGACGGAGGAAATATCAACCTCATTGGCATTGAAAATGGTGAAATTGTTAAAGTCCAACTTATTGGCGCATGCTCATCATGTACGGTCAATCAAATGACTTTAAAGTCTGGGGTAGAAATGACCATTAAAAAATATGCACCTCAAATTCAGTCTGTTATAAATATTGAGGCCTAAAATGATCAAGACAGATATCCTTATCATCGGCGCTGGGCCAACGGGCTTATTTGCTGTCTTTGAAGCTGGACTTCTTAAGCTAAAATGCCATCTCATTGACGCATTGGCTGAACCTGGAGGTCAATGTTCTGAAATCTATCCTAAAAAGCCAATTTATGATATCCCTGCTTACCCAGAAATTTTAGCTGGCGATTTAACTAAGAAATTATTGGAACAATCCAAACAATTTAAACCAGGTTTTACCTTAGGTGAACGTGCAGAGACGATTGAAAAACAAGCAGATGGTACTTTCTTGGTTACTACAAACAAGGGCACCCAACACAACGCCCCAGTAGTGGCGATTGCAGGTGGACTCGGAAGTTTTGAGCCTCGAAAACCCGCCATTAAAAATCTTTCAGATTATGAAGACCATGGGGTTGCCTATATGATCAAAGACCCAGAAGTTTATCGCAACAAGAGAGTTGTTATTGCTGGTGGTGGAGATTCAGCTTTAGACTGGACTATTTTTTTAAGTCAGGTTGCCAGTAGTGTGACTTTGATACATAGAAGAACCGAATTTAGAGGGGCTTTGGACTCCGTAGAAAAAGTTCAAGCACTCAAAGACAAAGGTGTTATCGATTTAATTACACCTGCTGAAGTTACAGGACTCTATGGTGGTAATAAATTAGATTCGATTACATATAGTGTTTCAAATGGTGATGAAAAACGTATTAATACTGACTTTTTTATACCATTATTTGGTTTATCTCCTAAATTAGGCCCCATTGCAAATTGGGGTCTTGAAATTGAGAAAAATGCAATTAAAGTTAACAATGCATTAGATTATCAAACTAATATTCCAGGTATTTTTGCTATTGGAGATGTGAACACCTACCCTGGAAAGTTAAAACTCATTTTATGTGGTTTTCACGAAGCCACCTTAATGTGTCAATCAGCCTATAAGATTATTAACCCCGGGAAACGTTTGGTGTTAAAATATACTACCGTCACTGGCATCGACGGCTTTGACGGCACACGTAAAGAGGCCCCAAAAAGTGTAGTAAAATCAATTGACTGATGTCTTTGGATATCTCTATAAAAATTACCGATCGCTCAGGTGTCATGCACACCATTAATGCACCAACAGATATGGCTCTCAATCTTATGGAGGTTGTTCGTTTATATGAGCTTGCTCCAGATGGTACCATCGGGATTTGTGGTGGTATGGCCATGTGTGCTTCTTGTCAATGTTATGTGCAAAGTTCACATCAACTTAGCGAAAAAACAGCCGATGAAGAAGCCATGCTCAGCGAGGCGTTCAACGTTCAGCCTAACAGTCGCTTGGGGTGTCAAATTCAAATCAATAATCAAATGGATGGTTTGGAAGTAGAATTGGCTCCAGAAGAATGAACTTAGTTTAATTTTTCTAATGCCAATGGTAATATCCGCTCTACAAATTTTGAATAGGCCAATCCCGAGGGATGTAAATTGTCATTGGCAACCAGCTCTGGATTTGCTAAGCCTTGACGTGTAATGTCAGTAATGTAAACATATGACAACCCATTGTCTTGGCAATAATTTTTTGCGTAAAGGTTGTAAAAATCCAACTGTTCACTTATATATTCTGGGGTAAAGTTTTGACCAAAGGGTGTGTACGCATAGTCAGGGATGGAAACAACAATGAGATTTGATGGATCATTACCAGCCAGCCCAATGGCAGTGTTTACCAATGTTATAAACTCTGTTTCATACAATGCAAATGGCTTGCCTTGGTATTGGTTGTTTACTCCAATTAATAGCGTTACCAAATCATGATCAGATGTAGGGTTGGACGCTCCGATCGCCGATATGAGATTGGTTGTTGTCCATCCTGTTTGTGCGATGATTTCTAAAGAGAAGGAGTCTTGTGCGTCAAAATTCACCATCAAACTGTCTTTAAGTTGTTCTGGAAAACGACAACTTGTACAGACGTTTTCACCTATGGTATAGCTGTCACCTAGAGCCAAAAGTTTAAAGTTTTCAGGAATATTTAGGGTTTCTAATATTTCAGCAGATGCACTACTTTGTGCGTTTGAATAGCCAACGCTAGTTTTATTGTAACAACTTAGTAATAGTGTAGTTGAGACCAATGTCCCAACACAATAAATTAAAGAGGCTTTATTTAAAGGCATTTAACCCTGTGATGTCTAGACCTGTGATTAGCAAATGAATATCGTGCGTCCCTTCATAAGTCACAACGCTTTCCAAATTCATCATATGGCGCATGATACTGTACTCACCAGTAATTCCCATACCTCCAAGAATTTGACGTGCTTCACGGGCAATTTTCAAAGCCATTTCAACATTGTTTCTTTTCGCCATGGATATTTGAGCCGTACTGGCTTTATTTTCATTTTTGAGTTGTCCTAGCCTCAAAGCTAATAACTGTGCCTTGGTGATTTCCGTAATCATTTCCGCCAATTTCTTTTGTTGCAATTGGAATCCTGCTATGGGCTTTCCAAATTGAATGCGTTCTTTGGCATAGCGCAAGGCTGTATCATAACAATCCATGGCAGCACCAATAGCACCCCAAGCTATGCCGTAACGTGCAGAGTCTAAACATCCAAGTGGAGCACCCAATCCACTTTTATTGGGCAAGATATTTTCTTTAGGAACTTTAACATCTTGAAAAATAAGCTCTCCTGTAGCACTGGCTCTAAGCGACCATTTGTTATGTGTTTCAGGTGTTGAAAACCCTTCCATGTAGCGCTCGACAATAAGGCCATGAATGCGCCCTTCTTCATTTTTTGCCCAAACAACTGCAATGTCACAAAATGGCGCGTTTGAAATCCATAGCTTAGCACCATTCAGTAAAAAATGATCACCCATGTCTTTAAAGTTAGTGGTCATTCCTCCTGGATTACTTCCGTGGTCAGGCTCAGTAAGTCCAAAGGCACCCATAAATTCTCCGGAGGCTAATTTTGGTAAGTATTTTTGGCGTTGAGTTTCATTTCCGTACTTCCAAATGGGGTACATCACCAGAGATGACTGTACGGAGGCAGTACTTCTAACACCTGAATCTCCACGTTCAATTTCTTGCATGATCAAACCGTAAGCAATTTGATCCAATCCTGCTCCTCCATATTTTTCCGGGATGTAGGGCCCAAAAGCACCTATTTCTGCCAGACCACTAAGAATTTGTTTTGGGAATTCTGCTTTTTGGGTATAAGTTTCAATGATAGGAGATATGTCTCTTTTGACCCAATCCCGAGCCGCTTCCCTCACAAGTTTGTGCTCTTCACTT
>ERZ1047472.1206-NODE-1206-length-20529-cov-49.298916_pt1 | contig 20529 bp, 25 predicted proteins | sample MGYA00383095_ERZ1047472 | MGnify/ENA primary metagenome ERZ1047472 (study PRJEB29581, sample SAMEA5548365) | metagenome | biome: marine; feature: coastal; material: water | depth 1 m | study: Short-term variability in the microbial, nano- and picoplankton... | reverse complement strand
AGATGATATAAAGTATCGTATGCCAGAAGACATGGAAAAACTACAGGAGATATGCAGTCGCCTTGATTGATTATAAAACATATGATAGACCCTAACTCTATACCAGAATTATTAGCAGAGAAAATAATGGATAACGTAAACAACCCAATACACTACGGCAAAGGTAGAATTGAATGCATAGATTATATAGAAGACTTCTTAACACAAGAAGAATATATAGGTTACCTGAGAGGTAATATTGCTAAGTATCTACATCGCTGGAGATATAAGAACAAACAAGAAGACCTATTAAAATCACAGTGGTATTTAGATAGGCTTATAAAACTAACAGGAAAGGGCAGCGTATGATACCAGTATCAATGCTAAGAGTATTACTTACTAAAGAAGGCTTAGAGTTTAAGATAGTTAAAGTTGTAGGTAATGTAGCACAAGTAAATATAATTGTAGCGGAGGGATCGGATGTTCACAGTTGAGTTTGAATCTAATGCGTCAATCATAACTACATTAGATCACTCTGACATGCATGAAGATGTAGAGATAATCTTTGGTGACGAAGGTACTGTATACATGAGACAGTTCGAACCTGAGATGGATGCTTATCAGATGTTAATAATGAGTAGCCAACAGTGGTTGGACATTATGGCTGCATACAAGAGTAGTGAAGGTTCATATTACTTAGCACCAAAAGAAGACATATAATATATTGTTGTAGGAGACATGAAGAATGATGGAATTAGCACTGATTAAAACGTTACTAGATCGTAACTTTTATGATCAACACAAGGGCATACGTTGCCCAGATAAAATATTTAGTAAGGATGTACGTAAGATTAAACAGGCACTTGATGGTGCTATGGAAGCCTATGAGGGTGACCTAACTGTTGCAGATCTAGAGGCTGTGTTCAACAGGATGAATGCTAGTCTTACTACTGCTACTCGTGGAGCATACGAGGATTTGTTTAAACGTATATCAATCACTGAGCCTATCAAAGAAGAGATAGCACAGGATACACTATCACAATTATTCCAACAGCATGTCGGTGATCGTGTAGCAAACCTAGGGTTTGATTTTGTTAATGGGACAGAGGATAGTTTAGAACCTCTGCGACGATTGCTAGAGGAATACAAAAATGATTTTACTCCTAATCTACGTGTTGACTGGGACGACAATAGCCTTGACACAATACTTGATGCAACGCTTCTGGAATCCAAGTGGAGCTTTAACATATCTTCCTTGGCTCGTAGGGTGGAAGGCGTTAGTGGTGGCCACCTTGTGTTGGTTGGCGCTCGCCCCAATACTGGTAAAACTTCTTTCCATGCAAGCCTTATAGCAGGTGCTGAGGGCTTTGCACATCAGGGTGCTAAGTGTATTGTACTGTGTAACGAAGAGGCATACACACGTGTCGCTGCACGTTATATAAGTGCAACAGCTAACATGACAATGAAAGAAGTCAGAGAGAATAAAGCTCTAGCACAGAAACGTTATGAGCCTATCCGTACTAATGTCTTGTTCAAGGATAGTACAGGTAAGGGTATGGCATGGGTTGAGTCTGTTGTTAAACAAGAGAAGCCTGACATTGTAGTGTTAGATATGGGAGATAAGTTTGCTGATGTGAGTAGTGAGAGGAGTGACATTACACTCAAGACTGCTGCTATCCATGCACGTAATATTGCTAAGCAGTACGACTGCTGTGTGATCTGGATGTCACAACTATCTGCTGAAGCAGAAGGTAAGGTAGATCTAAACCAAGCAATGATGGAAGGATCTAAGACAGGGAAGGCAGCTGAAGCTGACCTGATGGTATTGATAGGTAAAGCACCACAAGTTGAGGGAGGAGATGAAGACCCAGTTCGTTTTTTAAACCTAGCCAAGAATAAGTTGAATGGGTATCAGGGTAGGATCGCCTGTGTATTGGATGGATCACGCTCTATCTATTCAGCTTGAGGTAAGATATGAGATTAGTATTAGATGTTGAGAACAGCACAACAAAACGTAATGGCAAAGATCACATGGACCCTTTTGAGATTAGTAATCACCTAGTCCAAGTGGGTATGGTTAATGCAGACAACCATGATGAACTACATATTGTAAACATAGACCATGACGAAGCAAAGGATACGTCAGGCGCTGGGCATAAGCTAGTCCAGGATATACTAGACTTAACAACACTACTCATAATGCACAATGCGCAGCATGACTTGATGTGGTTGTGGGAATCAGGCTTCAAGTATGATGGCTTGATCTATGATACAATGTTAGCAGAGTACGTACTTGATAGAGGTCAACGCACCCCATTAAGCTTAGGTGCTTGTGCTGAACGCAGAAACCTAGAGGTACAGAAAGATGATACACTTAAAAGATATTTTAAAGAAGGCTACACTACAAATGAGATACCGTTGGATGAGCTTAGCTTTTATCTTAGGTGTGACCTGCTTTCAACTAGCTGGTTGTTCCACAGTATCGAAGCTGACTATGCCAAGCCAGAATCTACAGGTCTCAAAGTTACCAGAGATACCACCTTCACCACCTGTAAGACCCTCACCAGAATGTACATGTCAGGAATCAGGGTGGATAGATCAGCCCTTGACGAGGTAAGACTACAGTTTGAACAAGAGAAGGCAGAGATTGAGGATAGACTTCAGAAGAAAATACGTAAGCTTATGGGTGATACACCTATAAATCTTAACAGTCCTGAGCAAATGTCACAGGTAGTATTCTCTCTGCGTATGAACGACAAGAAAGAATGGGCACATCTGTTTGAGTTTACATCTACAGTAGATGAATATAAAGATGCTGTTAAAGCAAACTCTAAACCAGTATATAGAACGAAAGCATTTACATGCCCGACCTGTGAGGGTGTAGGTAAAACATATAAACTAAAGAAGGATGGCACAAAGTATGCTAGACCTAACAAGTGCAAAGACTGTGACACGCGAGGCTTTCAACTACAAGAAACAAAACAGATAGCAGGTCTAAAATTTAGTGCACCTAATAAGAAATGGATTAGTGCCAATGGTTTTAGTACAGGTAAGGATAACCTAGATGTACTCACTGCTACTGCAAGAAGTAATAACTTAGCAGAGGCTGAGTCTTTTCTTGTAGATCAGAAACGTTTGTCTGCTGTTAGTAGCTACCTAAGTTCTTTTGTTGAGGGTATATCAAACTATACTAAGCATGATGGGTTCTTGCATGTAAGTTTAACCCAACACATAACAGCTACAGGACGTTTCAGCGGACGCAATCCTAACATGCAGAACATGCCCCGTGGTGGTACGTTTCCTGTGAAGAAAGTCTTTGTTTCACGATGGGAAAATGGCAAGATAATGGAGGCTGACTTTGCTCAACTTGAGTTTCGTACTGCTGCGTTCTTAGCACAAGACGAGACTGCTATGAAAGAAATAGACACAGGGTTTGATGTGCATAGTTACACTGCTAAAGTTATTACAGATGCAGGGCAGAAGACTTCTCGCCAGGATGCCAAGGCACATACGTTTGCCCCCCTCTTCGGAGCTACAGGGTATGGAAGATCTAAGGCTGAAGCCGCTTACTATAAACACTTTATTGAGAAGTATGAGGGTATTGCTGCATGGCATAAAGAGTTAGGCGATGAGGCATTACGTTTCAATAAGATAACTAATAAGTCAGGGCGACAGTATGCTTTCCCTAATGTAAGACGCAGAGATAATGGTATGCCAAGTCACTTTACAATGATTAAGAACTACCCAGTACAAGGGTTTGCCACAGGTGATATAGTACCTATTGTGTTGAACGAGCTTCACGAATTGTTACAACCATACAACTCTGTCGTAGTTAATTCAGTACATGATAGTATGGTAATTGACATACACCCTGATGAGGAACAACAAGTTATTGATATTATTGAATCACTTAACGATAACATAAACGATCTTGTAGAGAAAACGTACAATGTAAAGATGAATGTACCATTACTACTTGAAGCAAAAATCGGATCAAACTGGCTTGACACAGTTGACGTATGATGTATAACTAGGAACTCTTTGAATCTATAGAAAGGTATAGAAATGAGCAATGAACTATCAATCGCGAATGAACGCGGTCAATCAATGGCAGAACTTATGGGCGTGTCAGCGTCTAGCGGTGATGCAACACCATCCATAGCACGTATGGGTATGCTACACTCGCCCCTGATGGGTGAGCTAGAGGTTGCAGGTAAGGCAATCAAGACTGAGGTAGTACCAGTAGGTGCATTCATCCTCAATCGTGGTGATGAAAAGATCTACAGTAATGGGGTCACTATGCGTATCTTCGCCCAGCGCCAACAGTGGCAACGTTGGAACAGTGAAACAGAAGAGATGGAGAAGTCTGTCTTAGCTAATTCACTCAATGGTGACATGAAGGATAGCATAGGTGGCTTCAACTTGGGTAGACCCTCAGGTTGGATAGAAGACTTCCAAGCTTTAGATGATGCTACTAAGCAGATTATCCGTAGTGTTAAGCGTGTCAATGTTTACTATGGTACAGTAACATTAGATGATCCTATCAATGAGAAGGGTGAATCTCTTGACAAGTCAGCATATAAAGATGTGCCGTTTGTTATGGACGTAAAGAACCGTGACTCACTAAAGAGCATCAATGGTGTGTTAAGTGTACTCAAGCGTAAGAACTTACTACCTATAATGTCTACTGTTAAGTTTATGGGTGTAGAAGATAGCATCCCAACAGGTGCTAAGTTCGGTAAGATCAAAGCAGCATCAGGTGACAGAGTTGATCTTGGTGAGGGTGACAATGAGATGTTAAAAGATTTCATTGAGCTTATTGAGTACAGCAATGGTAAGATCTTAGACTTATATCATGAGAGGTTTGACAAAGATATGTCTGCTGATGATGAGTCTGTAGTATCTGACATTATCAATAATGATTTCGTTGAGGTAAACTCATGAATCACCCAGCAGAATTAGCAATCTACAGTTTTCTGCAGAAGGCTTTGGCTGGTGAAGCAAACATGACAGAGGCGGTGACCAAGCAGGTTGCCGCTGATGTTGAGGCGGCGTTGAACAAACAGTTTAACTCACCTCCACGTGGCGACTTTCGCTTACGTATGTCTAACATTGGTAAAGCACCCTGTCAGTTGTGGTTCGAAAAGAATGACCCAGAAGATCGTAGACCTTTCCCACCACACTTCTTAATGAACATGATCCTTGGTGATATAGTTGAGGCTGTGTTCAAGGGATTACTACGTGCTGTAGATCAAGATTTTAAAGACAATGATATAGTCACACTCAAGCTACCTAATGGTCAAGAGATCAAGGGCGAGTACGACATGGAGATGGATGGTAAGATTGACGATGTTAAGTCTGCCTCTCCTTGGTCATACAAGAATAAGTTTGAAAGCTTTGAGGCACTCAATAAGGATGATAGCTTTGGCTATGTATCACAGCTTGTAGGCTACGCAGAAGCCGCAGGAAAGGGTGTAGGTGGTTGGTGGGTAGTCAACAAAGGGAACGGCGAGTTCAAGTATGTAGACGCATCTGACGTGGACAAGGAAGCTGTACTAGAAGGCATCCAAGCTACTGTAGATTACATTGAGAATGATGAACCGTTCAAGCGTTGCTACGAAGCAGTACCTGAGACATACTTCAAGAAGCCTAGTGGTAACTTAGTACTCAATTCTAAGTGTCACTGGTGTGACTTCAAACACAAGTGTTGGGATCTACAAGAGTTACCTTCACGTGTGTATAAGGGTAAGAAAGAAGCACCTCTCGTTGAGTATGTACTTGTTGGAGATGGGCGTGGTTCGTAAACACAACAGAAGAAACTATCGTAGTGGCCTTGAACTAGAGGCCGCTACATTCTTAGAGACACGACAGAAGATTGTATCCTATGAAAAGCTAAAGATAGAGTGGGAAGATTTAAAATACCGTACCTATACACCAGACTTTGAACTGGACAATGGTATAATAATTGAGACCAAAGGGTTATTCAGTTCTGGAGATCGGCGCAAGCATATAGAAATACAGAAGCAACACCCTAAACTAGATATACGTTTTGTATTTAGTAACGCAAACTCTAAGTTATACAAGGGTGCTAAGAGTAGATACTGTGATTGGTGTGAGAAGAATGGTTTTAAGTGGGCACACCGAGTTATACCTGAGGGTTGGCTTATAGAAAAAGGTAAGCGCATGAAGGAACAACGAGTTAAAGTAAAGAGGAGACTATGATGGGTTATGAAGTAAAGCCTGGCGACATTGCTATTATACTACACCCTATCATAGAAGATGGTGAGTGGACAGGACACATCAAGACAGGTCTAGTATTTGGTGAGGCTGAGTCACACGATGGGATGAAGGCAGCACTAGAGGAAGCTCTTACTATGGCAGCAGCACAGTCTTTCTTAGATTTATACCCTGATGCATGGGATGATTTTGTAGAACTACGAGGTGAGCTTATGAAGGAAATGTTTCCAGAACAATATGAAGAAGCTGTAAAACAAACAGACACTGGGTATAAGGTAGACGATAATGTTATTCTACTTAACAGATGGACGAAGACAAAGGGTAATGCATGAAAAAGTTTAACGTTACATTTGTAGCTAAGGTAGATGATACTAATAATATATTATCTGCTAGTAATAATAGTCATGAGAAAGATATACACGATCTAATAACAGATGTTATATATGATGTGGACGATATGAATATAGAAAATTTAAACGTGAAGGAGCGAAAATGATTGCTAGAGAAGACATAGAAGCAATAAACAATCTGATAGACTCAACACCGACAGAGTATTCCGACTTTGTTGAGAGCATGATTGTAACAAAACCTGAGGATAGGCTAATGGAAAACCTATTAGGTTTGTGTGAGGAAGTAGGAGAACTACATGGTAAGATAAAGCGTGTACTGCGTGATAATACTAATGATGAAGAGGGTGTTCTCAAGGAATGTGGTGATGTATTATTCTACACAGTTGCTATAGCTAACTACTTTGACAGTAACTTACAGGATGTAATACAGAGGAATATGTATAAGCTAAACAGCCGCGCTGCACGTGGTGTTATAAAAGGGTCAGGAGATAATAGATGAGTAACCAACTACCAACAGACTACCAAGCGTTCATACACAAGTCACGCTATGCTAAGTACTTTGATGGCAAAGGGCGCGAGTCTTGGGGAGAGACAGTAGAAAGATACATGGACAATGTAGTTCGTAAGGCACTTAATCTTGGCGTAGTTCCAGCCGATAGTTTATTTGCTGATACAGATGTAATGAACCTTGAACAGGCTATACTTGGTCAAGAAATAATGCCTAGTATGCGAGCGATGATGACAGCTGGTCCTGCTTTAGATCGTGACAATACAGCTGGATATAATTGTAGTTACTTACCAGTAGATGATCCCAAATCTTTTGATGAAGCTATGTATATACTTCTCTGTGGTACTGGTGTGGGCTTCTCTGTTGAGAGACAGTTCATAAAGAAGCTACCAGAGATACCTGTGTTGTTTGATAGTGAGTCTACTGTTGTTGTTAAGGATAGCAAAGAAGGTTGGGCTAAAGGATTCCGTCAGGTTCTAGCACTCTTATGGGCTGGTGAAATACCTAAGTGGGATGTGTCTCAGGTTAGACCTGCAGGTGCAAGACTTAAAACGTTTGGTGGTAGAGCATCAGGACCAGCGCCATTAGTAGAACTGTTTAACTTCGCTGTAGCTACCTTCAAGGCAGCACAAGGGCGTAAGCTTAGCTCTATGGAGTGTCACGATCTTATGTGTTTCATAGGACAGATAGTTGTTGTAGGTGGAGTACGCCGTAGTGCTATGATTTCATTGAGTAATTTATCTGACGATAGAATGCGTCACGCTAAGTCAGGGCAATGGTGGGAAACTGCAGGGCATAGAGCACTAGCTAACAACTCAGTAGCATACAGTGAGAAGCCAGACATGGAAACATTCATGCGTGAATGGTTGTCTCTGGTTGAGTCTAAGTCTGGTGAGCGTGGTATCTTTAACAGACAAGCTTCTAAGGTACAAGCGGCTAAGAATGGTAGACGTGATCCTAACTACGAGTTCGGCTGCAACCCTTGCAGTGAGATCTTGCTACGCCCATATCAATTCTGTAACTTAACGGAATGTGTAGTACGTGCTACTGATACACTAGAGGATCTTGAGCGTAAGGTTAGACTTGCTACTATCTTAGGTACAATACAATCAATGCTGATTAAGTTTCCTTACCTACGTAAAGTATGGCAGAACAATACAGCAGAAGAGAGATTGCTCGGTGTATCTATGACAGGCATTATGGACAACCCATTAATGACACAGAAAAACAGAGGTCTGAAGAAGACACTAGAGCACCTACGTTCTGTTGCTGTAGAAACTAATCGGGATTGGGCTAACCTACTAGGTATACCTGCTAGTACTGCTATCAGCTGCGTAAAACCTAGTGGAACGGTTTCACAGCTTGTAGATAGCGCCAGTGGAATCCATGCGAGACACAGCCCATACTATATTCGTACTGTACGTGGTGATAGTAAAGATCCTCTAACACAGTTTATGATTGATAAGGGTATACCTAACGAGCCTTGCGTTATGAAGCCTGACTCTACAGTAGTGTTTAGCTTCCCAGTTAAGTCACCAGAGAAGTCAGTGACACGTAATGATATGTCTGCTGTGGAGCAGCTAGAGTTATGGTTAACTTATCAGCGTCACTGGTGTGAGCATAAGCCTTCAGTTACTATAACAGTGCGTGATGAAGAATGGATGGATGTAGGTGCATTCGTGTATCAACACTTTGATGAGATGTCAGGTGTGTCATTTTTACCACACTCAGATCACTCATACCAGCAAGCACCTTATCAAGAGATAGATAAGAAAGCGTACAAAGCATTACTCTCAAAGATGCCTACCAGTATTGATTGGTCAGAGCTATCAAACTATGAGAGTGAAGATAACACAGTATCTATGCAAACAATGGCTTGCTCTGGAGACTCTTGTGAAATTGTAGACCTAGTATAAACTATGTATATAGTACTAGGAACAAGTAACTGTGAGTTCTGTAACAAAGCAAAGAACTTACTAGAGGAGAAAGGCATAGCGTTTATGCCTTACTCTGTTGATACAGTTAGTAGTAGGTGGTTGTTGACATTGATGCGACAGGCAGGTATGAAAACTGTACCCCAAATCTGGGACAATGAAGGTCACCATGTTGGTGGCTACAACGAACTAAAGGAACGATTAAATGATTGAAGTTTTAGTAATGTTTTTTGTAGGCATTGCAGCTATTGGAGTAGCTAGTGATGTAGGTAGTTCTACTTATGATTATGTAGAGCCTAAGATAACACAAGGAGTAGATTACGTCAAAGATAAGTTTGATTCTGAAGGACAAGAATAGTGTATGTCCTTGTGTTAATAGCATATATGATAGGTGAGGAGCCAACAATAAAAGCCTCACCTGTCTTATATGAAACATACGATAGTTGTATTGATGGTGCAGCACGTGCTATGACAGACGTATACAGGTACTTACCCAAAGAGTTTAAACAAAAAGTTTATATACTACCTATGTGCAATGCTTTACCAGAGGATTTATAATGCAACTAAAGTTTAACTTGTTTGAAGGTATGGAAAGAGAAGCTACACCTACTGACGTTAAAGATAAACAGTGTACAGTTTGTGAAGAAGTATTCCCAGAAACAGAAGAACACTTTTATATAGCATATTCTTATATATCAAAGGATGGCACTTCTAATAAGCATCTTCATAACAAGTGTAAAGCCTGTTCTATTAAGGCTGATAGTATACAAAAAAGTCTTAAGAAGATACATGGACACAAGGCTTTTGGTAAGTGTGAATGTTGTGGTATAGACTCTAAAGAACTTAAAGGTCAGAAGCTACACTTAGATCACTGCCATAAGACGAGTGCATATAGAGGGCATCTGTGTGGCAGTTGTAATCGTGGTATAGGTATGCTGAGTGATAATCTTGAGGGAGTACAACAAGCAGTAGACTACCTAAAGAAAGTAGAAAATAAAGAATGAAGAAGATAGAGCTAGAAGCAACCAACTTTGTTAAGACTAAGAGCAATAGGTTTAACACAGGGCTTAACAAAGAAGTGCGTGATCTAGACAGCTACATCTTAAACAACTTACATGATTGTAGGGAAAAGGAGAGGGCTAGGGAGAAAATACTGGAAGCTAAGATGTGGGCTAGATTAGCAGCTGACATACACGGAATAAAATAAGGGGGCTTAATTGCCCCCTCTCTCTTTGTTTATAACTGATCTGCTTCATCGAAAGCGTCTTTGAGATAATTACCGTACTCTATAAATACATCTATCTCAGCAAGCGAGTAGTCTGCAAGACCACCATCTATACCAAACTTCTCTTTCATAGCTTTCATAGTTTCTGCTTTTACTTCTTTAGAAAACTTTGTTTGTGCTTTTCTTATAGTACGTAGCTTAACATTATCACCAGTAGTTTGTCCTTTATCTAACCTGTCACGTATCTGTTTTCTAGCACTGCGTAATACAGACTTTAACATACCACGTCTTTCATTGAGGTTAGCCTTGAGAAATTGTTCTGTCATTAATAGGCGTTGTGTCTGACGTTCTAGTACAGGTGCTAACATACTGTTGAATGCTTTATCGTAGGCAGGTAGATTACTACGTTCATTAGCAGTCCAAGCTTGCATCTCAGACATTGAGTATGCTTTCTCAGTAGAAGTACGACCCTGCTTTATAGTTAGACCAAAGATCTTAGCAAATGGGTTAGCATCATATATCTCACCCTCTCTAGTTGCTACTTCCAAGTCTTCACCAGTAATAGTGTCTGTCTTATCTATGAATGCCTCAAGGATATTGTCAAAGTATTTTGTAGAAGTCTGAGTAAACAAACCTAAACCATCTGCTTGTCTTACATCTTTTGCTGTGTCCGTACCTGTAGCAAATCCTACAATCTTATTGACTGCATCTAGAGGGCGTGTAAAGCCTGAGACAATATTACCAAACGTTTTGTTGAATGCATCCATAGATGCACCACGTGCACCCTTGTCTTGGTTTATTAACACATCTAAGATATTGTTTAGATCGTTACCAAATTGAGCATCACGTGCTAACTGTCCAACAGCAACCTGTGTACCCATCTCTCTTAATAGTTCTGGTGGTACAGTCTCACCACCCATTTTTAGGTTGAAGATACGTCCAGCTGCAAGCCATGCAGAGAAAGGGTATGTGTTCCTAGCATCTACAATCTTACCGCCACCCACATTAATCTCATATACACCTAAACCTTCATCCCTACGTTCTTTATCATACTGAGCAGCGAGTAACAAACCAGCAGATCCTACTGTCATACGAGCAATAGCATCAAGCTCCGTTACTTTCTGTCCTTCAGATTTAACAGTTCGTTTAAAGAAAGGTTTTAGTAGTACCTCAGGTGCAGCTAGTGGTGACCATTGGTAGGCTGTAGCAACAACGTTGTTAAAGAATCTACCAAACGGTAATATAGTACCAAAGCCAGGTGTGTTTGATATAGCCTCAACACCCTCAGCTAACTTACGTATAAGCTCTGGCTGTTCTGCTGTAGTGTAATCTTTAGCAAACACAGACTTAAGAGTAGTATCTAGTGCACCTTGTATAACCTCTTCATCAATTACTTCATCAGATAATAATGCTTCTTTTAGAGTCTTACCTCTTGTTAGTCTTAGTTGCTTATCCATATCATTCATAAACATCTGAGACTTAGTAAACGTATCTTGTATACGCACACCTGTTATTTGGTTAGCTGCTTTAGTAATAGCTTCAAGGTTACGGAAGGTTCTATTATTAGGATCAATACCATAACGTTTAGCTGATGCTTCTACACCACCTGCCATAGTTTCAAATAGTATTTTCTGTGCGTTTAAGTTCTCAGGATCTTCAAGGAACTTCATGTATGCATCACGTGTAGTATATGGGTCCATCAAGTTACGCATCTTTTGTACCTGTAGTGAACCCAGCGCACGTGCTTGTCTAAATGATTCTTGTGCACCAGTACGACTGAATGGCATTTGAGCTAAACCTTTAGTCACCAACGCTGTTGAACTAAACAGATCAGCAATAGTTTGACCTACATAGTACTGGCTAAAACCAGCAACGTTTAATGCTGTGGTAGCTGGAGATGAAACAAGTAAGCGTTTCCATACAGACTGACCATAGCGTAATGGCTCAGATGCTTTAGCACCTTTAAGCTCAGCCTCATCAATAGCATCTACCTGTAACTTTATCTTATTCTCAGCTGCTAGAAGACCTGAGTTTAGAGTCTTACTAAACTGTGATAATACATTCAGAGTCTTACCAGCCTCACTAAAACGTGATGCCATAAGATCCCCAAGTTTAACACGTGAACCAGCAAGGCTACCAAAGTCAAAGCCTGAGTACTTAGAAAGAGATGTATTAATATCTTTAAGTTCTTTCTGTGTTAATGAATTAGCTACGTTAGTTATAGCATCAGCAATATGTATTTCTTTACCAATCTTATAACCCTTGTCTCTAAACAAACCTGAGAGACCACCAATTTCACCTGGTGTATCCCCAAACATAATAGCCTTTATAAGTTGAGAGTCGTCTATAACACCCTTACCAAACTCACCTTTATCTACTTTAACATTCCACTTATCTGCGGCCTCACGAATAATCTTAGCTGCCTCAGGTGTATCCTCTTTCTTTAGAATAGGAGAATATTCATCTATAGTTTTCTGTGCTAGTTTCTCTGTCTCTGTACGAGTGTCTTCTAAACCAGATTTACCAGCGCCTATCTTACGTGTAACAAGTTGTGCGCCACCTGCAACACCACCAAGGAGAGCAGAGAAAGCACTCTGTGTTTTACTAAATGTTTCCTGTGCTCCTACTTCGAGCATAACTTCTTGAGCTGCAATATCTTGATACACCGCAGCTGTAGCGTCCAGCGCTGTAGTAGCATACAAGGATTTAGTAGCCGCTGTTTTAAACAATTCCTTCTGCTTAGCTTTCATAGCATCTTTAGGTATAGTACGCTTAGCTTCTTCACTTACAATACGTGATACATTTTCATATACACCCTGACTTCTACGGGCTGTCATACCCTTAGCCGCCGCACGTGCCGCCGCTTCTTGTCCTGCTTTACGCCCTGCTTCTTTAGCTGCCTTTGCTGTAGCACCTGAGTTTAAAGCATCACGCCCAGCCTTACGTACTGCCGCTTTGATAACCTGTCGCCCTGTTACTTGAACACCACCAGCCGCAGCTCTACCTATACCACCAGTAAGTATACCTAAGTAGTTAGTAGGATCAGAAGCCGCAGCAAACACGTAGTCGCCTACACCCTTTACAGCACCCATCAAACCATCATTAACAAAGACATTACCTAGCTGATCGTATATCTGATATGCTTTACGTGCTGTTTCTTTTTGTCTGTCGTTTGCTTTAGTAACAAATCTAACTTCACCTGCAGTAGATACAGTGTTAGCGTTGAAGTAACGCATATGCTTTACGAAATCATCTACTACTTGTTCATCTGATTTACTGCGATAGTCTACACCCATACGTTCAATCATATAGTCACGAATAGGCTGAGAGTACTTGTAATCTTTCTGTATATCATCAACTGTTAATGTTTGTTCTGGATCAAAGGATAGAGGCTCTGATACCTTTACAGTAGGTGTAACACCCTTAGTAAGATTCTTTATGTATTCTTGACGTTCAAAGTAGTTCATGTTTAGTCGCCCTTAAACTGCTTAGGTGTACCATCGTGGTTGTGTGTCTTCTTATAGTTTCTGTCCCACTCTTCTATAGCATTAACTTCACGCTCTCTACCCGACAATTTAGATGTAGCCATTGTTGTTTCATCTGGGTCTGTTGGTCTAGGATCTACTATAATAGGTGTGCCGTTTGGATTGTAACGGTCTCCATATTTTCTATCCCACTTTCTAGCCTCTGGATCACCTACTAAACCAGCAGGTTTATCTCCACCAGGTCTAGCTTTAACAGTTGGTAAAGAGGATACATCTACACTAGCATCAGGCGTTGTTAGTTGTACGTCTTCCATTTTAGATTCTTCAGTAGTTGGTGTTACCACAGGCTCTATCGTTTGAGTTGTATCTTTATCTTCTTCATCAACCTTAGGAGTAAAGTCATAATCCTTCATAAGAGCATCTACAAAGTCTTTATCCATAATATCTGCTATTTGATCCATAGCAAACTTCTGTTCAAAGAATCCTTGACCAGCGCCGCCATACTGTTCTGCAGTAGCATCAATAAAAGCCTTAGCTTTTCTTTGAGCGTATGCTTTACGAGCTATAGCTTTTTGATTTGCTATCTCAGCTTGTGTAATAGGATCAGAACCTGTATTTCTACCTAACTCTTTTTGTGCAGCTACATATGAATTATATGCTAACTCTGCAGCATCATCTGCCTCACTAGAATCATATGCATCTTGGTATATCTCTGTTAGATCTCTAACAAAAGTAAAGCTGTCCTTCTTAGTAAAAGTTTCCATCTCAGAGAATGACATTACAGCATTAGGTATAAGAGAGTTAAACTCATTAAGACGAGCTGCGGCATTTATATCTGCAACAGACATACCACTCATACTGGGTGTGTCACGTAGTTCTTCTTTAGCACGATCCTTAGCACCGTAACCAAATAACCTACCAACCATACTTGTATCGTCTTCAACAGTACTAGCCTCTCCTACAGCGCCGTATGTCTTTTTAGCAAACTCTTCAAGGGACATATCAATTAATGACTGATCAATACTAGGTATATTAGGCATATTAATAATAGCTTCAACATCATTCAAAGACAATCTTTCACCTGCAGATAGTCCTGCATCAGAGTGTGCCTTTGCTAGTTTATCTCGTAGTTCCTTTACACCTGTCATACCAGAGGCCATAGCAGTACGTATTACACCCTTAGATCTAACACCTTCTGGCAAGTACTGAAGAGCTTCTTTACCAAAAGAAACGGCTTGGCTTGCTCTAGAATTACGTGTGCTAATAAGAGCCTGATTGCGTTCACTAGCCTCTATCTGTCTCTCTTTATATCTTGCTGCGTCCTCACGCCTCTTAGTCATAGTATCAGTTATTTGGTTGAGGAAACCAGCTGCAAATTCGTTCTTGTTAAATGCCATTGTGTATTAACCCTTTGCCATTAAGCCCATAGGCTTTTGTTCTTGTATCACTTCTTCTTCTTGTGGCATCTCTTCCTCCACAGGTTCTCCCTCCTGCGTTTCAATCATAGACTCTACAATCTGTTGTCCTTCGTCAGGCTCGTCTGTACCTTCTTTGTCTAACATACTATTAGCAACCATAAGGAAGCGTTGCATCTCTGCATCTTCAGCTTTCTTCTGTGGATTAGCATTTGTATCCTTAACATTAATACCCATATCTTCAAGAGAAGCTTTTATATATGCGTGTATAACAGGAGCTACAACAATTCCTGCATCTAGTGAGTGCAAGCCTCGCATAACACCTTGTAGATATGTAGTCTCAACAATGGGAACTAGAGATACACCAGCTTCAATCATAGCACCGAAGTCTTGTAACAACTCTTCATTGTCTAATCTCTCAATGTAGTAGGCAGCCACCTCATTAACGTCTGACATCTGCGCTGGTTGTTCCCAAGGGTTATTACGTGGTTCACCTGTGAGTGACTCACCAGGAATTGGTCTATCAAATGGTCCTGCTATTGGCATCTTATTATCCTATTTAGTGAAGCCAGCGCCAAAGTAGAGGCCGACTATTGCTGAAACTATGTGTGTGTCTAGAGGGGTTATAACGAAGCCACGTGCCGCTTTCCAGTGTATAGCATCTGGTGCACCTAAGATCCAGTTGATGAAGCCACCCTGTACTTCTGTATAACCAACGATTACACTTACGTCAGGATACCATACTGCTACTAGCTTTGGCAATACAATAATAGATCCTACTGCAGATAAAGCTATGATCCTACGTGTCCATGCAAAGTGTTTATCTGTCTTGCCATGCTCTCTAGCATCGCTGACTGCACCTACTAGGGCTTTCTGGTGTTCTGCTTTATTCTTATTGCTCTGTCCCCACATGGACATAACTCCACCTAAGACAGTGGAGAAAAGCATTGTGATTAATTCTAAGGGAAGTCCAAACATTAATTATTTACCAAATAGTTAGCTTCTAATTTTCTACGTGAAGAATAACTATCTCCAAAGTTTCTAAGTTCTTGTTCTGCTTTAGACCAATCACCGTTGGTTACATGTCCCCAAAAGATAGGTGCTCTTGTAGGTAAGTCACCATATTGAAATGCTACAGATGCAACCGTTGTTGCTTGACCCTTAGTCAAATCATCAAAGTCAACTAAGCTTGTGCTGTTGTTCCAATCTTTTTTAAGTCTGTCTATTTCCTGTTGTTTAGCAAATTTGTTAATTGTAACACCTTCTGCGTCTGTTATAGATAACGGGTTTGCTTTTATATATGCATCTGCTGAAGAACCCTTCATACCTAGGTATGGTTTTAGTTTTTTTATCAAAGATGTAGGTAGACCTTTTAAATCCGTTTCATTCCTTTGACCTAAGTCAAAACCAGAGGCTATGGTAGAACCAGAGTTATCAAGAGGGTTACCTTTTTTATCTGTAGGAATATACATATTTAGTTTATAACCCTCGCGTTTTTTTATAAAGTCAAAGTCAACATTAGCAGGGACAACACCTTTACTTACATTAGTTAGTGCTGTGCGCTCTTGTGTAGTAAGAGATCTAGAGGGCATAACAACCTTCTCACCTGGCCTGATCATATCAGGGTTAGCAATCTGGGGGTTAGCATCAATCAACTCTTTCAAAGATACATTCTTATCCCTAGCTATAGCTGTTAGTGTGTCACCAGCCTTAACAGTAACGTCTTCTGTTTCACCTGTATAAGCTTCTGGTATAGCCATGTCAGCCATATCAGCTGCGATACCATCTTCAATAGCAGTACCGCGCAAATAATCTTCAAGCTCAGTCTTCATCTCTTGCATGTTCTTTTGATTATACAAGCCTATAGGTGTTATTCTTGTTTCTTCATTAGAAGATAACCTAGCACCAGACTCAGCCAAAGAAGTAGCAGTAGCGCTATACAATGCAGATGCTGGGGTTAGTCTTTCTTCAGATCTAGAATTATTATCCCTAGAACTTGATGGAGGTGTATACACAGGCTTAGGTGCAGAGAATACTGCAGACTCACCTTTTCTATCAGCCCTAGATGTACCGCTAGGACGTGAACCTAAACCTGTAGGACGCAACTTAGGGCGTGTAGATTTATTAGGATTATAGTAGCTTGATACAGCGTTTGGGTTGTAACCTGGTTCTGGCATAGTATGGTTTACCTTCTTACTTTCCGAATAATAGATCTGCGGCGTTAACAGCAATAGCTCCGAGGAACGAACCTGATGCAGCAGATAGGCCACTAGTGTCAGTGTTACCACCAGCAGCGGCAGAAGACTCAGCTTGAATCTTAGAAATAGCAATGTTAGCATCCCTTTGAGCTGCGTTCTCACCCGACTGCCAAGCCCAAGCAAGAACATCACGTTCACGTTGAACCATGTTATTGTAAGCAGTCATAGTTAAGTTGTTAGCAACAAGAGCTGCGTCACGATTGGCTTGGTTGTTTGCGGCATTCTCAGCTGTTGTTATAGATTGTGCCCACTGAGCATTAGACTGTGCAACAATCAAATGATTAGTAGCGTTAAACTGGTCACGTGCATTCTCTTGATCTGAGTTAAACTTAGAGAGAGCGTTAGCTTCTCCAGCGTTGAAACGAGACATAGCATTGGTTTGCTCAGAGTTAAACTGTGATACCTGTGTAGAAAGTGTAGCAAAGAATTGATTAGTCTGATTCTCAGAAGTAGCATTAAACTGCTTAGCTGCATTCTCTTGTGCTGTATCAGATAGGATAGTATTAACACGCTGTTGTGCTACAAACATACTTGTCTGTTGCTCGTTGCTTAGGTTAGCCATATCCATCTGTAAGAAAGCCTGAGCGTTTTGTACCTGTGCTTGTTGTCTATTGTTTAGATTAGTTAAGTCCATCTGAGCCATAGTTGCCGCATCAGCCATAACCTTAGCCTGACGATTACTCAGGTTTTCTAGGTTCATAGTCTGTGCCATCTTAGCATTCTCAAGAGCTACCTGCTGTTGTGCAGTAAAGTTCATGTTAGCTATCTCAGATATTCTAGATGCATTCTGAACCTTAGCTTGGAACTCTTGAGTAAACTCCATGTTGAGGAAACCAGCACGTTGACGTGCAGACTCCATAGCAACCTCTTGCTTATTAGATGCATCCATCTGTGCAATAGGTAGTGCAGATTCCATAGCCGCTTGTACTAGAGCCATACCAGCTAGTGACGATGCACCTAAACCACGTGCAGCCATAGTAGCTGTAGCATTCCTCATAGCTCCTGCAGCCCAAGTTGGTGTAGCACCACCCTCAAAGTCTGCCATAAGAGAAGACAACTCATCCTGTACACTAGCCGCTTCTAGCTTCTGTGTTCCATAAATGTCTTGTACTTTTGTTTGATCTACAGCTGAGCCATCAATCATCTCTCCAGTTTCAACTTCACGGGTAGGAGCATCTTCTACTTTAGCCGCTTCACCCTGAGCCGCTTCTAGATCTAGCTGAGCTAACTGTGTAGGGTCACCCTGAGCACCTGTCATAGTAGCTGCATCACTTACTACACCTGTAGCTGGAGTAACTCCTGAGAGTGCTGTATCTACTGCTGGAGTAGCTGTAGCAGAGTCCATAGTAGCTGGTTGTACAATAGGTGCAGCTACAGCGTCTGGTGAGGGCATTGCTGTTGTAACACCTGCTGTACTTGCATCACCTGCTTGTCCCATACCAGGAGTAATATCTGTACCTACACCTGTGTCTGCGTCTGTCTCAGCCTTAATAGTTAGATTACGAGGGTCAGACGTAATGGCTTTAGTCATAATGTTAGCGCCACTATTAATAGTAACACCACCCTCAGCCATCATCTTAACAGGGTTACCTTCTATGGTACGCCTAGCCGCTAGTGTGAACTTACCCATCCTAGCTGCGGCACTGGGGTTAGATGCTAGGAAGAGATTAATAGACTTATTGTCCATAGGGCCATTATAACCCAGCGCTGGTAAAACCTTCTTCTGTAGTGTCTCAGGTTTAAACCCTATAAACTTTTTTGCCATAATTATTTATTCCCTAACTGCATCCACACTGCACCAGCAATGAATGTTAAAATAGCGATTGTTGTTACCTTGACGACTGTAGACCATATACCTCTACGTGTATCACGCCATACGTCAAGTAAGTCTCTCATCTCGTTTATATCCTTAGCGGCTGTCTCATCATGTAGTCCAATAGATGATAGAGCTTGTTTAGCTCCGCGCTTAGCTGAACGGTCTAGCATAGATTCTAACTCATCTGGTGTCAAGTTAATATTAGCCATTATTATTCAGCATCCGCAATAGTCAGAGTACCAGCTTCGACTTGCTTGAGTATCTCTGCGTAGTGCCTGTTGGCTGGGTCTAGTGGGACTGAAAACTCTTGTCCGTCTATTGTTGCTTTGACTGAAGAGTTGTTGCCCTCTATTCCAACTTGGTATTGCGCTGTTGTAATATTCATACTATTTTCCATGATTATAACTCCGCATCAAATGTTGACCCTGCAACTAAATAGCATTCTGAAGTAGTTCCGTTTGTTGCTACATAAACACCATCATTTGATAAAAACTGCCAATCGGAAGAACTAAATGTGTTCTGATTAAATGACCTAGAACCCGCAGTTGGTGTTGACCTCATTGATACGGGAAAGCTTACTAAACCTCTCCCAAAGGAAGTTCCTGCCGAAAGAGCTGTCAGCCAAGTATTTATTGTTGATTTGTAGAAGTACCTCTGACACTTCGCCAGTTCATCTCCGTATGACCTATGCTCGAATGGAGTAGCAGTGTCGCCGACTTCTAGTTGGACTCCTGTTATATCTAGTGTCCAAGCAGAAGTACCCGTGTCTGCACTAGGTTGTCTCCAGTAAATCAAGAAGTTACTGCCAGCGCCTATTGTCTTTCCAGACAGGTTCGGAATTGAAAGAGTGTAGGTAAATCTTTGCCACGCAGATGTCACTGCAAGTGTTTCCAATGGAAGGGTTACTGAAGTAGAACCACCAGAACCAAACTGTTGCGCAAGGTTAATCTCAAAGTTACCCCCCGATGGGTTTGTTCCCTTGGCATAAAAACTAAGAGTAACGGAGCCTTCTGGGACAGACTGCACGTCTTCAACCATATACTGTATTCCAGCATTGTTATCGCCAGTAGTAGCGTTCACTCTAAAGTAATTCTTGAATTGAGACGGGATGTCAGTTTGGCCGACAGTGAGTGTCTCTTGGGACATATTTAATGTGCCGCCAGAAGCGTTATGCTTTATGCGATCAACCGTGCTGTATCCCGCAGACGTATTTCCCGTTACACTCGTCCCACGTTGTGCCACTTGCATAGCACCATTGATTATCAAGTTTCTGTTCGACAAAGCCCCATCGTCATAGGCGTTACCCAAGTCTGCTAATTGTC
>ERZ1047472.1205-NODE-1205-length-20531-cov-6.639773_pt1 | contig 20531 bp, 21 predicted proteins | sample MGYA00383095_ERZ1047472 | MGnify/ENA primary metagenome ERZ1047472 (study PRJEB29581, sample SAMEA5548365) | metagenome | biome: marine; feature: coastal; material: water | depth 1 m | study: Short-term variability in the microbial, nano- and picoplankton... | reverse complement strand
GTCCTCAGGTTTTGGTGTGGTGTTACTCAAGGAAGGATCCGATGTGCTGGATGCATCCACTCCGGCAGACACGCCCAACATTTTTTCCGTCGGTACCGAAGCGCAGATTATCGACTTCGATCAAGCCGATAACGGTCTTCTGGGCATCGTTGCCCGTGGGGGCGAAAAGTTTAGAGTTCTAGACTGCGGCACTGAATCCGACGGTTTGTTGCGAGGGCAGGTTCAGAGGTTGGCGGAGCCCGCTGGGCCGATAGCCGAAGATTATCAACCACTGCTAGATGTGCTCAAGGATCTGCTGGCGCACCCGCTCATTCAGGAGTTAAACCCCCAGACCGATATGAGCGAAGACCGCTCGGTTAGCCATCGACTGGCAGATTTATTGCCCATCGCGCCGGAACTGAAACAGGCTTTCTTAGAAATGGAAGACCCCCAACAGCGCTTGGCCCAGCTAGACCTGGTGGTTAAGCAACTGGCCAGCTAGCGCGTTAAGTTGTTGGCGCCCCACGCGTATTTTTCCAAGGGAATGTTGGGAGCGGCCCCGGAATATCCCTATACTACGGCCATGACTAATATTACTTCCTATATCGCCGAGGTGGGACGCAGTGCCAGAGCCGCGTCTCGCGTAATCGGCAGTGCCAGCTCAGCCAGCAAGTCCGAAGCGTTGAAGCAAATAGCCCGTGCCGTGGATGCAGCCCGTGACACCATTAAGGTCGAAAATGCCAAAGACATGGCGGCTGCTGAGAGCAATGGCATAGACCAACCGTTAATCGACCGGCTCATGCTTGACGATAAAGGCATCGACCAAATGATCGAAGGTATCTTGCAGGTGGAATCCTTGAAGGATCCCGTTGGCGAGATGAGTGACTTCAGCTACCGCCCGACGGGGATTCAAATCGGCAAAATGCGGGTGCCACTCGGAGTCATCGCCATGATCTACGAGTCCCGTCCCAATGTGACGGTGGATGCCGCCAGTCTTTCACTGAAATCTGGCAACGCCTGTATTCTGCGAGGCGGCTCCGAAGCCTTTCACTCCAACCAGGCCATTGCGGCCTGCGTGGTCCAAGGCTTAGAAGCCGCTGGTCTGCCGGGAACCATTGTGCAGCTACTTAATACCACCGACCGCGCGGCGGTTGGTGAGCTGTTAAAGCAAGATGAGTTTATTGACGTGATCGTGCCTCGCGGCGGTAAGGGTCTTATCGAGCGCATCAGCGCGGAGTCGCGGATCCCGGTGATCAAGCACTTGGACGGCATTTGTCACGTATACATCGATGATGAAGCTGAACCCGACATGGCAGTCGCCATCGCATTTAACTCCAAGGCAGAAAAACTTGCGGTTTGTAATGCACTCGAAACGCTGTTGATCCACCGAGATATAGCCCAAATCGTGCTGCCTCAACTGGCGGCTAAATACCAAGAGGCTGGCATAGAGTTACGGGGTTGCGCGCGTGCCCAAGAACTGGTGCCAATGACAGCGGCCAGTGAAGCGGATTGGGGTGAAGAGTACCTGGGTCCTATATTGGCCGTTCGTATCGTGGACGGGCTGGATCAAGGCATTGAGCACATCAATCAGTACGGCTCCCAGCACACCGACGTCATCGTGACTGAGAATTACACGAAATCTCGGGCCTTTATCGCCCAAGTGGATTCTGCATCGGTGATGGTGAACGCCTCGACGCAGTTTGCAGACGGTTTTGAGTACGGTTTGGGCGCAGAGGTTGGTATTTCGACGGACAAAATCCACGCGCGAGGGCCTGTGGGACTCGAGGGTTTAACGTCTCAGAAGTACGTGGTTTTCGGTTCCGGTGAAATCCGTCATCGGTAAGAAAATCAGCTGGGCCGCGTTACAAGTCGCAATTGGCACTGGCCACTGTAGGGTGCTTATGCCGTTGGTCGACAGTGAGTTATTTAGAGGCGGTTGCGTATGAGGCTTGGCCTCTATGGCGGAACGTTTGACCCGGTGCATCAGGGTCATATCCACGCCGCGCTTTCGTCTTACCAATACCTGTCGTTAAGCGAAGTGCGTATGATCCTAGCCGCAAGGCCCGATCACAGAGATCAGCCGGATACGCCAAATGTCCATCGCTGGGAAATGTTGAAGCTGGCTTGTGCGGACCACCCGGAGCTAGAGGCTGATGCCACCGAGGTAGAGCGCCCGGGAAAGTCCTACGCCATAGACACCTTAAGCAGTTTTCGTCGGCGCTATCCCCAAGCTCAACTGTGTTGGATCCTTGGCATGGATTCTTACGCCACATTGCCCAGTTGGCATTGTTGGCGCGATCTTCTGACGTTTGGGCATCTTGCGGTGTTAGAAAGGCCCGGTCACACAGTTTCTGTGGAGCCGGCATTAGAGGAATTCGAACGCGCTCACCGAGCGCAGTCTCTGGGGGAAGAGCTCGCAGGGCGCATCGTATTTGTGCCAACTTCCATGCTGACAGTGTCAGCCTCGCAGATACGGTGTCAGCGCAAAGCTGGCGCAGCCCCGGAGCATTTGTTAGATCACAAAGTGTGGTCCTATATAAACCAGCATCAGCTTTACGTTGGTCAGGAGGAATGACTTGAAAACGAGCGAACTACGAGATCACATCGTCGCAGCGCTGGAAGATATGAAGGGCGTCAACATTGTGACGTTGGACGTTGCAGCGTTAACGCCAATGACCGACTACATGGTGATGGTCACGGGAACATCCAACCGACATGTTAAGGCGCTGGTAGATACGGCCAATGAATCGGCCAAGGCCATTGGTGTCCAGCCTCTGGGCATTGAGGGACGCGAGAGTTACGACTGGGTTTTGGTAGACCTCGCCGATGTGATCGTCCATGTGATGAATGAGGAAGCCAGAGGTTTTTACGAACTGGAGCGACTCTGGTCCGACCTTGATAGCGGCGACGAAGAGGCTGAGGGAGCAGAGATGCTCGACTCTCAGGTCGGCGTCGGCTCAGAAGTTGACGGCTAACGGCTAGACCTCGAAGCGCCAATGAAGCTGCGTATTATCTCTGTTGGAACCAAGTGTCCGGGGTGGGTGCGACAAGGTTTTGACGAGTACGCTAAACGAATGCCCAGAGAAATGCCGCTGAGTTTGCTGGAAATTCCAGCGCCTCGACACCATCAGGACAGCAACAAGGTCGACGAGGTTGAAGGGAAGAAGATTGCGGAAAAAATAGGCCCCAGCGACTGGGTGGTGGCACTAGACGAGCAGGGAAAGTCCTTTGACAGTAAAGCCTTGGCTCAGGCGTTGGACGGGTGGCGTGACCTTGGAAAAGATGTGGTGTTCTTGATTGGCGGTGCCAATGGACTCAGTGATGCGTTATTGGATCGAGCCAATCAGCGTATTTCGTTGTCCGCTCTAACCTTCCCACATTATCTTGTTCGTGTGCTTATAGCCGAAGCCCTTTACCGAGCCCACAGTATTTGTATCGGCCATCCTTATCACCGGGATTGATCTCCACGAAAACTCCATATTGTTATCAAAATCATGGGTTTAACATCATGCTCGTCGCTAAGTGTTGATAGCCATAACAAACAGGACAGGCTTTGGCAGTTGAACTAGAAATCAAGGATCAGAACCGAGAAGTAGAGTTGTTCGTTGGACGGGCGACCACACTCTTTGTCTTGGTTGTTTTGCTGCTTGGGGTGCTCATGCTGCGTTTTCTAGACCTGCAGTTCTGGGAGCATGACACTTACAAAAGCCGCTCCGACAAAAATCGGATACAGGTACAAACCCTGGCTCCTGCTCGGGGCATGATATTCGACCGCGACGGCAAGCTGTTGGCAGACAACCAAAATGCTGCGTCATTGGCCCTAGTGGCCGACCGGCTCGCCGATGTCGACGGCACATTGACTCTCCTCGTCAAGCTGTTGGAGCTGTCGTCTGATCAGAAGGCGGTGTTGCACAAACGCTTACAGAGCAATCGCCGTCCTGATGCTCCGCTGATCGTCGTAGAGTCTCTTACAGAGGCCCAAGTTGCACGGTTGGCGGTGAATCGACATCAGCTATCTGGCGTAGAGGTGATTAACCGATTGGTGCGTTTCTATCCCTACGGCGAGGTGGCAGCGCATGCGGTGGGGTCAGTGAGGCGAATGACCGTTGATGACATGCTTGCTGTCGATCCGGTGCAATACAGCGCTACAACTTTTATTGGCAAACGTGGTGTCGAGGCGTTTTATGAGGGGCGGTTGCACGGTGAGGTTGGCTATCAAAAAGTGGAGAGCGATGCCCATGGCCGGGTCAGGCGCACCCTAGATGTGCAAAGCCCCAGTCCCGGGAAAGACTTGCGCCTGCATTTGGATATTGAGTTGCAAAAGGCCAGTGCCGCAGCCCTTGGTGAACGCCGCGGTGCTATCGTGGCAATCGACCCGCGCAGTGGCGGCGTCCTTGCTCTGGTAAGCCAACCGGCTTATGACCCGAATGTCTTTGTTTCAGGCATGACAGCCAGTGACTTTTCTGACCTGAGTACGTCTGCCTATGTGCCTCTTTTTAATCGGGCTGTTAACGGGCAATACGCGCCGGGGTCGACCTTCAAACCCATTGTTGGGTTGGCTGGGATTGGTGCAGGTGTGACGACTTGGGACCAAGCTATCGAGGACCGTGGTGCCTTTCAGCTTTCGGGGCAGGAGCGAGTTTATCGAGACTGGTCCTGGACTAAGGACGACTCTGGCGGCCAAGGCATGGTGGATTTACGCCGAGCCATTTATCGCTCTTCCAACGTATATTTCTATGATCTTGCCAGTCGAATGGCGATCGAAGACCTGGTTGGTTTCGCCGCCGAATTTGGCCTTGGAAGAAATCTTGTAGCGGACATCCCCTCGGCGAGTGTCGGTTTGCTGCCGGATCCAGCCTGGAAGCAAGGCTTTAAAGATCTACCTTGGTATCCCGGAGATTCCGTCAATATGGGCATTGGCCAAGGTGATTTGCTGGTGACGCCCATGCAGATGGCGCTGGTGGCCTCGGTAATCGCGAATCGTGGCGGCTTGAAGCCCCCCCGCATGGTTGCGGACGCTGGTGAAGGAAAGGACGAGGGTACCAATCAGGTCACGGCCCAAACCGCTCGCCAAATTGGAGCCGAAGTCCTTGGTTCCGACGACTGGGAAAAAATGGTGCGATCCATGGAGGATGTGGTGCATCGCGGTAACCAAGGCTTTCGAGGCAACGGTACGGCATGGGCCTATATTGGCCGCGACATTGACTATCGCATGGCGGGCAAGTCAGGCACCGCTCAGGTAGTAGAAATTCGTCAGGGTGAAGAGTACGAAGAAGAAGAGCTTTCCGAATTTGATCGGAAGCATGCGTGGTTTATTGCTTTCGCGCCCGTGGACAAACCAACAATCGCGTTGGCCGTGCTGGTGGAAAACGGCGGCGGGGGAAGCTCGGTTGCAGCCCCGGTGGCCCGAGCGGTTGTCGATGCCCACATGCGTCTGCAGCGTGATCGGGAAGCCTCTTCGCAAAGCCTAGAGGTGGCGCGCCGATGATATCCTCTGTCCAGAGTGTGGGTGGTGTTGTCGGTCATGTTTGCTACCAACGGGCGTTATCGAAACGGCGTGTCGAAGATGGAGCAAGGAGCGTTAAGTCGTGAGTACTACAGATTTTCAGCGCACCTTGTCACCCTACGACTCAGCTGCATCCGGGGTTCGGCGATGGTATTTCCGGCTGCATATCGACCCATTGCTGGTGATCCTATTAACCGTGGTCGTGATCTACGGTTTAGTGGTGCTGCGTAGTGCCGTAGACGGCAACGAAGCGCTTTTTGCAAATCAGGTTCAGCGCCTTGGACTTGCCTATTTGGCTCTCGTGGTGGCGGCCCAGATCCCCCCACATTTGTATTTGCGCCTCGCACCTCTGTTTTATCTTTCGGGACTGATCTTTTTGCTTTTGGTGCTGTTCGCTGGAGTCACCGTTAAGGGCTCTCAGCGCTGGTTAGATATTCCCGGCGTGTTTCGGTTTCAGCCTTCCGAGCTAATGAAATTGGCGGTGCCCATGGCGGTGGCTTGGTACCTCCAGCGCCGGTCCCTGCCCCCGTCTCTCAAACATACAGGGATATGCTTGGTCATCATCGCGGTGCCTTCGCTGCTTATCGGTCGTCAGCCCGACTTGGGGACCAGTATTTTGGTCTTTGGTGCAGGCTTTGCTGTGCTGCTTTTAGCCGGCCTGTCATGGCGTTGGGTCATTGGAGCAGTGTTGGCCATATGCGCGACGGCACCCTTGCTTTGGCAATTCGTGCTGGAGGGCTATCAGCGCCAGCGCATCTTGACGCTATTTAATCCCGAGAGTGATCCGTTGGGCGCAGGATGGAATATTATTCAGTCCACGACGGCAATAGGTTCCGGCGGTCTTTTTGGTAAGGGGTTGTTCGAAGGAAGCCAGGGTTACCTGGATTTTCTGCCGGAGGCACGAACCGATTTCATAGTCGCCGTGATCGGTGAGGAACTGGGTTTTGCCGGTGTGGCATTTCTGCTGACCATGTATCTGCTGATCATCGCCAGAGGGCTTTGGCTCGCTGCTCAAGCAGGGAGCACCTTTGGCCGACTGCTGGCAGGTGCCTTTGTTCTAACCTTCTTCATCTACCTTTTTGTTAATGTGGCCATGGTCAGCGGTATTTTGCCCGTCGTGGGGGTGCCCCTACCGCTGGTCAGTTATGGAGGTACTTCGGCCATTACCTTGATGGCGGGGTTTGGTGTCATCATGTCCGTGCGCACACACAAGGCTTGGTAAATTTTATGTTGAAACAGATCTCGACGAACCTTGGCTCGCTGGGACTCCACTGGCGCAGGGTAACGTCCCTTGTCCTAGCGGCTTCTTTGACCTGGGCACCGGCCTTCGCGCCAACTGCCTTGGCCCAAGACTCGTATTTGCCCAGAAAAGAAGTACAAACTTACATCGAAGAGCTTGTTGCCGAGCATGGCTTTTCCCGCTTGGCTCTTGAGCAGGTGTTTTCTCAGGCCCAAAAACAAGATCGTATCATCGAGCTGATGTCCCGGCCGGCAGAGCGCCGACTGGTCTGGCATGAGTATCGAAAGATCTTGGTGGATGAGCCTCGAATCAGTCAGGGTGTGACCTTCTGGCAGGAGAATCTGGCCGCTCTTCAGCGGGCAGAGCAAGAGTACGGCGTCGCCCCCGAGGTCATCGTCGCCATTATCGGTGTAGAGACTCGCTACGGTCGGGTGACCGGTAACTTTGGTGTGGTCGATGCCCTAAGCACGTTGGCCTTTGACTATCCGCCTAGAGCCGCCTTCTTTCGCGGCCAGTTGACCGAACATCTGCTTTTGGCTCGTGAAGAGGGCAAAAATCCCCTCAGCTTAAAAGGTTCTTATGCCGGTGCCATGGGCTATGGCCAGTTCATTCCCTCAAGTTATCGCAGTTTTGCCGTGGACTTCGATGGAGATGGTGTGAGGGACATATGGACGAATAAAACGGATGCCATTGGCAGCGTAGCCAACTACTTCGCCCGTCACGGCTGGAGCGGCCAAGGTGAGGTGGTTGAAGCGGTAACGGTGTCTGAAGAAACCGATGATTTGTTGTCCAAAGCCAATAGCGGGCTACGTCCTACTGAAACCGTGGCTTTCTGGCGAGAACAGGGGGTAAACATCAGCTCGGAGCAACCAGCTGACCGTAAAGCCACACTTATGCGTATGCAGCAACCAGATGGTGCAGACTACTGGCTTGGCTATGACGATTTTTATGTCATCACGCGCTATAACCACAGCCGCCTTTATGCCATGGCGGTACATGAGCTGAGTCAGCTGATTGTGGACCGCCGGGGGAGTTTGTAGCTTAAGTGATTGGTCATCTGTTGAAGACACCTCAAGGATCTGTGACTCGACCCCCTCGAGCTAGCACGTTGCAGATGGGCCGATTAACGGTCTTTGTCCTTTCTTGCCTAAAACGGGTGCCGGTATTCAAATGGGTATCGCCCTCAGATCTCGCCCGCAATGGCTTGATGTTGCTGGCCATGATGGGTGTGCTTACGGGGTGTGTTCGCATGGCCACTCAACTGCCAACGGGTACAGGCCCTGACCGAGCGCCAAACCTTACAAAGAGCCAGCGCGACACCTTGGCCCAAGCGCCGGATCCGGTGGTTACCGCGTTGCCGAAAAGTAAAACCGGCAACCCTGAACAATACGAGGTCTGGGGCAAAACCTACCGTGTGACCGACAGCGCGGAAGGGTATCAAGCAGAGGGTCTGGCTTCTTGGTACGGGGCGAAGTTCCATGGCCGACGCACCTCCAGCGGCGAGGTGTTCAACATGTACCGGCTCACTGCTGCTCACCGTTCGCTGCCTATTCCAGTGTTTGCTCGAGTAACCAATTTGCAAAATGGCCGCAGCACCATTGTTAAAATCAACGACCGCGGCCCTTTCCATGAAAATCGCATCATCGATTTGTCCTACGGCGCGGCGGTCAAACTTGGGTTTGAGAACGCTGGCACGGCTAAAGTGCGGGTAGAGACGCTGACTCAATCGGAGCAAGTTGTGCCTTTGCAAGAGGACAACGAGTCTCGTTACTACCATGCGGGCAGTTTCAACACCGCGGAAGAGGCACAAAGCGCTTTGCAGCAAATGCTGTCGCTGGAAGCGGTGTCTGGGCAAGTCGTCGCGCGTGCCGCGGGAGGCTTTGCACTGCGTTTTGGCCCCGTGAGTTCGTCCGCCAAGAGCGAACGGCTACGCGCTTTACTGCTAACCCTCGATATTGGTTTGCCCAAGTTGGTGCTTGGGCGCTAGTATTCCCGCTTTCCACAGGCGTCGTTTTTATGCTTCGAGTTTGTATTCCGCTTTCCGCTCTAATTCTTTGGTCGTCGGCTGTTTCTGCGGCCACCACGATCCCGCTGCTGCCGCCTCCTAAGTTACAGGCATCCTCTTATTTGTTGATTGATTCCCAGACTCAAACGGTTATCGCTGAACATAACGCACAAGAGCGCAATCCGCCCGCCAGCCTGACAAAGATTATGACGGGCTATGTGGTGGAAGAAGAAATCCGGCGTGGCCGTCTAGGCGTCGATGAGCCCGTCCAGATCAGCGTAAATGCTTGGCGTACCGGGGGATCAAAAATGTTCATCCGCGAGGGCACCAGCGTACCCGTTGCTGACCTGCTGAAGGGTGTGATTATTCAATCCGGCAACGATGCCAGTGTGGCGTTGGCAGAGCATATAGCCGGCAGCGAAGATGCTTTTGCGGATCTTATGAATCAACAGGCCAGCTTGTTGGGGCTTGAGGATACTCAGTTTCGCAACGCCACCGGACTGCCTGATGAACAACATTACAGCACCGCCAAAGATCTCGCCCTGCTCACTCGAGCGCTGATCGAAAATCATCCTGAGCAATACCAGCTTTATTCAGAGAAAAGCTTCACGTTCAACAATATCGAACAACCGAACCGCAATCGGTTGCTGTGGCGTGATCGCTCGGTGGATGGGGTTAAGACGGGTTTTACGAACGCGGCCGGCTACTGTTTGGTTGCCTCTGCTGAGCGCAATGGCATGCGGTTGATCAGCGTTGTGCTTGGTACCGACAGTGATGAAGCGCGTATGCGAGAGAGCCAAAAACTGTTGTCCTACGGCTTTCGAAATTTCGAAACCAAGACGCTTTACTCCCAAAACCAAACTTTGCAAGAACAGCCAATCTACTATGGGGTTGTTGAAGCCATGCCCATAGGGGTCGCCGAGGATGTGGTGCTGACTTTCCCTAAGGGTTATTACCAGGACATCGAAGCCTCCATCACCGTTCCCGAATATTTTGAAGCGCCAGTGCGTAAGGGAGATGTTCTGGGCACCATTGAGCTGAAATTGGGTGGCGAGAACCTCTATTCAGGCAACGTGGTTGCACTGGCCACAGTCGAAGAAGCTGGCGTGTTCTCCCGATTGGGAGACTACATCTATTTGCTTTTTGATCAGTCTGCCGCCGATGAGTAACGAGCCGGTCATTGAATTTCCCTGCCGTTATCCGATAAAAATCATCGTGGCCACCGGAAGCGATAACACGGCTAAGGTGATCGAAATTGTTAGGCGCCATTCTCCCAAGGTCTCACCGGATGATATAGGTAGCCGCCACAGCCGAGGTGAGAAGTTCGTTTCCTTGCGCGTCAATTTATGGGCTGAAAGCGAAGGGCACCTGCGCAGTCTCTACGATGAGCTATTGGCTCACGATGCGGTTAGGATCATCCTGTAGAACGAAAGACCTTGATAACAACGAATGGTATTCGTTAGACCACTTAGCCGATGTTGGAAGCCTGTCATGACCGACCAGTCCATTGCCCAAAGCGACGTCTTGGTCAGAGATTTAGGGCAAACAAAGTACCCGCATGCTCTTGAGGCGATGCAGCAGTTTACTCAGCAACGAGATCCCACCGAGACCGACCAGATTTGGCTGACCGAACATTTGCCGGTGTTTACCCAAGGCCAAGCTGGAAAGCCCGAGCATTTGTTGGCGCCAGCAGACGTGCCGGTGGTGCAGTCCGATCGTGGTGGACAGGTGACCTATCACGGTCCGGGTCAGATTACCGCCTACCTGTTATTGGATCTGCGTCGAAAAAGGATGGGGGTTCGGGACTTGGTCACGGGCATCGAGAAAGCGATTCAGCAGGTGCTGCAGCAAAACGATATCTCCAGCGAGCTTCGGCCTAAGGCTCCGGGCGTGTATGTCGGCTCGCAAAAGATAGCCCAGCTAGGGCTGCGGGTGCGCAGAGGGTGCTGTTATCACGGTCTTAGCTTGAACGTCGACATGGATCTCGAGCCGTTTAGTCGTATCAATCCCTGCGGTTTGACGGATATCACCACGACAGATATGGCGGCCTTTGGAGCGGTAGATATGGGCGTAGTAAAGCGCCAGCTGCTTCAAGCACTTTCCCAAGCGCTTGCTCTGACCGTGACTACCCGCAGATCGGACAGTCTGGATTCTTCGTCAGCGTAATTCTTTGCCACTCACCGTATTTGCTGTCGAAAAATAAAACTGTGCCGACGAGGCTAGAACCAGTGCCGGCAAGGTGTTTGATAGCCTCCAGCGCCTGCATACTGCCAATGACGCCGACCAGCGGGGCAATGACACCGTTCTCCGCGCAGTTCAGGGCCGCATCGCCACCTAGTTCCGGGTACAGACAGCGATAACAGGGTGACGAAGGCTGGCGTGGGTCAAAGACACTGACTTGGCCCTCCCAGCGAATGGCGGCGCCGCTAACCAAGGGTTTGCCGGCTTGCCAGCAAGCAGCATTGAGGCCGTAGCGGCTTTCGGCGTTATCTGTGGCATCCAGCACAAGGTCGGCCTTGGCGATTTGCTGGGACAGTTCAGGTTCGGCTAATCGGTGGTCAATGGCCGTGACATGAGTGGCAGGGTTTAAGGCGCGGATCGCTGCGGCGGCAGACGCCGCCTTGTTAATGCCCAAGTCTGCTTCGCCGTGGGCTATTTGCCGCTGAAGGTTCGACGAGTCCACACCATCATCGTCCACGATGGTCAGGGAGCCAATGCCTGCGGCGGCCAGATAAAGAGCGATGGGTGAGCCAAGGCCGCCGGCCCCGATGAGTAATACGCTGGCGGACAGCAGTCGTTCTTGGCCGACAACATCGAAGTCCGGCAACATAATCTGCCGACTGTAGCGCAGCAACTCTTGGTCATTCATGGTTCGATTCTGCCCTATCCTTCTTTTGGCCCCAAGTGACACGCTCATTGCCGCCCAAATCACGGCAGCTGCTGACACCCTCAAAGCCGTTGTTAACCAATAGATCCCTGACCGCCGGCCCCTGATCGAAGCCGTGCTCCAGCAACAGATAACCGCCTGGATGAAGATAGGACTCGCCTTGAGCCGCGATGTGCCCCAGGTCCCACAGGCCCCGGTCCCGAGAGACCAAGGCCATACGTGGTTCAGCACCCAAGGTGGCCAAATGAGGGTCGAGGGGATCAATGTAGGGCGGATTAGCCACGATAAGATCGTAGCGTTGTTGGATATTGTTGAACCAATCGCTGTGGTGAAAGGTCACAGCTAGTTTCAGCTTGCGGCTATTGGCTTCCGCCACGGCCAGACTGTCAGGACTCAGATCGCAGGCGTGAACATCTGCATCGGGCCGCTCTGAGGCGATGGCTAGGGCGATGGCACCGCTGCCGGTGCCAAGATCCAAAACCGACAATGCGCGACGCGATGCCAGCCGAGCAAGGCTGGCCTGTGTGGCCATTTGCTCCAAGCGCACCAATGCTTGTTCTACTAGGGTTTCCGTATCTGGGCGCGGTACTAATACGCGCTCATCAACCTTAAGGGTAAGCCCCCAAAATTCTTGTTCGCCGCACAAATAGGCCAGCGGCACATGATTGTAGAGCTGCTGGCTCCAGCGATGAAGTTGTTCAAGTTCGTTGGCGGTGAGCTGCCGCTCTGGATGACTGAGCAGAAATGCACGAGAACAGTCCAAGACTTGGCATAGGGCGATCTCAAGATCGAAGCGGTTTAGGGTGGGGTGAGAGCCTAGCCAATCGGCTAAGGTATCCGCCTGGGCTGCCTTAGCCACGGAAGAGTGCCAAGCTAGCCATCGGCCAAGTGTTGAAGCAGATCCGCCTGATGCTCGCGAACCAAGGGCTCTACCACTGACGCCAGATCCCCCTCAATAACCTCGTCCAGCTTGTACAGCGTGAGGTTGATGCGATGGTCGGTAACCCTGCCTTGGGGGAAGTTGTAGGTTCGGATGCGCTCGGAGCGGTCACCGGAGCCAACCAGTTGGCGACGGTTCGCCGCTTGCTCGTTCTGTTGTTTGGTTTGAGCAGCATCCAGTAGCCTAGCTTTGAGCAACGACATCGCTCGTGCCCGGTTTTTGTGCTGAGAGCGCTCATCTTGGCACTCCACCACAGTGCCGGTGGGAATATGGGTTAGGCGAATAGCCGAATCGGTTTTGTTAACATGCTGGCCCCCGGCTCCTGACGCTCGGTAGGTGTCCTCGCGGATGTCTTTTTTCTCAATATCAATCTCGCCGATTTCATCCACCTCGGGCATCACGGCCACCGTGCAAGCCGAGGTATGAACACGTCCCTGAGACTCAGTTTCCGGGACCCGCTGCACCCGATGCGCCCCAGACTCGAACTTCAACTGGCTGTAGACGTCGCGTCCTTCGATGCGGGTGATGATTTCTTTAAAACCACCGTGTTCTCCGGGGCGCTCGTTCATCACTTCCACCCGCCAGCCTTTGCTCTCGGCGAATTTGGTGTACATGCGGAACAGGTCGCCAGAAAAAATCGCCGCCTCATCACCGCCTGTACCCGCGCGAATTTCTAGGAATACGTTGCTTTGATCGTTGGGATCCTTGGGCAGTAACAGTGTTTGCAGTTCGTCGGTGAGATTTTCCAGTTGCGCCTTGCAGTCGGCGATATCTTGCTGAGCTAGCTCCCGCATCTCGGGGTCGTCTTCTTCCAGCAACTGCTCGTTGTCGGTGATGTCTAGCTCTAGTTGGGCAGCTCGTTGATAGCATCCCACCACAGGCTCGATCTCGGCGTATTCTTTGGATAACGCGGTAAAACGCTCTCGGTCCGACATGACCTCGGCGTCGGACAGTAAGGCGGCAACTTCCTCAAAGCGATCGCGTAGGCTCTCTAGTTTGGCCATCATGGAGTCGGTCAGTAACACTAGGATTCCTTGTCGTCGGCGTCGTCTTGGGATGATGAGGGGTTGAGACCGTAGGTCTGCTGGATGAAATCAAGACGGTCTGATCGACCATCTGCGCTGGCATCTCGGATGGCGGCAGTGGTCGGGTGAATTAATTTGTTCGTCAAAGAGGCAGCGAGCTGCTCAAGAGCCTGTTTCGGGTCGGTGCCGTTGGCCAAGGCTTTTAGGCTGCGCTCTACTTCGCTGTCACGGACTTGCATCGCCTGTTGACGGAAACCCTGCATTAAGCCGTTCCCTTGTGCGATGCGGCGCTCACGCCGATATTCCTCTGCGCCTTGATCGACTAACGATTCAGCGCCACTGGCCGCCATCAAGCGACGGGATTTGTTCACCTCAACAATCTGGGTCAGGTCGTCGATGGTGTATAGGTATACGTCGGGTAGGTCACCTACCGCCGCTTCAATATCTCGGGGAACTGCAATATCCAACATAAACATGGGTCGGCGTTTGCGCTCGCGAATTGCCTGCTCGACAGTGCCCTTGCCAAGAACCGGGAGGGTGCTGGCTGTTGATGCGATAACCATATCGAAGCCTGAAAGCACGTCGGCCACATCCGATAGTTGAATCGCGCTGGCATCCAGTTTGGCGGCCAAGGTGGTGGCGTTGGCAAGGGTGCGATTGGCGATGGTCAAATCGGTGACGCCCTTACCACGCAAGTGTTCGCCCACCAAGGCGACAGTCTCGCCGGCGCCTAACAGCAAGGCCCGTTTGCTGGGTAAGTCGCTAAAGAGCTGAGCGGCTAGGGATACCGCGGCGTAGGCGACCGAGATTGGATTTCGTCCAATATCCGTTTGCGTTCGGATATGTTTGGCCGTCTGCAAGGTCAGACGCGATAGCAAGTTAAGCTCGGGACCACTGGTGCCCTGGGTCCTAGCGAGTTCAAAGGCCGATTTCACCTGACCCATGATCTGGGGTTCGCCCAGCATCTGGGAATCCAGCCCAGCGGCCACGCGCATGGAATGCTTTGCTGCGTCGCCATCCCAGTATTGGTAGCTGGCCCCTTGGAGTTCTTCAAAGGCAATATCTCGGCGGTGGGACAACCAACTGCTAAGGTCGTCGGCACAGTCACTGTTAGCGGCACAGTAAAGTTCTGTGCGATTGCAGGTAGAGACAATGGCAACCTCGCTTATCTGCGGCAGGTCCTTGGTGAGGTCGTGCAGGGCTGTGCCCAGACTTTCCTCCGGAAATGCCACGCGCTCCCTCAGTTCCAGAGGGGCCGTGCGATAGTTAAGGCCGTATGCCAGTATGCTCATGAATCGCTTTGCGACAGAAAATTCAGGACGCGCATGATAACAGAAGTCACCGAAACGAAGCAGATGAACGTCTCAGGCAAAACATGCCAGGGGGCGACCTAACTTGGACGCGTTACCGACTACGTGGGTCGCCCTGTTAATCGTTGTGGGGCTTAGTTTGCTTGGGGCTGGCGGCTGTGCCTCTCAGCCACCCGCCATGGCTGCATCGTATGCTGTCACTGGGAAAGCGGTGGTTCGCTCGCCTCAGGGAAGTCAGCGCCTGAGCTTTCGTTGGCAGCAAGCTCGGGGTGAATATCGCATTTCGGTGTGGGGTGCCTTGGGTGTGGGGCGGGTGCAGTTGTCGGGCACTCAGCAAGCCATATCGGTGTTCAAGGGCGGCGGCGATGCGATTAGCGGGCCAGCGGCACAGATGATGGACCAGTATCTAGGGTGGTCTGTGCCTCTTGAGGCCATGGGTTCCTGGCTTCTGGGTGAGCCGGCGACCACCTTGGGGCAAGATCTTGTCACCACAGATGACCGGGGGCGTGTAACCGGCCTAAGGCAAGGTGGCTGGGACATAGAGTTTTCCCAACACGAGTGGGTGAACGATCAGTGGCGGCCCAAGCGTATGGATATCACAGGGGCAAAGGTTTCCATGCGGGTAGTTTTGTCATCTCCCAAGCCCGTGATGGGGTCTTAGGTCGCTGAGGACCGCTGCAAGTTCGGTGGAGGAGATTTGCTTAAACAGTGCAGGGAGGGCCGAAAGTAGTTTGACACTGCGCGGCCCGATCAGGACAATAGCGCGCTCGAAAATCGTCACCCAAAGCGTAACGGCAGATTTCGGAGAAAGGCTGATAACAGCGGGTTTTTCGAGGTTTACGTTGCAAAACAGTCAGCAGGGAAGTGCTGTTGGCAGGTGACAGATTAAGCTACCGGTTAGATGGGGTGTCGCCAAGCGGTAAGGCACCGGGTTTTGATCCCGGCATGCGCAGGTTCGAATCCTGCCACCCCAGCCATTTTAGGATGCTCTTCGAGCGCGTCGGCCTTTAGCCCGATGAAAAAAAAGGTTCCCTAGGAACATGCACATTCTGCCGAACTATCTTTGGGGGCATAAATGGCTAACTTAATGCTGTTTTCCGGCGACTCTAACGCAGCGCTGGCCAAACGCGTGGCAGATCAACTTCACCTCGAACTTGGCAACATGAGTGTAGGCCGCTTCAGTGACGGCGAAGTGACGGTAGAAGTGCACGAAAACGTCCGAGGTAAGGACGTGTTTTTGATGCAGTCCACCTGTGCGCCCACCAACGATAATCTGATGGAGCTTCTGATCATGGCCGACGCCATGCATCGCGCTTCGGCCCAAAGGGTAACCGCCGTGGTGCCTTATTACGGCTACGCCAGACAAGACCGGCGGCCACGCTCAGCTCGAGTAGCCATCAGCGCTAAAGTTGTCGCGGACATGATTAGCACCGTGGGAATTGACCGGATTTTGACCGTAGACCTACACGCCGACCAAATTCAGGGTTTCTTTAATATTCCTGTGGACAACATTTACGGCTCACCAGTGCTGGTGGATCACATCTTGGCTCAGCGCTATGAAAACCCCATCGTGGTTTCACCGGACGTTGGTGGTGTGGTGAGGGCCAGAGCCATTGCCAAGCAGATCGACGATCTGGATCTGGCTATCATCGACAAACGTCGTCCCCAGGCAAATGTCACCAAGGTGATGAATGTTATCGGTGATGTTAAGGGCAAGACCTGCATTATGGTCGACGACATCGTCGATACCGCCGGCACACTTTGTACTGCGGCCGAGGCGTTGAAAGAAGAAGGTGCACAAGCCGTAGTGTGCTACATCACACACCCAGTATTTTCCGGTCCTGCCATAGAGCGCATCAGCAGTTCGCACATTGACCGGATAGTGGTGACGGATACGATTCCTTTGTCAGCCGCAGCGCAGAAATGCGAAAAAATTCACCAGCTGAGTCTGGACCGCTTGCTCGCCGAATCCATTCGTCGTGTGAGCAACGAAGAATCCATCAGCGCGATGTTTCGCTAGAAGCATCGAGCTTTCGGGTAGGGAATTCCTGAACTGGTCGCAAGTTCAGGACATTGTTTAAAACTATGGAGAACTAACATGTCAGACACAATTGAACTGACTGCAGAAATCCGAACGACGGTAGGGAAGGGTGCGAGCCGCCGCCTACGACGTTTGGAAGACAAGGTACCAGCCATTATTTATGGTGGAGCAGCCGATGCACAAATGCTGACTTTGTCAGCAAATGAATTGGGCAAGGCCATGCAATTTGAGACTTTCTACTCGCAAATTCTAAACGTCACCATTGACGGCAAAACTGAACAGGCCGTTGTGCGTGATTTGCAGCGGAATCCTGCCAACGAGCGCGTACAGCACGTGGACTTTCAGCGCGTCAGCGCCGATCGGGAAATTAACGTTAACGTACCACTTCACTTCATCAACGAAGAAAGCTGTGTTGGCGTGAAGATGCAGGGCGGCACGTTAACCCGCACCCTGACCGAAGTAGAAATCTCCTGTTTGCCAGCGAACCTACCCGAGTTTATCGAGGTGGACATGGCCGAGGTTGAATCTGGATCATCGGTTCACTTGAGCGATTTGGTCATCGGCGAGGGCGTAACCATTGTTGCCCTGACCTTTGGCGCTGATCGTGACATCCCAGTAGCCAGCGTAACCGCGAAACGTGGTGGCGGTGCTGCGGAAGATGACGAGGACGCTCCTGCAGAAGAAGCAGCTGCATCCGACGATGCAGCGGAAGACGCTGACAGCGAGTAGCGCGATTCAGTGCGGCCACGTGTCCCTTGCCTTTATCCTAGATGAGTAAGGGACATCTGTGGCAACCGCACTGAAACTGATCGCTGGTTTGGGTAATCCCGGGCAGCAGTATGCGAAGACACGGCACAATGTCGGCGCAGACTGGGTTCGTGCCATTGCCCAGCAGTTTCAGATCCCGCTGGCATTAGACAGCAAGTTCAAAGCGGAAATCGGGCGCGGCTCCATCTTGGGCCAAGATGTGCGTCTGCTGGTGCCGATAACCTTTATGAATAACAGCGGTGATGCCATCGGTGCTGTCGCCCACTTCTTCAAAATTCAGCCTGAAGAAATACTCATCGCTCACGACGAAGTCGCCTTCGAACCGGGCCAAGTCCGACTGAAGTCTGGCGGCGGTGAAAATGGGCACAACGGTTTGAAAAGTGTGCGCGCCCGACTGGGGAACCAAGACGGCTATAACCGGTTGCGCATTGGCGTAGGGCATCCGGGTAATAAGAGCTTAGTGAATGCCTATTTGACTCAGCAAACACCCCCAGCTGCCGAGCGAGAGGCGGTTGCAGCTGCCGGGGAGTTATCTATGAGCATTCTCGGCGACGTCCTCGCTGGGCGCTGGCAGAGCGCAATGACCGCATTGCACACAGACGAAACACTAAAACAGTCAGAGCCATCGGCGGGTGCTACCCAAGATGCTCAAGCAAAGTCAAAAAACGGCTCAGGAGAAAATCATGGGATTTAACTGCGGAATTGTCGGCCTGCCCAATGTTGGTAAGTCCACGTTATTTAATGCGTTAACCCAAGCCGGTATCGATGCCGAGAATTTTCCCTTTTGCACCATAGACCCAAATACGGGCATCGTGCCGGTGCCAGATCCCCGGCTAAATCAGCTCAGCGATATCGTAAACCCCCAGAAAGTAATTCCCGCTACCATGGAGTTCGTGGACATTGCTGGTTTGGTGGCAGGCGCCTCCAAGGGCGAAGGCTTGGGCAACCAGTTTTTGGCCCATATCCGAGAAACTCAAGCGATTGCCCACGTAGTTCGCTGTTTTGAAGATGACAACGTTATTCACGTGTCGAACAAAGTCTCTCCGGCAGATGACATCGAGATCATCAACACCGAGCTGGCTCTGGCGGACTTGGAATCCCTGCAAAAAGGTATAGACCGCTACAGTCGAGTTGCGAATGCCGGGGACAAAGACGCTAAGGCTAAGGTGCTCTTGTTACAACGAGTGGCTGAAGCACTCGAAGAAGGCGACCCTGTGCGCTCTGTGGATTTCAGTCTGGAAGAACAGCGTTCACTGCACGAATTTCACTTCATCACCGCCAAGCCCGTGCTCTACATCGCTAACGTTGCCGAAGACGGTTTACACGACAACCCTCTGGTGGACGTAGTCAGCGAAATAGCCGCCGCCGAAGGGGCAGAAGTGGTGGTTGTGAGTAACAAAATTGAATCAGAGTTGGCTGAGCTAGATGACGAAGAGCGGACGGAGTTTTTGCAGGAATTGAACCTGTCAGAGCCAGGTCTGCACAGAGTCATTCGTGCAGGGTACAAGCTACTAGGGCTGCAACAGTATTTTACTGCAGGTCCCAAGGAAGTTAGGTCGTGGACGATTCCTGTGGGGGCCAAGGCACCTCAGGGCGCCGGCGTGATTCACACAGACTTTGAGAAAGGTTTCATCCGCGCTGAAGTCATTGGCTTCGAAGACTATGTGGCCCTAGGCGGTGAAGCCGGGGCCAAAGACGCTGGCCGCTGGCGTTTAGAAGGCAAAGAGTACGAACTGCAAGACGGTGACGTTGTGCATTTTCGCTTTAATGTCTGATTTGAAACAATCTAGCGATTAGACAGACACAAAAAAAGGCGCAACGGTGATAGCCGAGGCGCCTTTTTTCTATGCCTAGTGTGTCTAGGCGGCAGTGCTAGCTCGCTGCTTTGCGCTCTTTCACTTCCTGAATCACCTGATCTGCCACATTGGCTGGGCAAGGTGCGTAGTGAGAGAACTCCATGGAGAACTGGCCACGACCAGAGGTCATGGTGCGCAGATCACCGATGTAGCCGAACATTTCTGCGAGGGCAACGTCTGCCTTCACACGTACGCCGGTCATACCCGCTTCTTGGGACTTGATCATGCCCCGTCGGCGGTTGAGATCACCAATCACGTCACCTACGTGGTCGTCGGGCGTGAAGACGTCTACCTTCATTACCGGTTCAAGCAACTGGGGCTTGGCCTTTGGTACAGATTGTCGGTATGCGGCTTTGGCGGCTAGTTCGTAGGCGATGGCCGAGGAGTCAACGGCGTGGAAGCCACCGTCCGTCAGGGTTACTTTAACGTCTAGCAATGGGAAGCCGGCCAAGGTGCCTTCGTCCATGCTGACGCCAAAGGCTTTTTCTACCGCAGGCCAGAATTCCCGAGGCACGTTGCCGCCGGTTACTTTGGATTCGAACTCGTAGCCACTGCCTACATCGCCAGGCTCGATCGTGTAGTCGATCTTAGCGAACTGGCCTGAACCACCGGTTTGCTTCTTGTGGGTGTAGGTGTCTTCAATACGCTGGGTAATGGTTTCTCGGTAAGCTACCTGAGGCTTGCCCACATCCACGTCAATGCCGTGGGTACGCTTGAGGATGTCTACCTTGATGTCTAGGTGCAGTTCGCCCATGCCCTTCATAATGGTTTCGCCAGACTCTTCGTCTGTTTCTACGTAGAAGGAAGGGTCTTCCTGAATCATCTTGGACAATGCGATACCCATCTTCTCGGCGCCTGCCTTATCCCGTGGCGAGATGGCCACAGAGATCACGGGGTCAGGGAAAACCATGGGTTCAAGAGTCGCGGGCTTGTTTTGGTCACACAGGGTGTGGCCGGTTTGGGTGTTTTTCATA
>ERZ1047472.1200-NODE-1200-length-20584-cov-7.563739_pt1 | contig 20584 bp, 31 predicted proteins | sample MGYA00383095_ERZ1047472 | MGnify/ENA primary metagenome ERZ1047472 (study PRJEB29581, sample SAMEA5548365) | metagenome | biome: marine; feature: coastal; material: water | depth 1 m | study: Short-term variability in the microbial, nano- and picoplankton... | reverse complement strand
GACCCCACGGGCAACGATGCCCAGAAGACCGTTATCGGCTTGATCGAAGTCGACAATCTGCGCTTCGGTACCGACGGAAAAAATGTTGAGCGTGTCTGCCGGAGTGGATGCATCCAACACATCGGATCCTTCCTTGAGTAACACCACACCAAAACCTGAGGACTCCCTCATACACCAGCGGATCATGTCTACGTACCTCGGCTCGAAGATCCTCAATGGCAATGTGCCACCGGGAAACAGCACTGTTCGCAACGGAAACAGCGGGATTGTTTGCGTCTGTTCGTTTTCGCCTTGGGCGCTCGTAGCCTGTATTTCGTCGGTCATCTGACTCTCGCTAATGCTATGATGCTGGCCGGCCGAAAGGCCCGGTCTTCCATGCTGACAGGATTTCTGATGGATTGGATACAAATCATTTTATTGAGTCTTATCCAAGGCTTAACCGAGTTCCTGCCAGTTTCCAGTTCAGCCCACTTAGTCCTGCCTGCCCAGCTTACCCAGTGGCCGGATCAGGGATTAGCCTTCGACGTTGCCGTACACTTTGGCACATTGATCGCAGTTTTAGCGTATTTCCGCACCGATCTACTTAACCTGTTGTCCGCCGCTGGCCGAGCACCAATGTTCATTCGGACGAAGGGTTGGTCAGGCCTTTTCACCACTGGGCAAGCCATGGACACAGACCTTGATCTGCTGCTGAAATTGGCTTTGGCAACCTTCCCTATCGTGCTGGTGGGCTTGGCCTCTAAGGACTTTGTTGAAGCCCACTTAAGAACCGTACCCATTATCGCCACGACGACCATGCTATTTGCCTTGATCCTATGGTACGCGGATCGAAAACCCGGCCAGCGTGCTAGCATTCGGTGGTCGGATGCGGCGTGGATTGGCATTGCTCAAACGTTAGCACTGATACCAGGCACATCGCGCTCTGGCATAACGATTACCGTCGCCCTGCTCTTGGGTCTTAGTCGGGTAAACTCGGCTCGCTTTTCGTTCCTGCTCTCGATCCCTACCATCGCCGGGGCACAACTGCTGCTCACAATGGATTTGGCGGGCAGCCAAGGCTCAATGGAGGTTTGGCCCCTGTTGGCTGGCGCGGCCATCGCGTTCGGGGCCGCCTACGCCAGCATACACTTCTTTATTCGGCTACTGGATCGCTACGGTATGACCCCTTACGTCCTCTACCGGTTGGCGCTGGGCGCCTGCCTTCTGGCCTTTGTCGGCATTTGAAACCCAACCGACACGGTTCTTTCATGGCGTTGAGACTGCCTGACTAAAACGGAATATCGTCCTCGAAATCATCGTCGGACAGGTTACTGCCACCGCCAGCAGGGCCTGCTGTTTGCGGGCTGTCAAAACCGCTTGGCGCGCTGCCAAAGCCATCGTTTGGCCCTTGAGCACCGCCCATACCACCGCTAGGCGCCCCGCCTCCGTAGCCGCCGTCACCCATGCTGCCGCGACTGTCGAGCATTTGCAGCTCTCGGGCATTGATCTCAGTGCGGTATTTCTTTTCGCCGTTCGCTTCCCAACTTGAGGTACGCAAGCTGCCTTCAATATAGACCTTTGAGCCTTTACGAAGGTACTCACCCGCAATTTCTGCCAACCGGGCAAAGCACACCACGTTGTGCCACTCGGTACGCTCTTGTTGCTCACCACTGGTGCGGTCTTTCCAACTCTCAGAAGTGGCCACACTGAAGCGAGTCACTGCGCTACCATTTTGTGCGTATCGGGTTTCTGGGTCGCGACCCAGGTTGCCAATAAGCATGACTTTGTTGATGCCTCTCGCCATTCTATTCTCCGAACAGTAGTTTTCGGCGCCCAGTGTAGATCAAAGCCGGCAGTCACCCAATCAGAAAAGTGCATGGCTGGCTGTAAGCCCCTGCGAGCTCCCAAATGTGGCGACAGCAAAACGCAAATCTTGCGCACCAGTAAGGGTACATCGGTTGCCCATGGCCTCCCCGTTGCTTGCCGCATATCGTGGATCACGCTATCTTGCCTGCCTTCTAGTCACGAGTACCCAAGACCTTGGATACCATTGCCGTACGCGGTGCCCGCACCCACAATCTCAAAGACATTGATCTCAATATTCCTCGTGACAAGCTGGTGATTATCACCGGCCTTTCTGGCTCTGGAAAATCGTCTCTGGCCTTCGACACGCTCTACGCTGAAGGACAAAGGCGCTACGTAGAATCGCTTTCCGCCTACGCTCGGCAGTTTCTCTCCATGATGGAGAAGCCAGATGTGGATCTGATCGAGGGCCTGTCTCCCGCGATTTCTATTGAGCAAAAATCTACCTCCCATAACCCACGCTCAACGGTTGGCACCATCACCGAGATTTATGACTACTTGCGGCTGCTGTACGCCCGGGTCGGTGACCCTCGCTGTCCCACCCACGACCAGCCCCTGGACGCTCAAACCGTGAGCCAGATGGTGGATCAAGTGGTTGAGAACATGGCAGATCAACGGATCATGGTGCTTGCACCAGTGATCAGCGAGCGCAAGGGAGAGCATCTGCACGTTTTTCAAGAGTTGATCGGTAATGGCTTCGTGCGTGCTCGCATCAATGGCCTAATCGTCGACCTAGACGACGCGCCGGCTTTGGACAAAAACAAAAAACACTCAATTGAGGCCGTCGTTGATCGGGTTCGAGTGAAGGACGATATCAAGCAAAGGTTAGCCGAGAGCTTTGAGACCGCCCTTAATCTTTCTGATGGGGTCGCCCACGTCATTGATATGGATGACGCCGAATTACCACCGAGCATTTTTAGCGCGCGTTTTGCCTGTCCTACCTGCGGATACTCCATTGCCGAGCTGGAACCTAGGATGTTTTCGTTTAACAACCCAGCGGGCGCGTGCGTGGGTTGTGACGGCTTAGGCGTTACCCAGTTTTTCGATCCGGAGCTGGTGGTGGCGGATGAGGAGCTTACGTTAGCGGAAGGCGCTATCCGGGGCTGGGATCGCCGTAATGTATATTACTTTCATATGCTCAACTCCATAGCCGAGCACTACGACTTCGATGTGGAAGTTCCCTTTCACAAGATCAGCAAAAAACACCGGGATGTCATTCTCAACGGCAGTGGCCGTCAGCGAATCGATTTTAGTTACGTCAACGATCGAGGCGACGTCATCAAGCGGACGCACCGATTTGAGGGCGTGCTACCCAACATGGCCCGACGCTTTCGTGAAACAGAATCCTCCATGGTGCGAGAGAATCTGCAGAAGTTTATGCGGGTAACCCATTGCCCAAGCTGCTCCGGTACGCGGTTGCGGGAGGAGTCTCGGCATGTGTTCGTTGGCGCTTCCAACCTGCCTGCTATTACTTCCCAATCTGTGGCCCAAACCCTGGAGCACTTTCAAGGCTTAAAACTCAAGGGCCAGAAAGCCACCATTGCGGACAAAATCCTCAAGGAGATTCAGGCACGACTGCAATTTCTAGTGGATGTTGGGCTGAACTATCTCACCCTAGACCGTAGCGCTGAGACCCTGTCTGGTGGCGAAGCCCAGCGCATTCGATTAGCGAGCCAAATTGGCGCTGGACTGGTGGGTGTTATGTACATTCTGGATGAACCCTCCATAGGGCTGCATCAGCGTGACAACGAGCGGCTGCTTAAAACCCTCGAGCATCTGCGCGACCTAGGCAATACAGTTCTGGTGGTAGAGCATGATGAGGAGGCTATGCGAAAAGCCGACTACCTCATTGATATTGGCCCAGGCGCTGGAGTGCATGGCGGTTCCGTTGTGGCGGCAGGCAGCTACGACGATATTTTGAAAAACAAGAAGTCGATCACCGGTCAATACCTAAGCGGCGCTCGGCAGATTGCGGTGCCAACCAAACGGTTTGAACCGAACGCCGAAAAAATGCTGAACCTTACCGGTGCCAGCGGTAACAACCTGAACAACGTGAGCCTGAGCATTCCTTGTGGGCTACTGACCTGCATTACCGGCGTTTCAGGCTCTGGCAAGTCCACTCTGATCAACCACACCTTGTATCCCATAGCCGCCACTGCGCTGAACAAAGCGACCACTTTAAAGCCGCGTCCCTACGAAGCCGTTGACGGATTGCAGCATTTAGACAAGGTGGTAGACATTGACCAGAGCCCTATCGGCCGAACTCCACGGTCTAATCCGGCTACCTACACAGGTTTATTTACCCCTATTCGCGAACTTTTTGCTCAGGTACCCGAGGCCCGTGCCCGGGGCTACAAACCGGGCCGTTTCAGCTTCAACGTCAAAGGCGGTCGCTGTGAGGCCTGTCAGGGTGACGGCCTCATCAAGGTAGAGATGCACTTTTTGCCGGACATCTATGTGCCTTGCGACACCTGTACCGGAAAACGCTACAACCGAGAGACCTTGGACATTCGCTACAAGGGCAAGAACATTAACGAGGTGCTGGAAATGACGGTGGAAGATGCCGCCGAGTTCTTCGCCCCAGTGCCTATGTTGGCCCGTAAGCTGGAAACGCTTAAGGACGTTGGTTTGTCTTACATTCGGCTGGGCCAATCGGCGACCACCCTGTCTGGGGGAGAAGCCCAGCGCATCAAGCTGTCTCGGGAACTGTCAAAGCGAGATACCGGCAGCACCTTATACATTCTGGACGAGCCCACCACGGGTCTGCATTTCCACGACATTGCCCAGTTGTTGGAGGTACTTCACCGGCTTAGAAACGATGGCAACACCATCGTTGTGATCGAGCACAATCTTGACGTGGTTAAGACTGCGGATTGGATCGTTGATTTGGGACCGGAAGGTGGGTCCGGCGGCGGCGAAATCATCGCAACGGGGACGCCAGAACAGGTGGCCAAGATCAAGAAGTCGCACACAGGCCGCTTTTTAAAAGACGTTTTGTCTTAGTGGTCCTCCGGGATTGATACGGAGGGAGGAGCCGATCGTTTGTGCGCCGATTGTCGGTGCCGGGCACCGAGGCCTGCGTTAGGGCAAACACGCTCGCAATGCACTGGTACATAACTGCACGTTTTCCTGCCGGGCCGAATAGCCCATCAGGCCAATGCGCCACACCTTGCCGGCAAATGCGCCCAGGCCCGCTCCAATCTCTAAGTTAAAGTCTTGGAGCAGCTGCTTGCGCACGGCGGCCTCGTCTACGCCTTCTGGTGCCTTTACCAGATTCAGCTGAGGAAGCCGGTACGATGCATCAACCACGAACTCTAAGCCAAGTCCGGTGAGGCTTTCATGTAGGGAAGTGTGCATGGTTCGATGCTTAGCCCAAGATTCCTCTAGACCTTGTTCTTTTACCATTAGCAATGCTTCGTGTAGACCATACATGGCGTTCACTGGCGCTGTGTGGTGATAGGTACGCCCACCGCCTTCGCCTTCCCAATAAGCCATTAACAAGGACAGATCCAAGAACCAGCTTTGCACCGAGGTATTGCGAGACTTAACCCGGTCCGCAGCCGCGTCGCTAAACGTGATCAAACTAATGCCTGGAGGTGCAGACAAACACTTTTGGGTGCCGGAGTAAGCCACATCGATCTGCCACTCATCTACTTCTAACGGCACGCCAGCAAGTCCGGTCACCGAATCCACAATGGTCAGGCACCCGTGCTCTTTAGCGAGCGCACAAAGAGTTTTAACGTCGGAGCAAACGCCGGTAGAAGTCTCAGCGTGAACAAAGGCTACTATTTTTGCGTCTGGATTTTCTTGCAGCGCAGCCTTTAGTTTTTCAGGGTCTACTTGGGTGCCCCATTCATCTTCCACGGTGACCAAGTTGCCGCCCATGCGGCGAACGTTCTCGGCCATGCGCATACCAAACACGCCGTTAATGCAGACGATGGCTTTATCGCCGGGCTCTAGGAGATTAGCAAATGACGCTTCCATGGCTGCCGAACCTGGGGCCGACAAAGGAAGCGTTAGGGCATTGGACGTCCGAAAGGTGTAGCGCATCAAATCTTTGATGTCTTCCATCAAGCCAACGAACTCAGGGTCCAGATGGCCAATGGTAGCTTTCCCCATAGCGCCAAGTACTCGAGGATGAACGTCGGAGGGGCCGGGGCCCATGAGCGTACGAGGCGTTGGGTGAAAGCTTGTATTCATAGTGCGTTAGCCGTCTTTTTTCTCTTCTTCTTTTTTCTCAGCAGAATCATCTGCCTGTTCTTCCGAAGCTGAGTCTGCACTGGCTTCTACAGTTTCTTCAGCTGCAGCGGTATCCTCGCTGGCTGGCGCTGTTTCTACTGCCTCTTCCGTTGGCAGCGCTTGGGCGCTGGCAAAATCTTCTTCCAGCTCTTCGCTAACCATCGGACGATCTACCAGTTCAATATAGGCCATTGGCGCCGCATCACCCGTGCGGAAGCCACACTTAAGGATACGGGTATAACCACCGGGGCGATCCTGATAGCGAGGACCGAATTCAGAGAACAGCTTACCAACGGCAGCCTTACTGCGGGTACGGGCAAACGCCAGTCGCCGGTTTGCTACCGAGTCTTCCTTGGCTAGAGTAATCAGCGGCTCTACCACACGCCGTAGCTCTTTCGCCTTCGGCAGCGTCGTTTTAATCACTTCGCTCTCTATCAAAGAGGCAGCCATGTTGCTGAACATCGCTTTACGATGTGAACTGTTTCTATTGAGCTGTCTGCCGCTCTTTCGATGACGCATGATTCGTTCCTGTCACTAGTGTTTGCGTTTCACAACGCAATATTCCTGTTCTTTTATCGCCCTGGCGCTACCTAGGGTGGCTACAGCCGTCCGCCGTGCAAATTAGCGGGCGGCCAATTCTCAATGCGCATGCCTAAAGCCAGCCCTCGAGAAGCTAGAACGTCTTTGATTTCTGTCAAAGATTTCTTGCCCAAGTTAGGCGTTTTAAGCAGCTCTACTTCGGTGCGCTGGATCAGGTCACCGATGTAGTAAATGTTCTCGGCCTTCAGACAGTTCGCTGAGCGGACGGTCAACTCAAGATCATCAACAGGGCGGATTAAGATTGGATCGACTTCGTCTTCCTTCTCTTCTACTACCTGCTCTTTTTCGTTGTCCAGATCAACAAATACCGCCAGCTGGTGCTGCAAGATGGTCGCTGCTCGACGGATTGACTCTTCTGGGTCGATGGTGCCATTGGTCTCGAGATCTAGAATCAACTTGTCTAGGTCCGTACGCTGTTCGACACGAGTGCTTTCAACACTGTAGGACACGCGGCGCATGGGGCTGTATGACGCATCCAACCGAAGCGTGCCGATAGACCGTGTTTCGTCCTCAGCTTCTGCCTGGGAATCCACGGGCACATAGCCTCGGCCCCGGGTGACTCGTGCTTCAATGCGAATTGAACCCTTATCGTTCAGGTTGCATACCACATGGTCAGGGTTAGCGATTTCGATATCTTCGGTAAGCTGAAAGTCACCGGCAACCACAGCGCCAGCGCCGTCCTTGCTCAGGGTGATGACGCCCTCGTCCTGATTGTGCATCACAATGCTAATGTCTTTGAGGTTCAGCAGAATATCGATGACGTCTTCCTGAACGCCTTCCATGGTGCTGTATTCGTGCAACACACCGTCAATTTGAACTTCGGTGATCGCGCAGCCAGGCATAGAGGACAACAAAATCCGACGTAGGGTATTGCCCAAGGTGTGTCCGAATCCGCGCTCTAAGGGCTCAAGAGTTACCTTTGCGCGAAACGGGCTATCTGATTGAACTTCAATTTGTTGCGGTGTCAGAAAATCGTTAACCAGCTGTGACATAAATTGTCTCCCACAAGCGCCATGATCGGCGAAATGAAAATTACTTAGAGTAAAGCTCTACAATGAGGTTCTCGTTGATTTCAGCTGGTAGCTCTTCGCGGTCAGGAAGACGTTTGAACGTGCCTTCCATTTTCTCCGCGCTAACGTCTACCCAATCAACCTGACCACGCTGAGACGCAAGCTGCAGTGCCGCCTGAATACGCAGCTGAGCCCGTGACTTTTCCGTGACCGCTACAATGTCCTCTGGCTTCACTTGATAGGAAGCGATATTGACGATACCGCCGTTTACGGTAATCGACTTATGAGAAACAAGCTGACGGCTTTCGGCCCGGGTTGACCCAAAGCCCATGCGATACACAACGTTGTCTAAACGGCACTCGAGCAGTTTCAACAAATTCTCGCCGGTAGCACCCTTCTTCCGATCCGCAGTCTTGTAGTAATTACGGAATTGCTTCTCCAGTACGCCGTAGATACGACGAACCTTCTGCTTTTCGCGCAACTGAACCGCATAATCTGACAGGCGGCCTCGACGGATGCCGTGCTGTCCCGGTGCATTGTCGATCTTGCACTTGGAGTCGATGGGGCGTACGCCGCTCTTCAAGAAAAGATCGGTGCCTTCTCGGCGGCTAAGTTTGAGTTTTGGTCCTAAATAACGGGCCATACCTGTTTCTCCGTATGTATTCTTTTTGCCAGTGGCCGAGCGTTATACGCGGCGGCGCTTTGGCGGACGACAACCATTGTGAGGAATGGGGGTAACGTCAGCGATGCTGTTGATTTTCAAACCGGCAGCATTGATCGCGCGCACGGCTGATTCTCGGCCCGGTCCTGGACCCTTCACAAATACGTCAACACTCTTCATGCCAAATTCAACAGCCACGTTGCTGGCACGTTCTGCTGCTACCTGAGCGGCGAAAGGTGTGCTTTTACGTGAACCACGAAAGCCTGACCCACCAGAGGTCGCCCAGCTCAGCGCATTGCCTTGCCGATCCGTGATCGTAATGATCGTGTTGTTAAAAGACGCATGGATGTGGGCCAGCCCATCTACTACCACGCGTTTCGCTTTCTTCTTTTCTGCCATATCTACTTATCCTGCTTCATTCACCCAGGCATCTACGCCCGGGCTGTTGCAAAAATGCTACTTGCGGATGGGTCGACGCGGCCCTTTACGGGTACGCGCATTAGTTCTTGTACGCTGACCATGCACCGGCAGGTGTCGACGATGACGCATGCCGCGATAACAACCCAAGTCCATCAATCGCTTGATGTTCATTGAGTTCTCTCGGCGCAGGTCGCCTTCTACAGTGCATTTCGCGACTTCGTTACGAATCGCGTCCAAGCTGGCTTCATCAAGCTCGCCAATTTTTTCATCGGGTTTAACACCCGCGGCATCACAGATTTTGTCTGCAGTGGTTGACCCAATACCAAAAATATAGGTCAACGATACCCGCGCATGCTTATTATCCGGGATGTTTATTCCGGCAATACGTGCCATCTATTCGCTCCGTCTTACACTTGAAGTCATAATCGCCAACTAACCTTGACGCTGCTTATGACGAGGTTCAGCACTACAAATCACCCGCACCACGCCGTGGCGCTTGACGATTTTGCAGTTCCGACAAATTTTCTTTACTGATGCTCTAACTTTCATAGTCCTAACCTGTACTGGCGATTAACGCCGCTTCCCATAGTTTTGTAGCTTGGATTTCTCCATGAGCTTCGCGTATTGACTGCTCATCAAATGCGATTGCACCTGCGCCATAAAGTCCATGGCCACTACTACAACAATCAGTACCGCTGTCCCGCCTAACTGGAACGAGGTGTCAAAAAAGACCACCATAAATTCCGGTAACAAACAGACTAAGGTCACATAGGCAGCACCAAATACGGTGAGGCGCGTTATGACATCGTCTATATATTTGGAGGTTTGGGCTCCGGGACGAATCCCAGGGACGTAGGCACCTTGACGCTTTAAGTTATCGGCCACATCCTTGGGATCGAACATAATTGCAGTGTAGAAGAAACTGAAAAAGATGATCCCCGCCGCAAACATCATGATGTACAGAGGCTGACCGGGGGATAAAACTAAGGCCACCTGCTGTAGAACGCCCATGCCAGGATTGGATCCGAACCAGCTGGCCATAGAAGCCGGCGCCAACAATAAGCTTGATGCGAAAATAGCTGGAATAACGCCCGCCATATTAATCTTCAATGGTAAGTGGCTACTTTGTGCCTGAACCATACGCCGCCCTTGTTGACGCTTGGCGTAGTTCACGGTGATCCGTCGCTGACCACGCTCTACACGTACAACAAACCAAACCACACCCACTGCCAACGCCGCCATCGCCAGCAATGCGATGATGTTGATGTTCCCCAGACGGGCTGCTTCGAACATCTGGCCAATAGCTGCCGGGAAGCCCGAAACAATGCCGGAGAAAATCAGCAATGAAATACCATTACCCACACCACGTTCGGTAATTTGCTCACCAAGCCACATCATAAAGATGGAGCCGGTTACCAAGGTCAGTCCTGCAACAAACAAAAAGCTGGGGCCGGGATCAAATGCCAGCCCTTGATTGCCAAGAGTAACCGCAAGCGAAGTGCCCTGAATAAAGGCAATACCTAGGGTCAAATAGCGAGTTGCCTTGGTAATCTTGCGACGACCGCTCTCGCCCTCTTTCCGCCATTGTTGGAACTGAGGCCACATCATGGTCAACAGGTTCATGATAATGCTGGCAGTAATGTAGGGAATAACACCGAGGGCTAAAATACTCATACGTTCCCAAGCGCCGCCTGAGAACATGTTAAACAGCTCTAGGATGCCGCCCTGATTCTGATTGAACAGCGCCTGTAGCTGACCGGGATCAATGCCGGGAACAGGTATATGAGTGCCAATTCGGTAAACCAGCAGCGCAAACAAGACGAACAGAAGCCGGCTGCGGAGTTCAGCGACTCCAGCCTGGTTTCCTGCCAACTGATTGGCGATGTCTTCTTGGTTACGTGACATGGTGTTCTGTTTACTTACTCGTAATTAACTTCGTTGGTAGTGACTAGCAGCTGCGCTCGGCTCTAGCCGAACCTTATTCCGCCGCCTTTTCTTTCTTTACCAGCCGACCCTTCGGTGGCACTGGCACGTCTACTACTTGACCGCCTGCGGCTTCAATCGCTCCACGGGCGCCCTTGGTAACTGCAACGTTAGCATCTTCCACCTTCAACGCTTTCCCGACTTCACCAGACAACATGATGCGGGCTCGCTTCTTGTCTTTGCGGACCACATTGGCGGCTTTCAGTGTTTCAAGGCTAACTAGGTCACCTTCGACCTTGTTCAACTCACTCAGTCGGACCTCTGCAGTCCCCATACCGATGCGAGATCGGAAACCAAACTTGGGGATTCGCATTTGCAAAGGCAGCTGCCCGCCTTCGAATCCGGGCCGCACTCCGCCACCGGAACGAGCTTTTTGCCCCTTCTGCCCGCGCCCTGCGGTTTTACCAAAACCCGAGCTCTGGCCACGCCCAACTCGGCGCTTCGCTTTCTTACTTCCCGCTGCCGGGTGCAGATCATTCAGTTGCATTAACCTTCTCCCTCAACTCGCACCATGTAATAGACGCGATTGATCATGCCCCGAACCGAGGGGGTGTCTTCTAACGTGACGGTGTGTCCAATACGGCGCAGACCAAGACCAGCAACACAGGCCTTATGATTCTTCAGGCGGCCGATTGGGCTCTTTGTCAGGGTCACAGTTACTGTCTTGTCACTCATCTGGCTTTCCTTGATGCCTCTGCCATGCAGAGGGCCTTAAAAATAATCTTCAGCGTCCCTGCCTATGGCTAGGCGACGATGGAATCAACGTCCTTGCCACGCTTCTCGGCTACCCGAGTTGGCGACTTGGTGCCAACCAGTGCTTTAAACGTCGCTTGCACGACGTTCACAGGATTGGTGGAGCCGTAGCACTTGGCCAACACGTTTTGTACGCCTGCGGCTTCTAAAACCGCCCGCATGGCACCACCGGCAATAACGCCTGTACCTTCTGAAGCCGGCTGCATATAAACCTTTGAAGCCGAATGCCGAGCCGTGGTGGCATACCACAACGTGTCACCATTTAGGTCGATGTCCACCATGTTGCGGCGAGCTGATTCCATGGCTTTTTGAATTGCCGTAGGCACTTCTCGCGCCTTACCGCGACCAAAGCCCACCCGACCGTTCCCGTCGCCAACAACCGTTAACGCAGTGAAACCAAAAATACGGCCACCCTTTACCACCTTGGCAACGCGGTTCACTTGGACCAGTTTTTCGACCAGTCCTTCTTCTCGAATCTCTTCCGAATAAGCCATTTAAAACTCCAATCCACCTTCACGGGCTGCGTCAGCAAGAGCCTTGACCCGACCATGGTATTTAAATCCTGAACGATCAAAGGCTACTGCCGTGACGCCTTGGGCCTTTGCGCGCTCTGCAATGAGGGCACCGACCTTGGCTGCCGTATCGACATTACCCGTATTACCTGAGCGCAAGTCAGCATCCAAAGTGCTTGCTTGAGCCACAATAGTTCCACCGTCTGGCGAGATAACCTGGGCGTAGATATGCCGAGGTGTACGACAAACCGATAGGCGTGTTGCACCCAACTCGCGCATCTTCATGCGACTACGGCGCGCTCTTCTCAGTCTGCTTACTTTCTTTTCGTTCATCGTTCTTTTCTTAACCTGATCTGTTTTGATCCGCTTGTTCTTTCCGGACGTTAGCGATGGCCTGAAGCGTTTACTTCTTCTTGGCTTCCTTGCGCTTCACGTACTCACCTGCATATCGAACACCCTTGCCTTTATAAGGCTCTGGTGGACGAAAGCTTCGAATTTCCGCACAAACTTGTCCAACCCGCTGCTTGTCCACACCGGTGATCACAATTTCCGTTTGGCTAGGCGTTTCCGCACTTATACCCTCAGGCAAGTTGTATTCAACGGGGTGGGAAAAACCCAGCTGCATGGTCAGCTTCTGTCCTTGAGCTTGGGCACGATAACCAACGCCCTGCAGCTCCAGTCGCTTTTCGAACCCTTCAGATACGCCAGTCACCATGTTTTGCACGATGGCCCGCATGGTGCCTGCCATGGCCTTGGCACCGCGATCCTCATCCTTGGCGCTCACTTTCAGCTCGCCTTCTTCTTGAACAAGGGCCACTGAGTTATGAATGGCAAATTCCATCTGACCCTTGGCGCCTTTTACCGATATATCTTGGCCGCTGAGTTTTACCTCTACGCCAGAAGGCAGGGCCACGGGACTGTTAGCTACGCGAGACATTGCGTTCTCCTAAAATACCGTGCAGAGCACTTCGCCGCCGATGCCTTGAGCGCGGGCAGCTTTATCTGTCATCACACCGCGGTTCGTGCTGACAATGGCAACGCCAAGTCCACCACGTACCTTAGGGATGTCATTACTTTCTTTATAAATGCGCAAACCGGGACGGCTCACTCGAGCGATCTCTTCGATTACCGGCCCACCATTGTGGTACTTCAACTGCACCGTGATTGTGGCTTTCACCTCGTCGGTCACCGTGTACCCTTCGATAAAGCCTTCGCTTACCAGCACGTCTAGAATTGCGCACTTTGCCTTGGAATGTGGCATTTGTACGTCAACATGACCTGCCATCTGCGCGTTGCGCATACGGGTTAACAGGTCTGCTATGGGATCTTGCATCGTCATGTTATTTACCTACCAACTCGCCTTGACCAGTCCGGGCACGTCGCCACGCATAGCAGCTTCACGAAGCATGTTGCGCGATAGTCCGAACTTTCTATAAACACCGTGTGGCCGTCCCGTTAGGCCGCAGCGTCGCTGACGACGCGCACGGCTGGCATCCCGTGGCTGAGCCTGTAGTTTCAGCTGAGCGTCCCAACGTTCTTCATCACTAACGTTGCGGTCGGCAATAATCGCACGCAGTGCGTCTCGCTTGACGCCGTACTTCTCACGAGCACGGGTACGCTTCTTTTCTCTTTCGATCATGGATCGCTTAGCCATTCTTCGCCTCTTATCCTATGTGCGGAAGGGGAACTTGAACGCTTTAAGCAATTCAAGAGCCGCTTCGTTAGTTGGGGCTGACGTCGTTACGCAGATGTCCATACCCCGAATCTTGTCGATTTTGTCGTAATCGATTTCAGCAAATACGATTTGCTCAGTAATACCCATGCTGAAGTTACCCCGGCCATCGAAAGCCTTTGGGTTCAGCCCGCGAAAGTCTCTAATTCGCGGAATCGCAATGTCCACCAGACGCTCTAGGAAGTCGTACATACGCTCCTTACGCAAGGTCACTTTGCAGCCAATGGGATAACCTTCCCGAATCTTGAAGCCCGCTTCGGATTTACGCGCCAGACAAACCACTGGTTGCTGACCGGCGATGGCCGTCATATCCGTTACTGCTGCTTCCATAACCTTACGATCGGCGATGGCTTCGCCAACACCCATATTCAAGGTCACCTTGGTAATCTTTGGCACTGCCATTGGATTGGCAATTCCCAAATCCTTCTGCAGCTGTGGCCGTATCTCGGTACGGTAGTGTTCGTATAATTTACCCATCGTTAGTCATCAATCTCTTTGCCGTTTGACTTGAAGACACGAACTTTCCGTCCTTCTTCGCTTTTCAGGCCTACGCGGTCGGCCTTTTCTTCTTCGTGATTCCAAATCGCCACGTTGGACGCCTGGATCGGCGCTTCCTGAGGCACGATTCCGCCTTGGTCGCCCGAATTAGGATTTGGTCTCTTATGCTTTTTAACCATGTTGATGCCCGCAACCATCAAGCGTCCGTCTTTCAACACTCGCAGCACTTCGCCGCGACGCCCTTTGTCACGACCAGCGATCACGACCACTTCGTCATTTTTTTTGATCTTTAACATGCCGACTTTCTCTTCCGAATCCTTTGTTTAAACAACCGCTGTCAGTGTCTAAGCACCGAAACGCCGTTTGCTTATAAAACTTCTGGGGCCAATGACACGATGCGCATAAACCGCTCTGAGCGCAGCTCTCGTGTAACAGGGCCAAAAATACGTGTTCCTATGGGCTGCTTGTTAGCGTTCAGCAGCACGGCAGCATTTTGATCAAACTTGATCAGGGAACCGTCTTGTCGACGCACGCCCTTACGTGTGCGAACGACAACAGCATCCATCACCTGGCCTTTTCGAACTCTGCCTCGCGGAATGGCTTCCTTCACTGTCACTTTGATAATGTCGCCAATACCAGCGTAACGACGGTGACTGCCACCCAGCACTTTGATGCACTGTACTTTTCGCGCACCGCTGTTATCAGCAATCTCCAGCATTGTTTCTGTCTGAATCATGTTTCTTTAGACTCCAGTGGACCGAACGTCGATGCTTTGCAGAGTCCAAGTCTTTGTCTTGGAAAGTGGGCGGCATTCCACCACGGTGACGGTGTCACCCACGTTGCAATCGTTATTTTCGTCATGAGCGTGAATCTTCGAGGACTTACGCACGAACTTTCCGTACACCGGGTGCTTTACCCGACGCTCTACTTTGACGGTGATGCTTTTTTCCATGCGATCACTGACCACTACGCCTGAAACAGCACGCGGGTTTTTAGCCTTAACCTCTTGGGCATCAGACATTTGCAGTCTCCTTCATCACGGTCTTGACGCGGGCAATGTCCCGGCGCACTTCTTTCAGCAAATGCGTCTGGCCCAGTTGACCACTGGCTCTTTGCATACGCAGTGAAAAATGCTCGCGCTGCAGGCGAAGAATCTCCGCCTTAAGCTCGTCGTTACTCTTTTCTCGAATCTCTTGGACCTTCATTACATTGCCGTCCGTTTCACAAATACGGTTTTAAAGGGCAGCTTCGCTGCGGCTAAACTCAATGCTTCTCGGGCCACGTCTTCTGGCACACCCTGCATCTCGTAGAGCACCTTGCCTGGCTGAATCAGCGCAACCCAGTACTCGACATTACCCTTACCCTTACCCTGGCGTACCTCGAGAGGCTTGCTGGTAATTGGCTTATCGGGAAAGACGCGAATCCAGATCTTTCCACCACGTCGGATGCGACGGGTCATGGCACGACGACCGGCTTCAATTTGCCGCGCGGTCATACGTCCGCGACCAACAGCTTTGAGGCCAAACTCGCCAAAGCTGACCTTGGAGCCTCGCAATGCTAAACCGCGGTTGCGGCCCTTGTGCATCTTTCTAAATTTCGTTCTTTTCGGCTGTAACATGTTCGTTCTTAACTATTTGGTGCTAATCACATTGGCCGCCGCTCTAACACGGCTGGCCAAGCTATCCGATCTCTTATTACCCTTGGGACGCTGCCTCAGGGGTGTTGGACCCGATGACCTCTCCCTTAAATATCCAAACCTTGATGCCGAGAATCCCGTAAGTGGTCTCTGCTTCAAATGTTGCGTAATCAATATCCGCACGCAAGGTATGCAGAGGTACTCGGCCCTCGTGATATACCTCTGAGCGCGCAATTTCTGCGCCGCCCAAACGACCGGCTACCCGGACTTTGATGCCTTCGGCACCAAGCCGCATGGCATTCTGAATTACTCGGCGCATGGCCCGACGGAACTGAACCCGACGCTCCAACTGCTGAGCAACGTTTTGCGCCACGAGCACTGCGTCCAACTCTGGCTTGCGAATTTCTTCGATGTTGATGTGCACTGGCACACCCATACGCTTGGTCAGCTCTTTACGCAGCTTGTCAACGTCTTCGCCTTTCTTACCGATGACGATACCCGGGCGCGCCGTATGAATCGTGACTCGGGCGGTCTGTGCCGGACGAGCAATCTCGATACGGCCGACTGAAGCATCGGCTAACCTTTTACGAAGATATTGGCGAACTTCTAAATCGTTCAGCAGGTATTCGGCGTAATGCTTTTTGTCGGCAAACCAGACAGACGTGTGGTCCTTGACGATGCCAAGGCGAATACCGGTTGGATGTACTTTTTGACCCATACTGTTCTCTTATTCCGTATCCGAAACCGTCACGGTGATGTGACAGCTGCGCTTTAAAATTCGATCTGCCCGTCCCTTTGCACGAGGGCGAATCCGCTTCATGGTCATGCCTGCATTCACATAGATCTCTGAAATTCGCAGATCATCTACATCAACGCCCTCGTTGTGCTCAGCGTTAGCAATGGCTGACTCAACGGTTTTCTTAACCAGAACAGCGCCTTTCTTGGTGCTGAAGTTCAGGATGTCCAGGGCATCAGCCACTGGCTTGCCACGAACTTGGTCTGCTACCAGACGCACTTTCTGTGGCGAAATTTGTAAGCGTTTAGCTATGGCACTGACTTGCATCGTCTTCCTCTACTCTTACGCCGCGTTAGCGCTTGGCTTTTTTGTCTGCCGCGTGACCGCGATAGGTTCGGGTAGGCGCAAATTCGCCCAGTTTGTGGCCAACCATGTCTTCGTTGATAACAACAGGGACATGCTGGCGGCCGTTATAAATGGCGATGGTAAGGCCAACCATTTCCGGCATAACCATAGAACGGCGCGACCATGTCTTGATGGGGCGTCGCTCGTTGTTCTCGACTGCTTTTTCGACCTTCTTCAACAGATGGGTGTCGACAAAGGGTCCTTTAAATAAAGATCTAGGCACTTATCGTTCTCCTGTGACGCTGCTTAGCGCTTACCGCGACGACGAACGATAAGATCGTCTGTGCGTTTGTTCTTGCGGGTTTTGTGTCCCTTCGTTGGAACACCCCAAGGTGTAACTGGATGACGACCACCGGAGGTTTTACCCTCACCGCCGCCATGCGGGTGATCGACTGGGTTCATGGCCACACCGCGGACGGTCGGACGCACACCACGCCAGCGCTTGGCGCCAGCCTTACCCAGAGATCGCAAACTGTGCTCGCTGTTACCGACTTCGCCCAAAGTGGCCCGGCACTCGCTAAGTACGCGACGCATCTCGCCCGAACGCATACGCAATGTGGCGTAGGTGCCCTCTCGCGCTACCAGCTGGCAGGAACCGCCGGCACTGCGCACCATTTGCGCACCCTTGCCCGGCTTAAGCTCGACACAGTGGATAACGCTACCCACGGGGATATTCCGTAGAGCCAGGGTGTTGCCCGGCTTAATCGGGGACGTCGGCCCGCTCATGATGGGGTCACCTGCGTGCACACCCTTGGGAGCGATGATGTATCGACGCTCACCATCTGCGTATTTCAGCAGGGCGATATTGGCTGTGCGATTCGGATCGTATTCCAAACGCTCTACAACGGCGGGAATACCGTCTTTGCTGCGCTTCCAATCAATAATTCGATAGTGCTGCTTATGACCGCCACCACGATGACGTGTGGTGATGCGGCCCGCGTTGTTACGCCCGCCGGTCTTCTTTTGCGCAGTCGTAAGGGCTTTATGGGGCGCCCCTTTGTGCAGCTCTGAATCAACAACCTTGACGACAAAGCGTCGTCCCGGCGAAGTTGGTTTTGTCTTTACAACAGCCATGCCTTAACCCTTATTCCGCCACCATGTAGTCGAGCTCTTGGCCCGCAGCTACAGTGACGTATGCTTTTTTCCAATTCTTCTTACGCGACATGCCTCGTGCAGTGCGCTTAAGCTTGCCCTTAACGTTTGCCGTTGTGACCTTGGTCACGGATACGCTGAAGATGCTCTCGACGGCCGCACGAATCTCGGCCTTCGTCGCATCCGGGGCCACCTTGAAGGCGTACTGATTCGCCACCTCGCCCTGAACGGCCACCTTTTCGGTTATGTGCGGCTCGCGCAGCACAGTAAAAATTCGCTCTTGATTCATGCCAGCACCCCTTCCAATTTCTTCAGCGCGGGAACCGTGATCAGAACCTTTTCGTAACTGATTAAGCTAACTGGGTCTAAGCCATCCACATCACGAACATCAATCCCTTTGACGTTACGTGCAGCCAAAAACAGATTCTCATCCACTTCTTCGGTGACGATGAGGGCACCAGCAATATCCAGTTCTTTAAGCTTGCCAACCAATGCCTTGGTCTTAGGCGCTTCTACCGAAAATGATTCGATGGCCACCAAGCGCTCTTGCCGGATCAGCTCCGACACGATGCACTGCAGCGCACCACGGTACATCTTGCGGTTTACCTTGGTGGAATGATCTTGTGGCTGGGCGGCAAACGTTACGCCACCTGACCGCCAAATCGGCGACCGCGTTGTACCAGCACGAGCACGACCGGTGCCCTTTTGACGCCACGGCTTCTTTCCGCCGCCGCTTACCGCTGAGCGGTTCTTTTGCGCACGCGACCCTTGCCGAGCGCCTGCCATATAGGCAACGACAACTTGGTGCACCAACGCTTCGTTGTATTCACGGCTGAATGCGGTATCAGCAACTTCTACGCTGCCTCCGTCAACTGCGAGGTTCAAATTCATTTCGCATCTCCTGCGCCATTTCCTGCACGTGCCTTAACTGCGGGCCGTATGCAGACATCGCCACCCGGTGCACCTGGAACCGCTCCCTTGACCATGATCAAGTTGCGCTCAGCATCCACCCGAACGATTTCTAAGTTCTGGGTTGTTACCCTTGCCGCGCCCATGTGGCCCGACATCTTCTTACCTTTAAAAACGCGACCCGGAGTTTGGCATTGACCGATGGAACCCGGCGCACGGTGGGAAATAGAGTTGCCGTGGGTATTGTCCTGTCCGCGGAAGTTCCATCGCTTGATGGTGCCGGCATATCCCTTACCTTTTGAGGTGCCCTGCACATCAACAATCTGCCCTGCCTCGAACTGATCTACCGCCAGTTCTCCACCGATATCCAAGTCGCCGGCTTCGTCTACCCGGAACTCCCACAAACCGCGTCCTGAACCCGCATTTGCTTTGGCGAAGTGACCGGCCATGGCCTTCGTTACACGGCTGCGTCGACGCTCGCCGGTTGTGACCTGAATCGCAACATAGCCGTCAGCGTCCAAGCTCTTCACCTGAGTTACGCGGTTCGGCTCCGCTTCGATGACAGTAACGGGTACAGATACGCCTTCTTCGTTGAAGATTCGCGTCATCCCGCTTTTTTTGCCTATCAATCCAATTGCCATTGGTCTTTTCCTGCCTGTGGGCGATTACAACGGCGTGCGGACTTTCGCTCCTCTCTCTTCCTTTTTGGAAGAAGAAGACCAAAGTCCGGCTCGCGCCTGTCGCCAGCTCCCTATCGGAGCCTTTTGGTGTCAAACAATAAAAAGCTGCCTGGCTCTTAGTGAGCGAGACAGCTTCAACTCAATTCAAACTAATCTGTACTTCCACCCCGGCCGCAAGATCGAGCTTCATCAGCGCGTCTACGGTTTTTTCCGTGGGTTCTACGATATCCAGGAGTCTCTTATGGGTTCGGATTTCGTATTGGTCCCGTGCGTCTTTATTGACGTGTGGGGACACTAAGATCGTAAACCGCTCTTTGCGTGTTGGCAGTGGAATCGGACCACGAACCTGCGCGCCCGTGCGCTTGGCCGTGTCTACGATTTCCTGAGTCGATACATCAATTAAGCGATGATCGAATGCCTTCAAATGAATGCGAATACGCTGGTTCTGCACTTACGAACTCCAAACCCAATTTAAAGTCGCTTATCCCCTGCGAGCGGGTATAACCCTCGCTATCGCGGGAAAATAAGCATTTCTCCTGTTAAAGAGCCTTCAGCGGCTAGGCATCAAGACCGAATCGGCCCGCCCCTATATCGCCACTAAAGCATGTCCTTCTTCATAACCCGTGGCGACTTTTTCGCCGTTGGGCCATCAAAAACCCCATGATCCGGAGGGACTAGGCAAGCAAATTCCTGCTACCTCCTCTCCCGATTGGGCCGCGAATCATACAGAGGGATTCGTCGGTGGGCAACCATCGGTACCGGTTAAATCTTATATTTCTTCCGGTACCTTTAGGTCACCGCTCGGCGCCCGGCCAATACCCTAGTCGATGACCTTAGCAACGACGCCGGCGCCAACGGTACGTCCGCCTTCGCGGA
>ERZ1047472.1198-NODE-1198-length-20608-cov-4.465869_pt1 | contig 20608 bp, 19 predicted proteins | sample MGYA00383095_ERZ1047472 | MGnify/ENA primary metagenome ERZ1047472 (study PRJEB29581, sample SAMEA5548365) | metagenome | biome: marine; feature: coastal; material: water | depth 1 m | study: Short-term variability in the microbial, nano- and picoplankton... | reverse complement strand
TTAAAGCTACGTACGGTATCTTCTCGGCTAACAAACTTACCGCTGTTGCCAGTGAACTGCTCAGCAACGAAGAATGGCTGGGAGAAGAACTTCTGAACCTTACGAGCGCGGTATACCAGCTGCTTGTCTTCTTCCGACAGCTCGTCCATGCCCAAGATCGCAATAATGTCTCGCAGTTCTTGATAACGCTGTAGGACCTGCTGAACCTCCTGAGCCACGTTGTAGTGCTCCTCGCCCACAACCAGTGGATCCAACTGACGGCTGGTGGAATCCAGCGGGTCAACAGCGGGATAGATGCCCAAATCGGTGATGGCACGGGACAGGGTTACCGTTGAATCCAAGTGGGCAAACGTCGTCGCTGGCGACGGGTCTGTCAGGTCATCTGCTGGTACATATACCGCCTGAACTGAGGTGATCGAACCCGCTTTGGTGGTCGTAATACGTTCTTGAAGAACGCCCATCTCTTCTGCCAGCGTTGGCTGATAACCTACCGCAGAAGGCATACGACCCAGAAGCGCGGATACTTCCGTTCCCGCGAGGGTATAACGGTAGATGTTGTCGACAAACAGCAGTACGTCACGGCCGTCATCACGGAACTTTTCTGCCATGGTCAAGCCAGTCAAAGCAACTCGCAGACGATTTCCTGGAGGCTCGTTCATCTGACCGAATACCAGCGAGATTTTATCGAGAACACCCGCTTCTTCCATCTCGTAGTAGAAGTCGTTGCCCTCACGAGTACGCTCACCCACACCGGCGAATACGGATAGACCCGAGTGCTCGATAGCGATGTTACGAATCAGCTCAAGCATGGTTACAGTCTTTCCAACGCCGGCGCCGCCGAACAAGCCGACCTTACCGCCACGGGCAAAAGGACAAATCAGGTCGATGACTTTAATGCCTGTTTCAAGGACTTCGTTGCCCCCTATCTGGTCTTCATAAGCCGGTGCCTTGCGGTGAATGGGCATGACTTCTTTGGCCTCAACCGGCCCTTTTTCATCAATTGGCGTACCAAGAACGTCCACGATTCGCCCCAAGGTTTCCTCACCTACAGGAATCGAGATAGGTGCTCCGGTGTTGGTAACTTCCAGACCGCGAGATAGACCATCGGAAATGCCCATAGCAATCGTACGGACAATTCCGTCACCCAGTTGTTGCTGAACTTCAAGGGTTAGGCCGCTTTCAGTCACAGAGAGTGCATCATAAACCTTGGGTACATTGTTTCGATCAAACTCTACATCGATGACCGCGCCGATAATTTGTACGATTCGACCGCTACTCATTTCTAGCCTCTTTATTTCTTTAGTTTGTTTAAATCCGTTTCTTGCCAACCGACTCTTCAGAGTCGGTTGACCAACCTTGGCTACACTGCCGCTGCACCACTAACGATTTCCGCAATTTCTTGAGTAATCGCCGCCTGGCGGGCGTTGTTGTATATCAGCTGTAGCTCGTCAATTAGTTTTTCCGCGTTCTCTGTCGCGTTCTTCATCGCAATCATCTTAGCCGCCTGCTCACAGGCGCCGTTTTCGACCACCGCCTGATAAACCTGTGACTCCAAATAGCGCAACAACAGACCTTCTATCAGCTGCCGCGCATCAGGCTCATATATATAATCCCAACGATGCTTATAGGCCTCGTCATCTGCGGGATCGAGTGGCAGCAGCTGACGCGTCGTTGGCGCTTGCGTCATGGTGTTTTCAAAGTCGTTGCTAGCCAAAAACAACTGATCAATTTGTCCTTGAGCGTAGGCATCGAGCATAACGCGAATGCCTCCGATCAAATCGGCAATGGCAGGTGTCTCGCCCACATCTGGCATGACGGCGACAACATTCGCCCCAACGGAACGGAAAAACGGTCCCGCTTTGTTACCGATCAGGCCCATGTCGACCTCGATGCCTTTGGCATCGAGCTCCGCCATTTGTTTCACCACCGAGCGAAACAAATTCACGTTGAGGCCGCCACACAGCCCTCGGTCAGAGGACACAACGATAAAACCTACGCGCTTTACCGGCCGAGCTTCCATAAAGGTGTGCTTATATTCTGGATTCGAATTCGCCAAATGGCTGATCACGCCACGAATACGATCGCTGTAGGGCTTGCCTTGCTGCATGCGATCCTGAGTGCGGCGCATCTTACTCGCCGCAACCATTTGCATCGCACTGGTGATCTTCTGCGTGTTTTGCACGCTGCCGATCTTATTTTTAATCTCTTTGCCGACGGCCATGTTTTATCCTTTCAAGCTGCTGAGATCGCAAATCGAAACGCTTAGTACGCTTGAGTTGCTTTGAACTTCTCGATGATCTCTTTCAGCGTTGCGACAACGTCGTCGTTGTACGCACCGGTTTCGTTCGTGCTCTGCACGAAGCTGGCATATTCCGCATTCATAAAACTCAGCAGCCCTTCTTCAAAGCTCAGAACTTTGTCAACGGGTACGTCTTCCAAATAGCCTTCGTTGGCGGCGAACAGAACCGTGCCCATTTCCGCCACAGACATTGGTGCAAACTGTTTTTGCTTCATTAACTCGGTTACCCTCGCACCGTGCTCAAGCTGACGTCGTGTGGCGTCATCCAGATCCGAAGCGAACTGCGAGAACGCTGCGAGCTCGCGATACTGGGCAAGGGCCATTTTAATACCACCAGAAATCTTCTTCATGAACGGCACCTGTGCGGAACCACCCACGCGAGAAACGGAAATACCTGGGCTCATCGCTGGGCGAAGACCTGAGTTGAAATTCTCTGTTTCCAAGAAAATTTGTCCGTCGGTAATTGAAATCACGTTGGTGGGTACGAAGGCGGAAACGTCACCGGCCTGTGTCTCAATGATGGGCAGTGCCGTCAGTGAGCCGGTCTTACCTTTGACGGCTCCGTTTGTCTGCTTTTCCACGTAGTCAGCGTTAACCCGCGCTGCACGTTCCAGCAAACGAGAGTGCAAATAGAAAACGTCACCAGGATACGCCTCACGACCCGGTGGGCGCTTCAGCAACAGTGAAATCTGACGATAGGCCCAAGCCTGCTTAGTCAAATCATCGTAGATAATCAGGGCGTCTTCCCCTGTATCACGGAAGTACTCACCAATGGTGCAGCCAGAGTACGCAGAAATGAACTGCATGGACGCAGGATCCGCAGCGCCGGCCGCAACCACTGTGGTGTACTCCATAGCGCCATTTTCTTCCAGCGTGCGAACCACATTGGCAATCGTTGACATTTTCTGGCCAATGGCCACGTAAATGCACTTAATACCGCTGCTCTTCTGGTTAATGATGGCGTCCACCGCGATAGCCGTCTTACCAATCTGCCGGTCACCAATAATCAGCTCTCGCTGTCCCCGGCCAACAGGCACCATCGCATCGATACACTTGAAGCCTAACTGTACGGGTTGGTCTACTGACTGACGCGCAATAACACCTGGCGCAACCTTTTCAATCGGCGATGTTTCTTTAGCATTTAAAGGGCCCTTGCCATCGATGGGATTTCCTAGGGCGTCGACGACGCGGCCGAGCAGCTCTGGACCAACAGGCACTTCAAGAATTCGGCCCGTGCAGCGAGCCGTCATGCCTTCGGTTAGCGCATCGTAGTCGCCGAGTACAACAACACCGACACTGTCGCGCTCCAAGTTGAGGGCCATACCGTAGAGGCCACCATCAAACTCGATCATTTCCCCGTATTGGGCTTGTGCGAGGCCATGAATACGCACAATACCGTCGGATACACCAACAATGGTGCCTTCGTTTTGGGCTTCAGCCTTAATGTCCAGGCCCTGAATTCTGCCCTTGATGATGTCACTGATTTCCGATGGATTCAGTTGCTGCATGCTCGCTTCCTTTTAACTCTTGTTTCGCTTGGACGGTGCTTTACTCAGCACCCCTATTTTTGCACCAGGGTCTCAACCAACTTGGTCAATCGGCCTTTGACGGATCCGTCAATGACGATGTCCCCTGCACGAATTACCGCTCCGCCGATCAGGCTGGCGTCTGTCCGTGAAGCTATGGATACTTCTCTGTCGTACTTTTTTTGCAGCGACGCTTTCAATGCCTCGCTCTGCGCCTCAGTCAAATCGAAAGCTGACACAACATCGACATCCAGCGTTCGTTCTTGCTCAGCGCGCAATGCTTCAAACTGGTTGCGCACTTCCTCCAACAACAACAGGCGATCATGTTCCGCCAATGCTTGCAAAAAGGGACTTGCTTCGTTGTTGATTTCATCTGCACACAAGTCCGCCAACTTGCTCGCCTTGTCTGCCGCGGCAAGGTCAGGGCTGTTCAACATGGTTTGCACCGCAGGGTCTCCGCTCGCAGCGACCAAGATACCTAGCGACTTCGACCATGCTTCCAGACTGTTTGATTCTTGGGCCAGACCAAAAATTGCATTGGCATAAGGCCGTGATAGGGTTGCTACCTCTGCCATGGCTTAGAGCTCTGCTGCCAATTTAGTCAACATGGCATCGTGCTTCGCCGCATCGATGTTGTCTTCAATGACGCGTTCCGCACCGGTTATCACAAGGGCGGCGACTTCTGCTCGAAGGGCTTCCTTGGCGCGGTTCATCTCTTGATCAATTTCTGCTTTTGCCGCATCCAAAAGACGCTGGCCTTCTTGGCGTGCTTCGTCCTTGGCTTCTTCTACCATTTGGTTGGCGCGACCCCGGGCCTGCTCAATAATCGAACTCGCTTCCGCTTTCGCAGTCGCTAGCTCGGCCTCAGCATTCGTTGCTGCGCTGGCCAGCTTTTGATCTGCCTCTTCAGAAGCACGCAACCCGGCGGCGATGGCTTCTTGGCGTTCGCGCATCGCGGTGCCCAGCATTGGCCAGATATATTTCATGACGAACCAGACAAAAATAACAAACGTTATGCTTTGTCCTAGTAGCGTTGCATTTAGGTTCATTGCTGATCCCTTTTTATCCGTTTCAAATTTATCGTCGCTTTCGCACGGCACCTTATGCCGCTTCACACCAACGCCGCTCGTTCGCGCCGCCATCAGAGCATCGACTGCGAACGTTTCCTGCGCCGTGAGTGCGCACTGCCTCGAACCGCTCACAACACCCGCCAACATCGCTTGACGCTGAGAGGCATTGTCAATCCTTCGATCCGACCGGCCTTAAGCGGCACCCAAGCGCCGACCTTCGTCGTCGTTTGGTGCGCTGTATTATCCAGCTACCGCGAAGATGACATACAAACCAATACCTACCGCGATCATTGGAACCGCGTCGACAAGGCCCAGAACGATGAACAGTTGGGTACGCAGCATTGGCAGCAATTCGGGCTGACGAGCAATACCCTCAAGAAATTTACCACCCAGTACGCCTACGCCAATCGCGGCGCCGACTGCACCCAATCCCATCATCAGACCACCGGCAACAAACAAAAGTTCCATTTCAACTCCAATCTAACAGTTAAGAATCGCGGCCTGGCCGCATAATGCCTCTAACGAGAAAGGCGAATCAGTGTTCCTCAGAGTCGTGCGCCTGTGCTAGGTACACGATCGTCAAAACAGCAAAAATAAAGGCCTGCAATGTGATGACCAAGACGTGGAAAACCGCCCAGACCCATTGCAATACGCCACCGAATATAAAGAACCCAATACCGCCACCGAACATCAGAGCGATCAGGATAAAAATCATTTCTCCAGCATACATGTTGCCGAAAAGTCGCAGACCCAAGGACAGTGGCTTGGCGACTAGGGATACAAATTCCAGCACGAAATTCACCGGTATGGCGAAGAGAGAGGGGAAGGGGTGCAGAGTCAGTTCCTTGAGGAACCCGATCGCACCCTTACATTTGATGCTGTAGTAAAGAATCATCACAAAGACGGAAAGGGCCAGGGCCATCGTGATGTTTGGATCGGTAGATGGCACTACTTTCATATGAGACACACCCAGCAGAACAGCCAGCTCGGGAATCCAATCCACCGGAACCAAGTCCATGGCGTTCATCAGAAACACCCAAACAAAAATGGTCATTGCCAGGGGCGCGATCATGTCGTTTTTATGTTGAAAGATACTGTCCGTGGTTTCGTTAATGAATTCGACAATCATCTCGGCAAAGTTCTGTAGGCCACCGGGTACACCTGCCGTTGCAGAAGCAGCCGCTCGACGGAAAAGTAGAGCGAACAACAAACCGAGCACAATGGACCACGCCATGGAGTCCACGTTAATGGACCAAAACCCCATTTGGGCCGCCTCGGCACCGCTGTGCGCGAAGCCCCAGGATCCATCAGGGAGTTGACCATACGTGAGATTGGTCAAATGGTGCTGGATATAGTCTGTAGTCGTTTTTGCGCCGCTGCTCATCGCGTTTATGCTTTCCTATACTGATCGTCTTACTGTTCGTAAAAGCTGACTGCTCGTCATCCGCGACCAGCACGCTCTTTAGACCCTACGGCCAACACCCAAACGTAGGCGCTTTGTCCTACTACTAAGCCGAGCAGGAACCAAGCAACCTCTACCTTCTCGAAGCCGAGAAACAATGCCATTAGTGCACCACTGCTCAACATCTTTACCACGCCCTGGGCCAAAATTCGGGACCCAACGAAAGTGCGCTGACTTACCCAAGCAAAATAGGCGCTTGGCAAGGCAATACAGAGCACTCCTGCGGCGACACTCTTCGCTGCAGTGGCTCCGTAAGCGAACCCAATCACAACGGCGGTTGATACGCCCAAAATGAATTGCTTTGTTACGACTGACCATTGGGCGGTCGCAAACAGATTGTTCATTCGGAACCTCTCGGCGGCGCGTAGTATAGAGATCGGCTCAATGCCATTCAATTGCATTTATCGAAATATCACTCCGGAAGGTTGAACCGCCCTAAGACGCCATCAAGCTCTTCGAGACTGGAATATTTGATTACCACCTCTCCAGCACCATTATTTTTCTGCCGTATCTGGATGCTCGCGCCCAAGTGATCCATGAGTCTGCGCTGCAACGCTTGAATATCCGGATCCGAGTTTTGCGCTGGCTTGGCTGCGCCTTTATCGCCGGACAACAGCCTGCGCACTAGGTTTTCGGTCTCGCGCACCGACAGGCCGTCGCGAGCGACTTTTTTCGCAGCTTGATCTTGCTGAATGCCCGTTAGCCCCAACAACGCTTTGGCGTGACCCGTGTCTATCGCAGCCGACTCCAGCAGCTGCCGGGCGGGTCCACCCAAGTTGAGTAAACGCAGGCTATTGGCAATGGCCGCTCGAGACTTGCCAACAATTTCCGCCAACTGTTGCTGCGTGAGCTCGAACTCGCTGCGTAACCGCTCAAGGCCGATGGCTTCATCTAAGGCACCTAGATCCTCGCGCTGAATATTCTCAACCAGCGCAATAGTTGAGGCTTCTTTGTCGGTAACCTCTTTTTTAACTGCGGGCACCTCGTCGAGTCCCGCGATTTGCGCCGCCCGCCACCGACGTTCACCCGCAATTAATTCAAAACCGCCCTGAGCCTTGGAGCGAACGACCAAGGGTTGTAGCACGCCCTGCTGCCGTATCGACGTTGCCAATTCTTCAAGGGCAGCCTCGTCAAAATGTCGACGAGGTTGATAAAGGCTGCGAACAATCTGATCCACCGGAATCGTAACAAAGCCATTCGTACTGGAACCCGAGGCCACATCAGAGCCTAGGGACGGTGCCGTCCTTTCCGAGGTGGATTCAGGGCGCTGGGTTTGTGCTGTCTTGGAAAGCAAGGCATCGAGACCCTTGCCCAATCGCGGTTTACTCATTTAATTTCCATTGCCTGTATTGCGAGCTGCATCCACTGGCGCATTCTTGTTCTGCCCCCACCGTCTTTCCAATCATACGTTGATGCCGTGACGTTTTTGCATTTCGCTGGCAAGTGCGAGGTATGCCAGAGACCCTCGGGATCCGCGATCATACATCATCACCGGCAAGCCGTGGCTTGGCGCCTCTGCCAGACGCACGTTTCGTGGCACCACCGTGCGATACACTTTTTCGCCGAAATATTGAATAAGCTGCCGAGAAACATCCCGACTGAGTCCGTTACGTGCGTCGTACATGGTTCGCAGCAGCCCATCAATTTCCAGATTGGGGTTAGCCTTGGTGCGAATGCCTTCGACGGTATCCAGTAGAGCTGACAGTCCTTCGAGTGCATAGTACTCGCACTGCATCGGCACCAATACACCGGTGGCCGCGACCAAGGCGTTTACGGTCAAAATGTTCAGTGAAGGCGGGCAGTCGATGACGATGTAGTCATAAACACGTGGTTGTTCGCTCAAACGCCTTGTAATCACGAATTCTCTTTCGTCGAACTGCATCAATGCGACTTCCGCTGCGGTCAAATCGATGTTAGCCGGCAACAAATCGTAGTGGCCCACGGTTGCTTTGACTGTCTCTTGCAGAGGGCTGTCGCCCATCAGCCAATCGTAAATGCTGACATTGAGGTCATGTTTGTCGATCCCGCTACCCATGGTGGCATTCCCCTGAGGGTCCAGATCCATGAGGAGCACACTGGACCCTAAGCCCGCTAAGGCAGCACTGAGGTTGACGCTGGTTGTGGTTTTTCCCACTCCGCCCTTTTGATTTGCGACAGCAATGACTTTATTCACTGATTCACCGTTATTCATGAGACGACGTTTCCAACGACTGTTGCCCGTTCCCAGAGACCTTCGACACAAGCTGCAAGTAATGCTCGTGTGCTAAACCTGGCACGGAGTAAGCCACTTCTTTCAAATCAGCAAACTGTGGCCCCCTTTCGACCCGTTCTTGGGCCGCTTCGCCGTTTGGTTGCAGGTCCCTGGGGTTGGCGATATGACTGTATACGATAAGACAGCCGTCAGCGCTTAGGTGGTCGCGCAACATGGGCCAGAGCGTTTCAACCGGCGCAACGGCCCTGGCGACAATCGTGTCGTAGGCGGAGCTCTCCGGGGTGCGAATCGCCTTTTCAATATCGCATTCTCGAATGGTCACATTCTTGAGTCCCAGCTCTCGACATGCCATCTGCAAAAATCGAACGCGGCGAGCCATGCGTTCCCACAGTGTTATCGCGACATCTGGTTGGGCAATAGCGAGTGGTATGCCGGGTAAACCCGGACCCGTTCCCACATCGAGCAGTGCTTTCCCCTGAACGTGGGGTATGGCGGCCAAACTGTCGAGCAGGTGGCGCGAATCCAATCGAACAATGTCTCCACGAGACACAAGGTTCATGCCTTTATTCCACTTTTCAATCAGCTGGGCATATACCACCAGCTTTTTTGCCTGTTCAGGCCCAATCTCGACGCCTAGGGCACGTGCATCGTGAAGCAGCCTGTTCTCACGAGCGCTCAGGACGCAACCGCCGACTGTTTTGCCTTCGCGTGCACAAATAGAATGGATAAAGCCGCTGGCGTCATCCCCGGTATTCTCGCAGCTCTGGCCAAGGAATCAGGCTTGTGATGGTCCAGCTTTTGCCGCAACTCGTTGGACAGGCCATCGATCTGCATAAAATTCAGTTCGGCGGGAATGCGCAAGCCTTCGTGGCGACGTATTTTTTCGATTTCGTCATCCTGACGCTTGATATAGCCCGCGTATTTCGTCTCTATTTCAAATTGCTCTAGCGCTTTAAATTGCACACCTTGATCAACTTCCATGCCTAAGGCTCGCGCCACATCTGCCGCACCGATCTCCGGTCGTCGCAAACACTCTTCGAGAGTCGTTTCGCGACGCAAATCTAAGCCCAGCGCTTTTGCTAAGTCGCTGTCTGGAAACACTTGATCTTTTTTCAACTGTTTGGCTGTTTCCGCCAAAGTTCGCATTTTGGCGTCGTAGGCCATTTGTCGCTCTGGACCGATCAAACCCAGCGCCATTCCGAGGGGCATCAGGCGCTGGTCAGCATTGTCCTGACGCAGCCGAAGTCGGAACTCTGCACGACTGGTAAACATTCGGTAAGGCTCTGTGGTGCCCAGGTGAATCAAATCATCGACCATAACACCGATATAGGCTTCGTCCCGGCGCGGCTCCCAGGGTTGTTTGCCCTGGGCTCTACAGGCGGCATTGATTCCCGCCAGCAGGCCTTGTGCACCAGCTTCCTCATATCCGGTGGTGCCATTGATTTGTCCTGCGAAAAACAACCCCTCCATCGCGGTAGTTTCTAAGGTGTGATTCAAGTCTCGCGGGTCAAAGTAATCGTATTCGATGGCGTAACCGGGCCGAGAAATGTGTGCGTTCTCAAAGCCCAGCATAGAGCGAATGAATTGCATTTGAACTGAAAAAGGCAGGCTCGTAGAAACGCCATTGGGATAGAGCTCCGTGGTATTGAGGCCTTCAGGTTCTATGAAAATCTGGTGACTGGGTTTATCGGCAAAGCGAACGACTTTGTCCTCGATACTCGGACAGTACCGCGGGCCGACCCCTTCAATGTTACCGCTGTACATGGCACTTTTTTCAAGGTTTTCACGGATAATCTGGTGGGTACGCTCGTTGGTATAGGTGATATGACAATGCACCTGTGTCGGGTGATCTTCTCGGCAACTCATTTGAGACATCACCGGGCGAGGATCGTCTCCGGGTTGATATTCCAATTGAGAGTAATCTACGGTGCGTCCATCAATACGGGGAGGGGTGCCTGTTTTGAGGCGTCCAACCCGAAATGGCAGGGCCCTGAGTCGCTCGGCCAAGGCATTCGCGGGTGCATCGCCAGCCCGTCCCCCGGGGTGCTGCTCGTGTCCGATGTGGATTTTTCCACCCAAGAACGTTCCGGTGGTCAGCACCACACTGGTCGCTCTAAAGATCAAACCCATCTGGGTTTCACAACCAACCACTTTGTCGCCTTCGACCACCAAGTCCACAACGGATTGCTGGAACAGACTCAAGCTAGGTTGATGTTCTAAAATGTCCCGAACAGCATTTTTATATAGTGCTCTGTCCGCCTGCGCCCTAGTCGCTCGAACCGCCGGGCCCTTGCTGGCATTGAGCACACGAAAATGAATGCCGGCTTGGTCTGTGGCACGGCCCATCACGCCATCCAACGCATCGATCTCTGCAACAAGATGACTCTTGCCGATACCGCCAATTGCGGGATTGCAGGACATTTGTCCGATGGTTTCGATGTTCTGGGTCAATAGCAACGTTTTGGCGCCCATCCGGGCCGAGGCGGCAGCGGCTTCGGTACCCGCGTGTCCACCACCAATCACAATGACATCGAATTTGTCAGGAAAATCCATAAGGTTCCCCGGGCTATAATTTGGGCGCGCTAGTATAGAGAGATCAAATGGGAAAAACAGACGCGTTCCCAACAATATAAACCGGGAGACTTCCCGTTGTCGGATCTATTTCCCGATACAGAAAGTCGAAAAAATTTCCCCTAACAGATCGTCCGGCGTCAGTGTCCCCACAATTTCGCCCAAGGTTTGGTGGGCAAGTAGACAGTCTTCTGCAACCAATTCAGGTCCGTTTTGTCGATTCAAGCTGACTTGTGCGTCTTTGAGTCTTTCGCAAGTGTTTTGCAGGGCTTGCACATGACGTGCTCTCGCAGAGAATCCCGCATAGTCGCCACCAGTACCTCCCGCATTGGCCAATGCTGCTGCAAAGGCTTTCAAACCATCTCCTTCTTTGGCCGAAACCAAGGAAACGCGATGCCTTATCGCCTGATCGACCACCGGTACACCCAGATCGATTTTGTTAATGACCAGGTGTAAGTCTTCTGCTGCCACCGCAGTGCCAAGACCGCCGAGATCATCTAACGCTTGCAACAGGAAGTCTTGAGATACCGCTTCGAAACCAGAGGAAAGCAACGTGCTCGCTGACATGACCACGGCAACATAATCTGCATTCGTTATCTGCTCACGAGCTCTCTCGACACCAATACGTTCAACGGCATCGTCGCTGTCTCTGAGCCCAGCTGTATCCACCAAACGCAGCGGAACACCATTTATGACAACGTCGACTTTGAGCAAATCACGCGTGGTGCCCGGGATCTCAGTGACGATAGCCGCTTCCTCTCCGGATAGTGCATTGAGCAAACTGGATTTACCGACATTGGGTTCACCAACTAAAGCAACGGTCATACCTTGACTGAGTTTGCGGCCTTGTTCCGCCTGCGCAAGCAATGTCTTTGTATCGTCGATAAGCATGGCCAGAGTTTGTGCCACCTGTGCTTGTTCCAATATTTCGATATCTTCATCAGGAAAATCAATCGCTGCCTCAATCTCTACCCGCATGCGCTTCAAACGGTTGGCAAGCGCGGTTACCTTTTCTGAAAAGACGCCCTGAAAAGACGACAAGGCTGCTTTGGCGGCGGCAGTAGATTTCGCGGCAATCAAATCCGCTATCGCTTCGGCCTGAACCAAATCCAGCTTGCCGTTGAGAAAGGCTCGTTCGCTGAATTCTCCCGGTCGAGCCAGCCGGGCCCCTCGCTCACACAGAGTTTTCAACAGGGTTTGCTGAACAACCGGCCCGCCGTGACCCTGCAGTTCTACAATATCCTCGCCAGTAAAGGAGTTCGGACCCGGAAACCAGATAACGATACCGTCATCTAAAATCTCGTCTTTCGCTGTGAAGCGACTGTAATGTGCTCTGCGCGGTTTGAGTTCTACTGTCACTAAAGATTGAGCGAGCTCTTTGGCTGATGGATGACTCCGACGCCACCTTCTCCTGGCGGCGTTGCAATTGCGCAAATTAAGTCTGTATGCGTTGCGGCCATTCTTTTGGGTATGTCCGTTTAAGTTGGCAGACTACTTCGTTTTGGCAGCCTGTTCTCGCTCTACTTTTCGATAGACATAGGTCTGTTGCGCCAGTGACAGCAGGTTGTTGACCAACCAGTACAAAACTAGGCCAGCCGGGAAAAACAAGAACAGTACGGTGAACATGATGGGCATCAGCTTCATAATACGCACCTGCATTGGATCCCCAACCTGAGGGTTCAGGGCCTGCATCAAGTAAGTACTGGCACCCATTAACAGCGGTAAAATGAAATAAGGATCCATAGCCGCTAAGTCATTAATCCAGAAAATAAATGGCGCCTGACGCAGTTCGACAGATTCCAGGAGCACCCAGTAGAGGGCTAGAAATACCGGCATTGGCAGCAACATGGGTAAACAACTGCCCAGTGGATTCGCTCCTTCCTTTTGATAGAGAGCCATCATTTCTTTAGAAAGTTTTTCTCTGTCATTTGAGTAACGTTCTTGCAGGCGTTTCATCGCTGGTGCTACCCGACGCATATTCGCCATGGACCGATATCCCTTGGCCGAAAATCCTGCCAACAATGCCTTGACTGAGAACGTAAGCAAGATAATGGCCACGCCCCAATTACCGACGATGCCATGGAAAAACGTCAACGCTTTAAACAGCGGTATGGCGATCCACCACAGAAAACCGTAGTCCACGGTCAGATTGAGATGAGGAGATATGTTTTCAAGCACCACTTGGTCCTTGGGACCCGCGTAGAACCGAGCGGTCCAGGTACCTTTCTCGCCACTGCTGATGGTTTGATTCTGGCCAGTGAATCCGAACAGGTAGTAGCCGTCCGATGTCTTGCGGGCGTGATACGACGTTGTCTGGTTCTCTGGAGCGACCCACGCCGTTAGAAAATAGTGCTGTAAAAATGCCACCCAACCACCCGTAGTGGTTGCCTCAAAGCTGCCTACATCTATGTCGTCGAAGTCGATTTTTTCGTAGTTGTTTTCTTCCGTAGTCAGCGCACCGCCCAAGTAGGGGGAGGGGGCTAACGGCACCGTTTCATCTGTTGAAGGAGGTAGGCGATCACGCTTAATTTGGGAAAGCATGCGCATGGTCTTAGGCTGCTGGTCCAAATTCGTCACGTCGTAGCGCACATCGATCAAATGACTGTCCGCCTCAAACACAAACGTCTTCGTTACTTTGGCACCGTCAGCGGTGGTCTGAAGCGCGATCTCGCCACCATCGTTCAAGCGCACATTTGAACTGGACGCTGAGTAGAGCGGTCGCTCTCCTGATCGATCAATGCCATCCGCACCAATCAACGCACTCTGCGCTATGTAGGTGCGAGTGGCGCTCTGATCCATCAGCAGAAACGGGGTATCGGGTTCTTCCAACGTTACCGGATAGGTGGGCAACTGTACTCGGACAATGTCACCACCCTTGAGGTCAATCCAAACCAAAAGCGCAGGAGTTTCGACTTTGACCAAACGGCTCGAGATGTCGACGGGTTGACTACTAACAAACGTATCAGTCTCGGTTGGAGCAGGTATATCCGTATCGCCAGGAGCAAACTCATCCACCTTTAAAGCAGCAGGTGTCGTGAACGGTTCTTCCTGAGCCATTAATGGCGCTTCACTATAAACCGTTGGAACCTTTGCGGCCGCCATGTCGTCATTCCACGCTAAAATCAGCAAATAAGCTGTGGCAGCCATACCAATCAGAAGGACGACCCTTTGAATTTCTGGAGGTAACATCAACTGGTTTCCTAACTAAGGTTTGTTGCTTGCCCGTGAAGGCGTATCAGTTTGCGGCTTAGGTACTAAATCTACGCCGCCATCACTCAAAGGATGGCATCTGCCAATTCGTTTAACACTCAACCACAGCCCTTGGGCGAGTCCATGCTCCTCAAGTGCTTGTCGGGCATATTCGGAACAGGTTGGCTGAAATCGGCAACGCGGCCGAGTGAAGGGGCTAATCATAAGCTGATATGCTCTCACGAGCATCAACAAACAGACCACAATCGAGCGGCCTATTACCTCGACCAGCCGTTCGAAGCTTGATGAGAGAGCCGTTACGTAGCGATTGCTGCCCTTACTGTCACGATGCGCATCGGTCATCGGTTCTCCCCTGTCGCCAAGCGCTCGAAATCTTGGCGCAATAACGCCACTAACTCGACATCCTCTATCGGTCCGGTCACATGAACAATGATGTCGGCTGACTCTAGACGATGTCGGGTCATCCTAAACTCGTCCCTGATAATGCGCTTAATGCGATTTCTTCGGACCGCTAGCCGGTTTCCTTTCTTCGGAACGACTACCCCCAATCGCGCACTGTCAGCCGTTGTTTCGAAAGAACGAATCCGAACGTTGCCTTTCCTTCGCAAGAAACGGCCGTTGCGAAACACTTCGGTGAATTGCCGCGCGTGCAATAAACGCGCGCTGCGGGGGAAAGTTGTGACCGTAATGGTCTATCAGACCGTGAGGCGTTTACGACCCTTGGCGCGTCTGGCGTTCAGTACTTGCCGACCTGCTTTTGTCGCCATACGAGCGCGGAAACCATGCGTACGCTTACGCTTTAGGTTGCTTGGTTGGAACGTTCTTTTCATTGCCAGACTCGATTTTTAACAGAAGAGATTTCAGGACCCTATTTTCCGCTCTAAGACAGTCATCTGTCTAGTCGGATTTTCCGGGGCGGCAGATTCTATGAACAGATCTTTAGGCTGTCAAATAAATAGATAAATATATAAATAGAGATTTGTTGTTATTTGTTAGCAGAGCCGATGTCTGTGGGTAACCGGTCGAAACCCAGAGAGACGGTGCTTTACAGTCGATCTGGGACTTGTGCATAACCTCTTGACGGTGGAGGGAGGACTTTGGGATAACTGGTAGGATAAAAGTTATCCACAGGTTGTGCAGTTTTTTGCACACATCTTATGTTCGGTTGACCGGTGATAAACGTGTCAAATAGTTTATCTAAGCCGCTGATTTCCCGCAGTTACTAAAATAAAGTAAAAAATTAAGAGGTATTGCATAGCGTAGGGATGAACGCTCGGCATAGAATCTCGTCTGTTCGATGGTGACAGCATTTTACCAGGTGTGAAGGAGGTAAGTCGCACACGGGGGAACTGAAAATAGGAAGTCTTCAAAGAGAGACGTTCGCACATCAGAACGACAAGACAGAACGACAAATCCCATGCGCAGCCGTTAAGGCAGCCAAGAGGCAAGAAGAAGTGAACGACGCAATGTGGCAGCAATGCCTTGGTCAACTCCAGAGCGAGACGAATGGCGATCAATTTGAGACGTACCTGCGTCCATTGCAGGTAGATTTTAGTAAGGGAAGGCTAACGCTGTTAGCGCCGAATATCTACGTTGAAGAGAAAGTACGATCGACCTATCTGACCAGAATCAGCGAGTATTTTGCTGCGTTAAATGAAGGAGGTGATGTACTTCTTTCAGTGGGTGGTATGAGAGAAGTTCAGCCGTTGCGCGCTGACCCCAAACAAGGTCTAAAACACGGTGAAAATCTAGTGAGGGCGGCGCACAACCTCAATCGAGAGTTCACCTTTGACGCCTTTGTTGAAGGAAAATCTAACGAGCTTGCTAAGGCGGCAGCGTCGCAAGTCGCTGATAACGCAGGGAAAAGCTATAACCCACTGCTCATGTATGGTGGGGTTGGTTTGGGCAAAACCCACCTGATGCAGGCCGTGGGAAACGAAATTTTGCGCCGAAAACCAGATGCGCGAGTCATGTATCTGCATTCACAGCGGTTTGTGCAAGATATGGTAAAGGCTTTGCAGACCGGAACAATGCAGGACTTCATGCAATTCTATCGATCCGTAGACGCACTATTGATTGACGATATTCAATTTTTTGCGAAGAAATTGCGGTCTCAGGAAGAATTCTTTCATCTCTTCAACTCACTGCTGGAAAAGGGACAGCAGATGATTTTAACAAGCGACAAATACCCGCGGGAAATTGATGGCCTTGAAGACAGATTGAAATCGCGTTTCGTTTGGGGATTGACGGTAGAAGTGGAAGCACCTGAGCTTGAAACGCGGGTCGCTATTTTAATGAAGAAAGCGGAAGCCGAAAGAGTGCCCTTAGATCAAGAGGTCGCATTCTTTATCGCAGAGCGCATTCGGTCCAATGTCAGAGAGTTAGAGGGCGCACTGCGTAGAGTCATTGCAAATGCACGCTTCACTGGCAGTCGAATTTCGATTGATCAAGTTAAGCGGGCATTGAGAGATCTTTTCGCAATACAAGATCGTCAGATATCAATAGATAATATCCAAAAGACAACGGCTGAGTACTACAACATTAAGATTAGTGATTTGTTGTCTAAGCGGCGAAGTCGAACAATAGCGAGACCCAGGCAACTTGCCATGGCAATAGCCAAGGAATTGACAAATCATTCGCTCCCGGAGATTGGCGACGCATTTGGCGGCAGAGACCATACAACGGTACTGCATGCTTGCAGGAAAATTGCGGAACTGCGCGCTACAAGTGCCGATATATCTGAAGATTATCGAAATTTGTCGCGTTTGCTGAGCGGATAGTTGATTGGGTTCGATAGGGGTTGGGGGGCAGCAAAGAAGGTGGAAAAGAAATGAAATTTACGATTCCAAGAGAGGCTTTGTTGAAGCCGTTACAACTCGTAACCGGTGTTGTAGAAAGGCGTCAAACCCTACCGGTACTGGCTAACCTGCTGGTTCAAGCTGACGAAAACGGTCTGTCTTTGACGGGCACCGATTTAGAAGTCGAAATGATTGCAAGCTGCGCCGTTCCGATAGAGCAGCATGGCGAGGTAACAATTCCTGCACGTAAGTTAGCTGACATTTGGCGTGCACTGCCAGACGGGGCAGATGTCTCAGTCGCGGTCGAGGGGGAGCGCGCGGTGATTCGAAGTGGCCGAAGCCGATTCACACTCGCCACCTTGCCCGCCGTTGATTTTCCCAAGGTAGAGAGTGCGGATTCGGACGTTGTTGTTTCGCTACCACAGAGTCAAATAGGGCAGTTAATTGACCAGGTAAGCTTTGCGATGGCTCAACAGGACGTTAGAGTCTTTTTAAACGGCATGCTTTTGGAGATTGGCGAGAAAACCATTCGAGCGGTGGCTACGGACGGCCATCGACTGGCCATGGCGACGAAGCCTTGTCAGTCAAACGCGGGACCAGGAACGGTGAAACAGGCGATCGTGCCGCGCAAAGCGGTGATTGAAATGGGTCGTTTGCTTGATGAAGAAAATGAGAATCTTTCAATTCAGCTTGGCAGTAACCACCTCAAAGTGACGAAGGGCGATGTCACGCTGACAACCAAACTTGTCGATGGCCAGTTTCCCGACTATGAGAAAGTCGTGCCTAAGGATATATCACGGGTGCTCAGTGGCGATACGGATACGCTCAAGCAGGGGTTCCTGCGTGCGTCCATTCTTTCGAACGAAAAATACAGGGGTGTGCGCCTCGCGATAACGCCTGAATCGCTAACCATTCAAGCGAACAACCCAGAACAGGAAGAAGCGGAAGAGACGGTGCCAGTCCAATTTTCAGGCGATCAGCTGGAAATAGGGTTCAATGTCAGCTATCTGCTAGACGTGTTGTCGGTGTTAAACAGCGGTCAGGTTCAGATGAGCGTCAGTGATGCCAACAGCTCGGCCCTACTCGAATCACCTGAAAATAGCGATGTGGTCTATGTCGTTATGCCGATGAGGCTGTAGCTGAGATTTGTATCTTGCAAAGCTGAATGTTTCGCATTTTCGCAATATTGCAGAGGCTGACCTCGCGCTTTCGCCGGGAATAAACCTGCTCGTGGGAGAAAATGGAGCAGGAAAAACGGCGCTACTGGAAGCAATTCATCTCTTAGCTCGGGGCCGATCCTTTCGGACCCCGCAGGCAAAACAGCTTATTCAACACAATCAGAAAGAACTTCTGGTTCGGGGAGAGGTTTCCTCTAGCGCCATGAGCCACAGGTTGGCGCGGAGCAAATCTTCGACGGGCGTTAACCAGGCGCGTATAGACGGCCAGTCCGTAAACCGCCAGTCTCGATATGCTGAGTTATTGCCATTGCAGACGCTTTTGCCGGGCATTGGGGATCTGGTGTTGGATGGCCCGTCTATTAGGCGCGAGTTTGTGGATTGGGGATTGTTCCACGTGGAACAAAACTATCTGGGAACAGCACAGCGTTTTCGAAAGGCACTAATCCAACGAGCCGCGTGGTTGAAAGATAGCCCGCCCGAGGACTTCGCGATGGATCCGTGGGCTACGACCCTAGCAGCAGCAGGCGCGGAAATCAGCACCTGGAGGCAGCGCTTTGTGGACGCGCTCGATGGGCAACTTCAACAAACCTTTGGTCGCATGCAAGCGGGTTTGACCTGCGATCTTCGTTATCACGGCTCTGGTTTCAGCGAAGAGGAAGCGCTTGAACAACTTGCCGCTTCCTATGAGCGGGACAGGCGGTATGCGACGACCCATGTCGGGCCCCACAGGGCGGACGTGGATATTCGAGTCGAGGGCGCCCCAGCGAGGACGGTCGTGTCACGGGGTCAGGCCAAGCTAATTGCCAGTGCAATTGCGCTGAGTTACTCAGCGGAGCTCGCTTTGCGGTGCGGAGCGCAACCGGTTCTGTTGTTAGACGACTTTGGAGCTGAGCTGGATGAGTCACGCCGACAGCGCTTTTTTGCGGAACTGCGGACACTGGGGTGCCAAGTAATTGCAACCACAACGGATCAACCCGAGCGTTTGGTGGGCTCGTCGTCCTTCGATGCCACACGAGTGTTCCACGTGGAACAGGGTTCGGTAACTCAGAACTCATGACAGTTCTGTGTTAAATTAGGCGGCTCGGCATGGGTTCACAACGTGAGGGTTCAGAATGTCAGAAGACAATAGCTACAACTCCGATAGCATCAAGGTTTTAAAGGGCTTAGATGCTGTCAGAAAGCGGCCTGGCATGTACATCGGCGATACGGAAGATGGCACCGGTCTGCACCATATGGTGCAAGAGTTGGTGGACAATTCCATTGATGAGGCACTAGCCGGCCACTGCGATACTGTTTTTGTCACCATGCATCCTGAGGAAGCAATTACCGTTCGGGATAATGGCCGTGGTGTGCCTGTCGATATGCATCCCGAAGAGAAGGTTAGTGCTGCTGAAGTGATCATGACGACGCTTCACGCGGGTGGCAAATTCGATGACAACAGCTACAAAGTATCTGGCGGGCTCCACGGCGTCGGAGTATCCGTCGTGAATGCCTTGTCCGACGAGTTGCGGCTAACCGTTCGACGTAACGGAAAAGTCTATCAACAATCCTACGAGCATGGTGTTCCGGTAGCACCGCTTGCCGAAACGGGCGAAACGGAAGAGCGCGGCACCGAATGTTATTTTCGTCCATCGCCGGAAACGTTTCACAACATCAAGTTCCAATATGAAGTACTGGCAAAACGCCTGAGGGAATTGGCGTTTTTGAATTCTGGCGTGTCGATTGTTCTCAAGGAGGAGCGTAGCGGTAAAGAAGATACTTTCTTCTACGAAGGCGGTTTGCAGGCCTTTGTTGAGTACTTGAATCAAAACAAGCAGCAGCTTAACGACGTGTTTCATTTTACCGTGGAGCGAGAAGACGGCATAGGCGTTGAAGTGGCCATGCAGTGGAACGATACCTTCCAAGAACAGGTATTTTGCTACACCAACAATATCCCTCAAGGGGATGGTGGTACTCACTTGGCTGGGTTTCGTGGCGCTCTAACCCGAACCCTTAACAGCTACATTGAAAAAGAAAATCTCGTCAAGAAAGCCCAGGTTAGCACCACGGGTGATGATGCACGCGAAGGCATTACGGCGGTTGTTTCCGTTAAGGTACCGGACCCTAAATTTTCCTCTCAGACCAAGGATAAGTTGGTATCAAGTGAGGTAAAAACCGCTGTAGAACAAGAACTTAGCAAGTTTTTCGCGGAGTATTTGGCTGAACACCCACAGGACGCCAAGGCGGTAGTAGGGAAAATGATTGACGCGGCCAGAGCTCGGGAAGCTGCACGCAAAGCGCGC
>ERZ1047472.1196-NODE-1196-length-20618-cov-14.983903_pt1 | contig 20618 bp, 15 predicted proteins | sample MGYA00383095_ERZ1047472 | MGnify/ENA primary metagenome ERZ1047472 (study PRJEB29581, sample SAMEA5548365) | metagenome | biome: marine; feature: coastal; material: water | depth 1 m | study: Short-term variability in the microbial, nano- and picoplankton... | reverse complement strand
TGGGCCGAGGCCTGCTGGGGCTCTACTTCTTACTGCCTGGAATTTCCAAGGTAACTGGATACGCGGGCACACTGGATTACATGGCCCTTCACAATATTCCTCTACCGGAAGTGCTGTTGCCGATCACGATTGTTTTGCAAATTGTTGGGGGTCTGATGCTTATATTTGGTTTGCGCGTTGGGCAAATTGCACTGATGTTCGCGGCACTTACACTGGCCATTAACCTGGGTATGCACGACTTTTGGAACACCTACGAAGGCGTTGACGCGGGGCGTGAGACACAAAACTTCGTTAAGAATTTAGCAATATTTGCGGGACTTTTGGTGATGAGCGGCGCTGAGGATTTGCCTCAGCACCGCTTTTTTGGCCGCGGGTAGAGCGGTTTTACCGTCAGTCTTCGAGACTAAAGGTCAGTCCAGCTTTAGACGTCAAGCGGGCGATCAATTGATCACCCATGGCTGGGGCGGGGGTGTAAATCCCCCCGGGCAGATCTGCACAATCTTGGATGATGCACAATGCACTTTCAGCAATCATCTTCGAAGTCGAGCCATAGCCAGGGTCCATGTCACCGGTGACTGACGCTTTAAGGGTGTCGCCCTGGGCGGTGGTGCCGAGAAAAAGAACGTCGTAGTGTCCGGCCTCTCGGCTCTCCTTTGAGGGCCCCTCGCCGGGTTTGGGGGCATCATCGCCTCCGAGTGGATTGCTCGTTGCCATCATCTCAGCGACCGCTTTTCCTTGGTCGCCGCGGCCTGTCACCATCATCTCGTCGTATTCGAAGTTCTCGCCGTACAAGTGACCTAACAGTGCGTTTGAGCGATGTATATTTTTCGTGTTGATCGGTGCCATGATGAAGGGCGCAACCCAAGCACCAATCGCTTCGTCCTCATAGGCTTTAGCATCAGAGGGCTGCGTCGGGCCTTGAAACCCATTGGCCAACGAGAACGGGTTCGCCAAAATGTTAATCAGTCCTGGGTTGGTTTTAAGTGCGGCCATGGTGGCGCCCAAAGACGCTGCAGTACCGCCTGAGAACTCACCGTTCATTGCCCGGACTCGTCCGCGAATACGGGGCATGGGTTCCCCGGTAGTCTTAATCGCGTGGTGTTGAAGAAAGTACACCCCTAGGTCAAAAGGAATCGAGTCAAATCCGCAGCTGTGCACGATGCGTGCGCCTGAGGCACGCGCTGTCTCGTGGTGGGCGGCGATCATGTCGTGCATCCACCCGGGCTCTCCTGATAGGTCGACGTAATGCGTACCTTCCTCTGCGCAGAGTCTGACCAACTCCGAGCCGTAAAGCTGATAGGGGCCGACGGTTGTGCAGATGCACGAAGCGCGCTTAACCATATCGCGCAGAGACTCCTCGTTGCTCGCATCAGCGGTTACCAGCGGTATGTCGGTTGATACGCCAATCAACTCACGTACTTCTGCAAGCTTGGGCTCACTTCTGCCGGCCATTGCCCATGGAACGCTCGTGCCGTAGGTATTTCCCATGTACTCGGCCACTAACCGCCCGGTAAATCCACTTGCGCCATAGACGATAACGTCGAACTCTCTACTCATAATTAATCCAGCCTAGGGGTAATTTTTAGAAGGCTCGAGAATACAGGTTCGTTATCAACTGTCCAGCGCAAGGCTCATTATGCGCAACCGTCCCAAGACTGGGTCGAAACGAGCGATACAAGCGGTTGGCGCGACGGGAATATAATTTGATAACGTAGAACATGAACTTAACGCGTATGGATTTGAATCTGATGAAACAGTGGGTAGTCAGTTTAATATTCCTGGTGCTCGCCGGATGCGGAGGAGGGGGGGGTGGTAGCTCAGCGCCCTCGAATCCGACAGCAGGAAGCGGTTCGGGCAGTGCGCCAACTGCGCCAACACCCTCTGAACCCTCAGCTGAAGACTATAAAGCCGCTGCCGTAATGCTAGATCTGGCGACGTTCGGTGCAACAGACGGGAGCCTTGAGGCAGTTGCAAAACTGGGGCCGGACGCCTGGCTCGACGAGCAATTCGATACACCGCCTAGTTACCACTTGCCCATTGTCTATCGTTACGGCTCGGAATACGGCTACGATATTTCCAACGGTACTATTTTCCCGGGCTTGTATCGTCGGTTTGCTTTTTTTGAGCGTGCGTTCACCGCGCCTGATCAGCTTCGCCAGCTGACCGCCTATGCCCTATCTCAAATTCTAGTGGTGTCCGATTCAGGTGTGCTCGGCGTGAATCCCGTCGGCTTGTCTAGTTATTATGACACGCTTCTCGAGCACAGCTTTGGAAATTATAGAGATCTACTTCTTGCCGTGACGCTGCACCCCTCAATGGGGTTTTTCTTAAGCCACGTGAACAATGCTAAGACTGATACGGCTGCCAATACTTTCCCAGACGAAAACTATGCTCGCGAGGTAATGCAGCTATTCTCTATTGGTCTATATGAACTCAATCCTGACGGAAGTCAGAAGCGTGATGTGCAAGGAAACCCTGTAGCGACATATGACAATGAGGATATCCAAGAGTTTGCAAAAATCTTTACGGGGCTCGCTTACGACTCGACTAACCGGGAGCCGCAATTTGGTCGTAATCAGGCGGTCTTCGCGCTACCAATGGTGATGTTTGACGAATATCACGAGCCTGGGGAGAAATACTTGTTGAATGGTCAGATAGTTTCTGACGGTCAAACAGGCCTAGAGGACATCGATGATGCGATCGACAATTTATTCAATCACCCAAATGTTGGTCCATTTGTGGGGAGGCAGTTAATACAACGATTGGTGACATCAAACCCGTCGCCTGAATACATCGCTAGGATTTCAGCCGTCTTTGCTGACAACGGTGAGGGTGTTCGCGGCGACATGAAAGCTGTCGTCCGGGCTATATTGACCGATGAAGAAATCGCCGATGCAAGTCGCGTGCGCGAACCTTTCAGGCGGTATCTCGCCGCGGGTAGGGCGCTGAATATAGGTCCCGCCGAAGGTTATAAATATGGTGTAACGGGCTACATCGTGCAAAATCTTACAGGGCAAATGGTGCTTACCGCGCCCAGCGTGTTCAATTTTTACTCGCCCTTTTATCGACCTCAAGGTGGCATGGGTCTTATCTCACCAGAGATGCAAATTACGACTGAAGATACGGCGATTGGGATAACAAACTTGATGGCGAACTTGGTCTATAGCGAGGCGCCCATGGCTACGCATCCCGAGCTTTCGCCTGTGGCGTTAAATTTAGAGCCTTTGGTCGATTTGGTTGACAACGAAGACGTCTTTTTTGATCAGCTGGATAGATTGTTTTTCGCCGGCAATATGAGTGACTTCACTCGTGCCATCATCTCAGAAGCGATGGCTGAGCTGTCCTCCTCACCCAATGAGGAGAAGGTAAAACTAAGCCTGTATTTGTCCCTCATTTCCCCTGAGCAGGCGGTTTTTGGAGGTGTCCAATGATGATCAGCCGGCGATCCCTACTAAGACGTGGCGCTCAGTCTGCTGTCTCGCTTGGGGTGTCTTCTGTGGTCCCGCTTTCCCTTTTGGGAAGTGCAGGGGTCAGCGCGTCAGATGATTATCGAGCAGTAGTGTGTGTGCTGCTCGCGGGTGGCGCGGACAGTTACAATATTTTAGTGCCGCGATCTGAGCAGGCGTATGCGCAATATCAAACTCGACGCTCAGACTTAGCATTGAGTCGCAACGATTTGCTGCCTTTAGAGGGGGCTCTAGATGGTGTGAGCTTTGGTTTGCACCCGGCCATGTCGAGTCTTCAACAAAGGTTCAATGCTGGGCAGGCAACGTTAGTCACCAACATTGGTCCTCTGGTGGAGCCTACCACTCGCGCGGCACTCGAGGCTGGGAACGTGAGATTACCTTTGGGTTTGTTCTCGCATTCAGATCAAATACTGAGTTGGCAGACAGCGACGCCTGCAAACCGTGCGGGCACCGGTTTTGGTGGTCGCATGCTCGATGCGATGCCAGCAGCGAACGCGGGCTTGGCACTCGCAGGCAACATCTCTCTGTCTGGTAATAATTCTTTCCAAGCGGGTGCTGCCACGGGCAGCTATGCTGTGAGTGCTGCCGACGGCGTGAGGCGGATTGCGGGCTACGACAATGACGTTTTTAGGCGCTACTTCGATCGTTTCTTAGAGGACCCTAACACTTCAACGTTGCGCCGTGTCTATGGCAATAAAGTTCAGTCTGCGATTGACGCGGGCGATGTATTTAATTCGGCGCTGGAGGGTGCGACAGCCCTCAGTACGCCTTTTTCGGAGCATTACTTTTCGGCAGCGATGAAACGTATCGCAGAGCTAATTAATGTGCGCGAATCGCTTGGTGTAACACGCCAGACATTTTTCGTGACCTACGGCGGGTGGGATCACCATGAAGATACCTTGGGCCAGCAAGCCAATATGCTGCCCGCCCTTGATGCGGGTCTTGGCCAGTTTCAGGTCGCCCTTGAGGAATTGGGTCTTAGTCAATCGGTTACGACGTTTACCATTTCTGATTTCGGTAGAACCCTAACCTCAAATGGTAAAGGCTCAGACCACGGTTGGGGTGGTAATGCGATGATCATGGGTGGTGCGGTGCAAGGCGGTCAGTTATACGGTCGTTTCCCCGAGCAGGTAGAAGACAATCCGCTGGATGTTGGTCGCGGCCGTTTTCTACCTAGCACCGCAACCGACGCCATGTATGCGGAGATCTCTAGATGGATGGGTGTTGCGCCTGAGTCACTCGGATCGGTGCTGCCCAACTGGTCAAACTTTGAGGGAAGCACTCAGGGTGCAGGGCTGATGGGTATGCTGACTGGCTAGCGCTGTGCTGTTACCAGCCAAAAATTAGCCTCGAACCCTATGCCATCACTGAGCGAGTAAAAGGCCCGCAGGCGTTCATAGACGGCTTGTCGTGCGCGATCCTTTAGTGATGGATCGCTCTCTGCGATGAGGGCCGCAGCTGGCCCGATCTGAATGAGTTCCTCGAATATTTCTTCAAAGGGCTGCGATGCGCCTACGGATAACTCAAGTGCCAGAGGCTCAATTCTTGGCTTGTTGAAGCCCGCTTGTGTGAGCACGTGCTTAATAACGTCTGGGTCTGCCAGCCCAAAGGGTCCGGGAGCGCCAGGTTTAGCAGGTGGCGGTGCTGGAAGCACTGAGAGGGCGGCTTGCAGGGGCGCTGTAAAGAAAGGGTTAAGCGACGCGCTTTGCCAGCATACAAAGCCCAGTTGCCCCTTGGGTTTGAGCGCTTCACGCAACGTTGCGAAGGCGGCAGGGGGATTGTCAAAAAACATCACCCCAAACCGTGAGTAGATGGCATCGAAGGACTCATTTGGGAAAAGCGAATCACTTGCATCTCCCACCATAAATTCGACCTGAGCTTGGAGCGCATTTTGATTGGCCGCTTTCAGTTCATTGGCCAAGGCGAGCATAGGTTCGGAGATGTCGACCCCCGTAATCTTGGATGATTCGTCCAAGCGCGATGCCCATTCCAAGGTTTGATTACCGCAGCCACAGCCTACATCGAGCAGCCGTGCGCTGGGGGGTAAAGAGAGCGAATCCATGCAACGACGCCCGGGCTCTGCAAGCAGCTGCTCAAGAAGCGTGTTGTGTCTGACCCAACTCGCCCCCGCTCGGCCATTCCACATTTCTTTTTGTAGCTGATTATTCATAGGCAGAACCTTTAATTGCCAAAAATGTAGGAACCGACGTCCTCAAGTTTCTCGAGATCATCGGGTGAGTCGATATCCCAGCCAGCGGATTGCATGGGGATCACGCACACATGATGGTTGTTATTTGTAAGTAGCTGTTTCGCACCGTTCTCGGCGTCGAGCGATAACAGATTGGGATAGTACGACCGTCCAAATACCGCGGGCGGCCCAACGGTGTCTCCAAACCCTGAGCACGCAATACCTGCGCTTTCTGTACTGTTAATCAGGGTGGAGAGCTCCTCGGTAGATACTAAAATTTGATCTGAAAGTAGGACGAGAAGTTGATCGCAGTCAGTTGCTAGAAGCTCACACCCAAGCCGTATGGCACTGCTCATACCCGCTTGCCAGTCAGGGTTGTAAACCAACTCAGCGCCGATAAATAAACCGGTGTCAGCTGCGCGCTTTATCTCTGCATCATACCTTCCCGTTATGATGATCAATCGCTTGTGAGGTAAGGGGAGTGCGGCGTCGACAACATGTTGCAGGAGTGGTTTTTTTAAAAAATGTGCGAGCTGCTTGCACGCACCGAATCGGCGCGCTTCGCCGGCTGCAAGAATCAGAATACCTAACCGCGATTCAGTCATTTCCTCGAAGGCCCCCATCTTGGGCGCTCGGACCAAAGATGGCGTTGTGGCACTTAGCAATGATCGAGAGGGCAATACTCTCAGGAAGCTCGCCTCCGATATCAAAACCGGCGGGGCCATCGACGGTCGGTGTGAAGTCATTGTCTATGAGACCTACTTCGTTAAAGACCTCCTCGCGCCGATGTGTCGGACCGAGCAGCCCGACGTAGTCTAGACATTGACCCGAGAGAGCGAGTAAGCATTGTGCGTCCAATGGTACGCTGTGAGTCATCACCATAGCCGCATTTATCGATAGGTCTGTGACCTGGTCGGCAAGCGCTTCCGCTGAGCAGCGGAGTCGGTGATTTGCCATATGAAAAAACTCATCCCTCGCATTAGCGGGTCTTGGATCCCAAACGGTTGTTTCCCATCCAAGTTTATTGGCTAAGACGACGACGGGCTGTGCATCGATACCGCCCCCCGCAATCAGTAAATGTGGCGCGGGCGTGATGTGTGAGATGAGCCAAGTTTTACCCTGTAATTCCTCTAGTCGGCTCTTTTCACGCTTGCGAGTCAGCATTGAATCTATAGTGTACTGACTCGCAAGACTCACTTCTCCCGGTGCAGGGATGTGTTGCCTGAAGTAGCCACTTTGCCTGCTCGTCAGTGAGCGGTGAATCTGCAAGAGACCTTGGTAGTCATTTTGTTCATTAACCGGCTCGAGCAGTACGTGGACGACACCACCGCAGCCAATGCCTAGTCGGTACGATAGATCATCCTCGTCATCGCCGTCGTATCGTATGCAAACGGGACGACCTGAAGCCATCACTTTGCGTGCGTTGAGTCGAATATCGGCCTCTAGACAGCCACCACTCAACAGGCCCAGCTGTTGCCCCCCGGAGCCGATCAGGCTCATTGCACCTGGCTTGCGATAGCTCGACCCCTCGGTTTTATAAACGGTACCCAAGACCCACTCCAGTGAATCCCGATTGACGCGCCATTGCGCCAGCATATTCGCGAGCTGCATTGACACGATTAATAGACCCCCAGTTTCAGACCTGTCGCCTGGTGGACCTGTGCTCGAGTCGGGCGTCTTAGATTTCGGCAGTTAAACAACGGATCGAATACCTTGAAGAATGTGATAAGCATTTTGTTTAAAGCGCCGCTCCATATTGAACAGATCAATGAAATGAGCAACGTCGTCTGGGATGGCTTCACGCTCTAGTAAGCCGGGCGTGTATCCGTCGAAGCACCCCGTCAATAGTGCTGAAAAGGCGCTAAACGCCTCCATCGTTTGAGTGTGAGAGAGGTCCAGGTGTTCTGCTATCGTAGCGATTAGCGTATCAAATTGTTTGAGCATGCGCCGTTTTGAGACGATCAACGCGTCGATTGAGATGTTGTGCTCGATCATCGTGCTGAGCCTAGCGTGCAAGGCTAAAAAGACTGGATCGGTAACGCTTGCTCTATAGACTGCGTCGATGAACTCGCGATCGGTAAAACCGCGAGTCACCTGACTGACTAATGCGGCACAAAAACGATCGAATTCGCTGTTATAAAGGGCCAGTAGAACCTCTTCTTTGGTCCCGAAGTAAAGGTAGAGCGTGCCTTTTGCCACGCCTGCGCGCTGGGCCAAAACGGCCATTGAAAAGCCTTCGTATCCCGTCTCTATGAACTGGGCTTTCGCCGTCAACAAAATGGTGTCTTTTCGATCACTCTTTTGTGCTGGCGTCCGGGCGCGTTTCATACTGCTAGCGTGTGTGCTCATGCGTGTATAGTACCCTTTGTTGACAAATGACGGGTAGTCACTAGAGTAAGTGACCCACGGTCAATAACGACCGAGGAGCGTGGCTGCTGTTACAGTGCATCATCCAGTCACATCAGGTGCCTTAGTACCGAGGAACTCGGCTCGAGTGGCTGAGAATAATAAGCAGGGAAAGCCTTCATGATAACATTCACGCTGAACGGTGAGATTCGATCCATCGATACAGATCCCGAAACGCCGGCACTTTGGGTCATTCGTGAGCAACTTGATCTCACAGGCACCAAGTTTGGCTGCGGTATGGCGCAGTGCGGCGCTTGTACCATCCATGTCGACGGACGCGCACAGCGATCATGCATCACCCCGATCGCCTCATTAGAAGGTGCAATAGTCACCACGATTGAAGGCCTTCAGAGCACCGACGGTTCGCTTCATGCTTTGCAGCAAGCCTGGATTGATCAGCAAGCGCCTCAATGCGGCTATTGTCAGTCTGGACAACTCATGTCGGCTGCTGCGCTGTTAGCGGTCAATCCAAATCCAACAGACGCTGATATTGACTCAGCCATGCGCGGCAATATTTGCCGTTGCGGTATGTACGGGCGTATTCGATCAGCGATCAAACAAGTCGCCGGCGCCTCCTTCTACGACGCTATGGAGGGTTCTCAAAATGGGTAAATGGACGCGAAGAGCCGTACTCTCAGCGGGTGTCGTCGGTGGTACAGGGCTCGTGGTTGGGATTGCGGTTCGTCCCGGAAATCCAACAGAGACGGCAGGTCATTTGGTGGCGGGCGAGGGTGAAAACCTGCTTCACCTCTACGTCAAAATAGATGCTAATAATCGCGCGACGGCTATTTTGCCACACGCGGAAATGGGGCAAGGCGCATTGACTGCGCTTGCACAAATGCTCGCGGAAGAGCTCGATGCCGACTGGGACTTGATGGGTTTTGAAGAGGCCCCTGCTGAGGCTGAATACGCCAACTACACTTTTGGTCGAGGCTATCTTTTCAAAGGCATTGATTTTCCCGGCGCTGTTGTGCCGACAGTTGACGGTCTGATGCTGAAGCTGTCTGAGTCGTTGGGTATGCAGATTACGGGTGGCAGTACCAGTATTCGCGCCACTGGACAGTATGGTGTTCGTATCGCGGGCGCCGCCGTGCGCGAAATGCTGAAACGTGCTGCGGCGAAGACGTGGGCGGTTTCGGCGGAGGAGATTCGAACGGCAAAAAGCACGCTCTACCACGACGGTAGCGGTCGTTCCGCACCCTACGCTGAGTTTGCCGCTGCGGCGGCGCAGGAAACACCTTCGTCAACACCTCAACTCAAAAAGATGAGTGAATATAGCGTGATGGGGCAAAGCAAGCCGCGTCATGACATACCTGCCAAAGTCGATGGGTCAGCCCTGTTCGCCATGGACGTTAAGCGTCCCAACATGGTCTATGCCGCGATAAAGCGGACGCCGGTTTTTGGCGGCACACTGAAGCGAGTGGATGAGCGAGCCGCCAGAGCAATGAAGGGGGTTATCGACGTTGTTCAGCTCCCGACGCTGAGTGCTGAGGGGATGATCGGCTCATACTCCGCAGGTGACTCTGTCGCGGTCGTCGCTGACAGCTACTGGAAGGCAGAGAGAGCGTTAAGTGCGCTGACGATTGAGTGGAATACTCAAGGTAATGAATCGATTTCAAGTGAGGCCATTTTTCAGCAGTTTGAACGTGATATTTCCGCGTCGACTGATCGAAAAAATGACGTTGTTATCGGCGATGCAGCAACCGCGTTCGACAAAGCCGAAACGATTCTTTCTGCTGATTATCGGGTCCCTTATTTAGCGCACACCACCATGGAGCCACCTAATGCGACGGCGGAGGTATCGGCGGATCGGGCGGAAATTTGGGTCGGTTGCCAGAACCCACTGGGCTTTCGACAGCACATTGCTGCCCAGCTGGGCCTGGACTTTGACAAGGTAACGTTACACAACCACTTTTTAGGCGGTGGTTTTGGACGCAAAAGTAACGCGGACTATGCGCTGCAAGCAGCACTCATTGCTCGGGCGGTGGGAAAGCCCGTTCAGTTGGTTTACTCGCGTGCAGAGGATATACGGCAAGATTTTTATCGCCCTGCGGTTCACAGCCGTTTCAAGGCGGGACTGGACGCTCAGGGGAATTTGATCGCTTGGCATAACACGTACGTTGATAAGCACGAGCCAATCGAGGCACCGCTGATTCCATATGCAGTTGCGGCGCAAGACATTGGTCACGTGGCGAGTCCGACACACGTGCCGTTCGGCGCATGGCGAAGTGTTGATCATTCGCAGCATGGCTTCTTTACCGAGTCATTTATTGATGAGGCGGCACATGCCGGTGCTCGTGATCCGTATGAGTACCGCCAGTCCCTGCTTAAAGATAAGCCAAGAATGCTGGCAGTTCTGAACCGTGTTGCTGCCGAGGCGCGTTGGTCTGTGCCCATGGAAGACGGCCGCGGCAGGGGTATTTCGCTTCAAGAGTCATTCGGTTCAATTGTCGGGCAGGTCGTTGAGGTGACCGTATCGAGCGGAAAGATTTGGGTTGATCGCGTGGTCGCGGTTATTGATGCGGGCTACGCTGTTTCACCAGACGGTATGAAAGCGCAGATCGAGTCGGGCATTATCTATGGTTTGAGTGCGGCCATGTACGGTGACATTACCATCGAAAATGGCGCAGTGGCGCAAGGTAGTTTTGCTGACTACGACGCGATTCGCATGCATGACGCGCCGGTGATCGAAACGCATATTATCAACAGCGGTGCTGATATCGGTGGGGCGGGTGAGCCTGGCACTCCGGGTGTTGCGCCCGCTCTTGCCAATGCGATTTTTGACGCTACGGGCAAGCGTATTCGGACGCTTCCAGTGATGAATGCTGATCTTCGTGCAGACTCTGAGTCGAGTCCGTCTGTTGCAGCCTTAACGCGTTAGTGTCGGAGGGAAAGCCCTACCTGCGGTGGGGTACCACCGCGTATCGACTGCATTTTAGTTGACTAGCGCGACTGTTCGAACGCCTTGCGGGTGGCGATGCTTCGTGCCATTTCGCGGTTGTGCTTTGAGCGCTTTTTGTCGTCTTCGTCGGCATAGGCGCACAGCTTTTCAATGCTCCAGGACTCCATTTTTTTTTCCAGTGCCTTTCTGCTTTTGCCGATACTCCGACTCCAGAAGATAAGCAGGATGACCAAGATGACCCCCCAAAAGGACTCAAGCATCACTGGCCTCCAAAGCGCTCTGATGCTCGATTGTTGTATGTCTTGCGCGCCGCACTGTTTTTAGACAACCGTAAAGCCTTCCTTGCTGACCGGGAGGGATCGAATGCGCTGACCACAGGCGTTAAAGACCGCATTGCAGACCGCAGGTGCCAGCGGCGGTAATGCTGGTTCGCCGGCGCCCGAGGGCGAGTAACCTGATTTCAGGACGTCAACGTGCACCCGTGGGCTTTGAGGCATCCGGAGTAATGCGTAATTGTCGAAGTTACTTTCCACAACAGCACCGTTGACCACGGAAATACTCTGCGCCGCCAGAGTGCTTAGTCCATCGATAACAGAACCTTGCAGTTGATTTTCCAAGCCTGATTGATTGATCACCTGCCCCACGTCTGCTGCCACCCAGACGTCGTGAACGGTAATGTTTTTACCATCAACACTGACCTCGGCGACCTCCGCAATGTGGCCGGCATGACTCAAAAAGAAGGCCAGTCCTAAGCCTCGACCTTCTTTGAGCTCCCGACCCCAACCTGCCGCGCGCGTGGCGGCTCTTATCACGGCGTGAGCACGTGTTGTGTTTAAACTGGCGGGATCATCTTCTTGGATATGTCCTTGGTGACCAATGGCATTGAGCAAAAAAGTCTCGTGGTCTTGCCCGGCAGCATGCGCCAGCTCGGCTATAAAGCTTTGCTCGGCAAAGGCATAAACGTTGGAAATAGGTGCCCGCCACGCGCCTGTGGGCGTTTGAGAGGGCACAAAGCTCTGTTCAACGGAGACGTTCTTGATGACTTTTCCAGGGAAGTCGAAGGGGCGGTAACTGGCGCCGTAATTCGCCTTTTTACCATCGGCTGATGCGGCGGCCAGTAAGTTTTTCCAGCCCGTTAACTGTCCGTCCTGGGCCACTGCGCCTTGCAGTCGGTAATACGTGGGCGCTCTGAAGTAGTCAAACGCCATGTCATCTTCGCGTTTCCACTGCAGCTTTACCGGCGCACCGACCTTGCGCGAAATCAGAGCGGCTTCAAACACGTATTCATTAGACAAACGCCGACCAAAACCACCGCCCCCCCTGATCTGATGGACCGTAATTTCCTTGGGACTCACGTTAAGGAGTTTCGCAAGGTTCGCGGTAATAAAGACGGGTGTTTGGCTGCTTGTCCAAACCTCAACTTTATCGGTCGCCGCGGAAACTAACACCCCTTGTGGTTCAAGCTGCGCGTGTGACACGAAATCTGTTGAGTAGGTGGCGTCAGCCGTAATCGCCGCATTGGCGAAGGCATCGTCGACATTGCCGACGCGTTCAATCTCCTCCTCAATTTTTCCGTCGGCCAGCGCTTTGAGCGCCTGTGCTTCAATGTCTTGCGTATTGTCTTTAGAGGCGTCGGAAAGATCCCAATCAACGTCGAGTGACGCGCGCGCTTTGAAGGTCGACCACGTGTCTTTCGCAACAATAGCGACGCCCGACTGAGTGGCGTAAGACTCCCGGATATCAAAGTTGTAGGGGCCGGGTGTGCCTTCGATAAGAAACGCGTCGATAACTCCAGGTAGCGCTTTAATCTCGTCGAGATTAGCCGACTTTGCGACGCCACCAATGGCTGGACATTTCACGAAGCTGGCGTAAACCATGCCTGGGGTCTTGGCGTCGATTCCAAAGATGGCTTGACCTGTCGCAATGTGCTCAGCAGAGGCATTTACAACGCGATTACCCAGTAACTGATATTGGTCGGGTGTTTTAAGTTCGACCGTGCCTTCTGGCGGAACCGCAAGCAAGGAGGCCCGACTCACCAAGTTCTTGTAGTGCGTCGCCCGCCCTGTTGGCGCATGCAGGACCATGGATGAGCGTGTGCTTAGCGCGTCCTGAGAGACCCCCCATTCCTGCGCCGCTGCTTGAACGAGCATGGCACGCGCAGTGGCACCTACTTTTCGCAGTTCATCCCACCGCATGGGTGTCGACAGCGAGCCTCCGGCAAACTGCATGCCGTAGTGCTGCGCGACGGGCGCCGCTTCGCAGACGACCTCATCCCAATCGGCGTCGAGTTCTTCGGCCACAATCATGGGCAGCGACGTATTCACACCCTGCCCCACTTCAGGGTTTGGGGCATAGATGGTGATGCTGCCATCGGTATTAATCTGCACATAGGCATTGAGTGTTCCCGACGCTTCTGCGGCGGCGAGAGACATCACGGATACACCGCCGGTCGATGTGAGGGCCAGGCCCAGCGACACTTTTAAGAAGCTGCGCCGGTCAGGGTTGTTGAGCGTTTCGTTATCGTGACTCATACCGGCGTCTCCTCTGTCTGTGTCGCATCATAGAAGAGGGCGCTTGTCACCATCGACGCACTGGCGGTTTTAATGGCTGACTTAATTCGCACATAGGTCCCACAGCGACAGATATTGCCTTTCATGGCGTTGTCAATTTCGTCATCAGTTGGACTCGGATTCTTCTCAAGCAGTGCCGCTGCGGACATGATCTGACCGGCTTGGCAGTAGCCGCACTGGGCTACATCATGCTCAACCCAGGCTCGCTGAACGGGGTGCAGCGCATTCGTTGCAAGTCCTTCGATGGTTGTCACGGCTTGCCCGTCCAACGCGCCGATGGGCAGCAGACACGACCGTGTTGCGATGCCGTCCAGCCACACGGTGCAGGCACCGCATTGGCCGACGCCGCACCCGTACTTAACGCCTTGTATCCCGGCGTGGTCACGCAGCGCCCAAAGGAGTGGCATGGTGGGGTCTAAGCCCTCTAATGAATGATCTTTACCATTTATTTTGATGTTTGCCACGAGCGGTGACCTCTATTGAATTCGCCCAATAATAGTCGCATAAATGGGGCAAAAATGAAGGAGAAATAACCGCGCTACTGCGCAAACCAGGCGCTCAAATGATTTACCAAAGCGTCCCGTGGGCTGGGTGGCGATTTAGCTTTACAGGTCTGTCGCAGCGTCTAGCTCGCGCGCGAGTGTCAGACGAGCATCAGCTCTGGGCTTTGAGAATCGGGCGAGTGCGAGATAGATCACCGGTGTCAAAAACAGCGTAAAGATGGCCGTCAGCCCCAAACCACCAAACACGACCCAGCCCACGGCTTCCCTGGCCTCGGAGCCCGGACCCGATGAAAGAATTAAGGGGAGGGCGCCAAGGACCGTCGAAATCAGTGTCATTGCAATGGGCCGTAAGCGAATATTGGCGGCATCTTCAATCGCATCTCTTACCGAAGCGCCGGCGTCGCGCCGCTGATCGGCAAACTCAACCAGTAAGATGCCGTTTTTTGCAATGAGCCCGATTAGCATTACCAATCCGACTTGCGAGTAAACGTTCAAAGAATTGCCGGTAATGAACAGGGCAAAAATTGCGGCGGCTAATCCGAAGGGTACGATGGTCATGATGACAAGCGACGAGGTGAGGCTCTCGAACTGTGCAACGAGAACGAGGAACACAATGAGTAAGGCTAGACCGTAGGCGTAGAAGGAGTCGCGTTGCGACTCACCAAGGCGTGCCGCTTCACCTTCTGGCACGACGCTGATTGAAGACGGTACGACTTCTTTGGCTAATGCCGTCAAGTCGTCGACGGCGGTTTGTAAGTCGACGCCCTCCACGGTTTGCATATCGATGCTAATCGAGCGACGTTGGTATAACCGGCGAAGTTCATCGGGGACGCCTTCTTCGACTACGGTAACCAGCGACGCGAGTGGAATTAGTTGTCCCTCCTGCGATCGAACGAACAGGTTGACCAGGTCGTTGGGACCTTGAATTCGATTCTGACCGGCTTTGAGTACCACAGGGATAGATTGATCGCGACCGTTCAGGTCAATGACTCGAACGCCGTCGACCATGACGCGTAAGGTTTGAGCGAGCTCGTTAATGGAGACGTTGAGGTCGGCCAACCGCTCTCTGTCGATACGAATAGCCACCTGAGCCTGCGTTGGCGTGTAGTCGATTCGTGGGCTTCGGACGCTGGTGAGCCGCTCACGAATGGCGTCGGCATAAACTCTGGCAGCTGCGTAAATTTCCTCATAGTCGTTGCCCAGAAGAACAAACTGAATGCCACCCCGCCAGGAGCCTCGAATATTCAAGCTATTACTGCCGTAAATTCGCGCTGTTACGCCCGGGAGTTGGTTCAGTTCGGGCTGAATCTCAGCGGCGAGCTCCTGCTGGGAAATCTCACGTTCGTGCCATGGCTTGAGCGTACCCACGACATAAATAATGTTTGGATCCCATCGGCCGGCGACGGTGTAAAGCTGATCAATGACACCAGACTCAAGATAGGGCTGAAAAATAGCCTCAATCTGGTCCGACTGACGTTCCGTGTAGGGCAGTCCGACGCCCGCAGGTCCACGAGCAAACATATTGAGCTTACCCCGGTCCTCGGTGGGTAAGAGTTCGCTGTCCAGAGAGGTGTAAACACTTGCGGCGGCCGCTGCCAGACCAACAGAGACGATGATCGACATCAAAGGGAAATTCAAAACCGTGCGCAGCGCCGCGCTGTAAAGTCGCTGAATAAGATTGGGTTGCGTTGCTTCAAGCCCGATATTTTCGGGTTTCCCCAAGCGCGCCATTAAGGCAGGAACGAGGGATAGTGCGACAAATGACGAAATCGCAACGGCGACCGTCAGCACGAGACCAAATTCTCTAAACAGCCGGCCCGAGGTTCCCGGTAGAAACGCAATGGGAACAAAAACGGCAACCAAGACCATGGTTGTCGCAATGACAGCAAAAAAAACAGACTGCGTGCCTAATACGGCAGCCGCGCTGGCCCCTTCGCCTTTTTGCTGACGACGTTGAACGCTTTCAAGGACCACTATGGCGTCGTCGACAATTAGCCCAGTCGCAAGGACAAGGGCGAGAAGGGTCAAAATATTGATCGAAAATCCCAGAGCCCAACTTGCGGCGAGTGTGCCGAGCAGTGAAATGGGTATCGCAATCGCTGGGACAATGGTGAATCGCCAGCTGCCGGAGAACAGACGTATAGTCAAAATGACAATGATGACGGCAAAGCCAAGGGTTCTTACGACCTCCGATACTGCGCCGTTAATGAACACCGCCTCGTCAGAGATGACTTGCAACTTTATGTCGTCCCGTTGCGCATTGAATTGTGCAATCGCTTTACGGGCACCTTCCGAAATTTGAATGGTGTTAGAGCCTGCTTGTCGGACGACACCGACACCCAGAACTTTCTGTCCGTTGAGACGAACCACTGAGGTTGCATCATCGGGCGTGTAGGCGACGCGAGCGACGTCCCGAAGTCGAATCTTGTCGGTGATGAGTAGATTGCCAATGTCCTCTTCGGAGTCGACTGCGGCGTCGGCACGGACTAACAACGTTTGGTCATTGGTTTTAAAGCTGCCCGCAGGGACATCCAGCGGCGCCTGCGATAGGACTGACCTGATGTCCGTGACGGTCAGCCCGTAAGTACTCATCCGCCCCGGATCCAGTTCTACTCTCAGGATTTGGCGTCGCGATCCAAAGAGGGGTACATCCGCCACGCCAGGAAGTGAAATAAACGCGGGGACGACGTCTCGCTCGACGATTTTCGCGAGATCCTGCTCTGTTACGCCGTCTGCAAGAACAGCGATTCGCATGATCTCTTCGGCATCTTCATCTGATTTGAATACGGCGAGTTGCTCAACATTTTCCGGTAGTTGTCGCTGCACCCGACTGACTGCTTCACGAACATCGGCTGCCGCGCGGTCAACGTTAGAGTTCGCGTTAAACACGGCTCGAATTCGCGAGCTTCCCTCTTCGCTGTTGGAGTTGACCTCTTTAACACCGCTAACCCGTGCAACAGCGCCCTCTAAGATGCGTGTCACTTCCGAATCCATTGTCTCAGGTGAGGCCCCAGGGAAGTTGGCTCTGACATTGACGACCGGCTGATCGACATCGGGTAACTCTCGAACCTCGATGGCAAATATCGCGACAAAGCCTGCAATCGCGATCAGCAGGTTCATCACGGTGACGAGCCAAGGGCGTTTGACCCCTAGGGCGGGCAGCCCGGCGCCGGCCAGGTTATTCAGCGCAGCTTTCATTGTAAGTCGTCAGTAAGTTAACCCCGGTCTGCATTATCGATCGCTGGAGTCTTAGCGGTTTCTTGCTTGACATTAATGTCTTTAATTTTCATGCCGGGGCGAACACTCTGTATGCCTTCAAGAATGACACGGTCACCTTCAGCGATCTCCCCTCGAATCAGCATTCGACCGTTGCCTCGTCTAATCATTTCAACTTGAGCACGCTGTGCACGATTGCCGAGCGTTGACCACACATAAGGACCGTCCGCGCCCCATTGGACTGAGAGTTCGGGAACACTGAGGTAGTCTCCCTTCTCGATTGAGGCGTCAATTTCAAAGGCCATGCCGGGGCGCAATGTGTCTGCAGTGTTGTCAATCGCGGCTCTTGCTCTGAACGCCCGCGTCGATGCGTTGACACGCGAGTCGACCGCAACGATCGAACCCTCCGTGTAGTCATCGGGTGATTCCCATTGCCGCGCTTGGACTTTTAGATTGGTTACGATTTTACCAATAAAGCTCTCGGGAACCGTGAAGTCGACGAGCAGGACTCTGCGATCATCCAGGGTGGTGACGACCGTGGTGGTGTTGACTCTGTCGCCGATCTCTACATCGGTAATGCCGATACGCCCAGAGAATGGGGCCTTTACGGAACGCCGTGAGAGTTCAACCTGCGCCTGCGACAGCTTTATCTCAGACAAGTCAACGTTACTTTGCGCAGTATCGATCGTGCTTTGTGAGATGTTGGCTTCCGTCGCATTCAGGGAGTTGTAGCGATCCAACACGCGCTTAGACTCGGAAAGTTCAACCTGTGCCTGCCGCACGGCAAGGGCTTCATCGCGGTCATCGAGTGCAAGTAATACCTCGCCCTGCTCTACGAAGGCATCGGGTGCTAATTTGGCAAACGTCACAACGCCTGCGCTTTCGGGGAAAAGTGTCACACTTTGCTGAGCGCGCGCGGTCCCCACGGACTTGATGGCGTCTATTAGTGGCGCGCGTTCAACGGGTGCGGTGACGACAGGCAGTTCTCGCGCCCCCCAAGAGCCGCGGCTCCCTCGCTCAGTATTTTCCGCCTCTTTCGAGCAAGCAGACAGTAGTGTCCCCAAGATGACGAGGCTAGTGATGGCGGTGGGCGATCGAAAACCAAATATTTTCATTCACTGAGTATAGCCTGTAACTGTTCGGTCAGCCCTGATTTTTAACAGGCCCTTGCATGTCGATATCGACAAAGCTCCGACGTTGGCTTAGAGCATGACCTCAATTAAACGAGGACCTTGCTCTGACATGGCGTGTGCCATCGCCGTATCCAGCTGAGCAACAGTCTCCACTCGCTGAGATGTCATCCCCATGCCGCGGGCAATATCGGTCCACTGAATGGCTGGGTTGGTGAGATCAAGTAGGGAAAGGGCAGTGGGGCCGGGCTGTTCCACTCCCACTCGGGCGAGTTCGATGTTCAAGATGGCGTAGGAGCCATTGTTGAGAATGAGAACCGTCACGTCGAGGTTCTCTCTGACCATGGTCCAAAGAGACTGAACGGTGTACATGGCAGAGCCATCGGCTTCGAGAGCAAGTACTTTGCGATCGGGGCAGGCGACAGAGGCCCCAACAGCAAGGGGTAATCCTTGCCCGATAGCGCCGCCGGTCAGAGTCAACCAATCATGCGGCGCAGCATTGTTAGTCATGAGGAAGGCCCCCAACCCATTGGTGGCACCTTCATCCGAGACAATGGCACCTTCAGGCAGTCGATTAGCAATGACCTTACCCAGTTCGACAGCGTTAATAGGCCCTTGTTCGAGGTCATGTTCCAGGCGCTGGGCGACTTTACTCACCTGCGGCGGGGCCCCAAGCGCATCTGCTAATCGCTTGAGTGCATCGACCGTGTCGACGCTCGCATCGCCGAGTCTGATTAGATTGGCGGTATCGGGGGAGAGCCAGCCTGGTTTGCCAGGGTAGGCGAAAAAGGATACGGGAGGCTTTGTGCCCACAAACACTAATGTATCGAGATTTTGTAGATGTTCCGCAGCCATTTCGCCGAAATAGGGTAACCGCTCGGTTTCAACCCGTCCGGCACCGCGTGACTGACGAGTAAAAAACGTTTCTGTAATAAGTCGTGCACCCGTTGCTTCTGCAACCCGTCCGGCCTGAAGCAGTCCCTCCTCGCGAAGCGCATGTCCACCCATGAATAGGGCAGTGGCTCGTCCACTCATCAGCGCCTCAGCGGCCTCACTAATCTGCTGATCGCTGCACGTATTTGCAGGCGGTATTTCGGGGATCTGCACGTCTGCACTCGTGGCGTCCCAGGCGTGATTCGCGGGGGCGACAAAAGCGGTGACCTGCCCAGGATAGGTGAGGCTCTCCTGCCAGGCCTGTAAACCCACCTCTGCCAAATCGTCGGCACTTGTTGATGTACCAGTCCAGGCACACACCGCAGCGGTGAGTCCGTTTATGTCAGAGGTGAGTGGGGCGTCGAGCTCCAGGTGATGCGTGGCATGATCACCGATCATATTCAGTACTGGCACTCGCGCTCTGGACGCATTGTGTAAGTTTGCAATGCCATTGGCATAGCCGGGACCGAGGTGAAGTAGTGTCAGCGCAGGCGTATCCGTCATGCGTCCAAAGCCATCAGCAGCGCCCGTTACAACACCCTCAAATAGTCCGAGTATGGCCCGTATTCGCGGCTCTTTATCGAGCGCAGCAACCAGTTGCATTTCAGATGTTCCGGGGTTTGCGAAGCAGGCAGTGACGCCGGCATCAGCAAGTTTTTGTATGAGGAGGTCTGCACCGTTCATCGTTGAATGTCCCGAGGGGAGTTTAAGAGTGGCAACAGTATAAGCAGACTTTGACGCCAATGCCTGTAAAGGCGTCGATTTCGTCACGTCTCACTGAAGCGCTAGCTCAGTGATGAGACGGGACTTTGCCGAGCTTTGAGTAGGACTGCTGAGCGAGTAGGGTCGCTCACCCACGCTAACCACAGACCGTGATTTTCAGCGCGCGGCGCTGACTCAGTCAGTTCGCCGAGCGATTTGCAGTGCGACACAGCCAAACGGAGTCAGTCTGAATGTATTGACGAAATCTTGCGTGTGTTGGTAATTCTGAACTTTGGCGAGTATCAACGCTGAATCGAGAGTGCCGGCTTGGCCGAGCGATCGGCTCGATACAGTCCCCAATGCTTTTCCGGCTCTAAGGGATGATCCGATCCTTTCCAATTTTCATCAAAGGCTTCAAAGACATAGACCAAAATTTGTTGCTCCTCAGCCCATGAAAGCAGTTGTTCCAAGTACTCGCGTTGAAGCATCTCGCCGACGTTGTCCGGTGGAATGCCTCGGCCGTTGGAGGCCGTGGCCCAACCTGCCTCTGTAATGATGACTTGTTTGTCGGGGTACCGCGCTTGAACCGCTTCAAAGTTTT